>Ga0307513_10004487_pt1 | contig 18621 bp, 22 predicted proteins | sample 15_EM_MG_FD_202174 | JGI IMG/M metagenome (GOLD analysis project Ga0307513, IMG submission 202174) | Populus trichocarpa ectomycorrhiza microbial communities from riparian zone in the Pacific Northwest, United States - 15_EM | ecosystem: Host-associated > Plants > Roots > Unclassified | place...
TTCGCCGCATGAATACCCCACTCCAGCGCATTTTGACACTCGTTTTCTTCTCGAGAGTTCAAAGGCGATCAAATGTCCGACAATTGCCCTCCAGCTGGCCGGTGGAAAGAAGGTCCAAGAGGTATTGGCGCAACCAGGCGTGCTCGAGCATTTTTTATCTGACGAGGAAAAGTACGGGAAGAATGTTGTTAGCGTGGAGGAGATTGACGAGCTAAGGGCAAGCTTTATGGGGATGTGGGGTCTGGATATCAGTGAGGATTTGTTAACGCCAGACCACGCTGCCCAGGCAGCTGGCACCGAAGAGTTTGGGACTTGGAAAGCCAGAGATGTTGCACAATCGCTGGTCCTCAAACCACAACGGGAAGGAGGTGGAAATAATGTATACAAAGAAGCAATCCCTGCCTTCCTTGATGCGTTGCCACCCCAGGATCGGCAGGCTTGGATTGCCATGGAATTGATCCACGCTCCGACAAATGCAGGAAATTATCTCGTCCGAGCCGGTTCAACGGATTCTCAAAGTCAAACACCAGTTAAAACCGATGTTGTGAGCGAATTGGGTATTTTCGGTTGGGCACTGTTTGGTGGACCCGACAAAGACATAGATGAGCGTGAGGTGGGATGGTTGGTGCGGACGAAAGGGAAAGACAGCAATGAAGGTGGTGTCGCATCTGGCTTCTCGGTCCTGGATTCATTGTTGTTGGTGTAGCAAGAACGGATTCGTGTAAGTCTCGTTTGTTCACGCATATCTGGTACTATCTTTTGATTTGATGTTCGATAGAGCCATTATTTTTTAGATAACTATTGTAGATCCAATTATAAATGCACTTCTCTGTATCTTGTCATTCATGCCACAGTGTCTTGTACTCGGACTAGCAACGAGGCCGTTGATGCGGCCCCCAGACGCGCGATCGTCGGCTGCCGAGATATTGCCACACCCTTCGAGCCATGATAAAGGCAGACAGGTTGAGGTATGTCGCGTTGCCATTCAATCCATCCAACCATGGTTCCTTCACTGTCATTTACTCTTATTTTTATTGCAGGGGTTCTGGGAACCCCCCTTATTTATGACGGGCGAGCACCTCTTAATTACACGCAAGCCAATCTTGATGGGTCCGTTGACCCCTACCTGACGTTAGTTCGTTTGTTAACCTCAATGATACTGGTTCTCAACAAAATCTATTTATTTTCAGGGTAGTAAAGGGTTCAGAAAACGCATCTCATGTGTGTATCCAGCCTTTTTTTTTCTCATGTTGATCATCCTCCAACTTTAACCACCAGTACACGACGTTATTGGGCGCATCCCTCCGCCCCACCCCGCTTTGGAATCGCGGCCGTTTGCCTATCGAACAAGCCCTCGCTGTCTCGATCGACAATTCTTCAATCTTTGTGCCTGGCGGAAACGCGCAAAATGGATTCCGTAGGACTGACATCATCGCGCAAAAGAACGGAAGCCCTGCCAATCTACTGCCTCTCATGGAAACTGGGGTGACGGTTTTCCATTTTTCGATTCAAGCCGACAACAAGCGACCTTTGAACTATACGCATGAATACCAGATTGTTTTCATAGAACCTAATGACGGCTCGCATGTGTTTGGGATCCAGCTTGGTTAGTTTTGACTCCTGATTTTCGACGGAAGTTATATCTGATGGAGTCTTGCTTAGGCTCTCCGTTCACCAATCCTACGGGCAATTTACCGGTCCAAGATGCTCACAATTTCAAGGTCCTTGACCATGCGTTGAATGTCCTTTTCTCTACACCTTTCACCTCGGGCTGTTGGCACAATTTTGCTGTGCAAGTTGACTGGGACAACCGAACACTGGCTGTCCTTTTTTCGAAAGGCGACGTGCCTCTCAAACCAGTCACCAAAGTTATGCCCAACTTGTCGGCCGCAGCTGGCACTGCAGGGCAAGGTGAATTCCACTTTGGTGTTCTGAAGGTATCTATGGCATCATTAAGACCTTTTTATATATTACCGGTACTGATCTTTAAACGTGAAACAGCTTCCCTTGGTCGATCCAACAGATACCCCTCAAAACCAGGGAGATGTCGTGCATCATGGGATTCAGGAAGGAACGACCGAGGGTCTGTTCTACTCCGGGATTTTTGTGGAAGGGGTTCAAGGTGGCATAAGCGTTGGGGGAGTGCGCACTATCAAGGCTCTTGTCAACTAAAGAACACGCAATTTTTACAAAATTTTTATCGTAATGGGTCAGTAGGGCCGACAAGCAGCATCGCCCGCTACCTTTCTCTTTGAAGTTTTGATAAGCTGTCATCGACAGAGAATTCAATATTGTTATTGACAAGACGACGCAGAGGACGCAGTTTGATGGTGCAAGCTATCTTGGACAACGCGTGTATACGAAGAGTTATATTCTGATTGTAAAGCTCATTTTCTTCAGTATGCGCACCTGAATGAAATGTCCGAGAAAGTTTTATACACACTTCTGAGCTACTCAGTTACACATGCTCCAGTAGTCAAATATTTCTTGGGAATGAGCAATTGCGAAGATACAAAGCAGTACAAGAGCACAAGAGCAACGACACGAGGACAGAGCCAAGCCTTGAAATCGAAGCAGAACTCGGCCCTTGAAGACTATAACTAGACAAATTATATGGACCCGATATGTTGTGATCCTTTACGAGTGACCAACGCAGGTTTAGAAAGACTCTCGATAGAAGTGAATAAATGTGCCATATCAACAAAAGTATGTCGAGTATTAGATGTGGCATCAGCGCCGAGGACTCTGATGTACACCAGGGTCCGAATAAAGGGGGACGGACAGCACGCTGATGCTGTTGATGAAAGCCTAGAGCAAGGTAGTCAACCCGGAAAAACACAAGAAAGGAAGGTATACATACCCGGTGGTGAGGAGTATCTAAAGGATAATCGAGGAGAGCCTGAAAAGTAAATAATACTCTGCTTGGAGTTCGACAGGTGTATGACTGCGGAGTTGGCCTGTGAGCACACATTGAACCAGTCATGCCTAAAGATAATATCTTCCTGTTGATCTCGGGAAACCACTATAGTGATTTCCGCGGTGATTGAAGACTGAGCAGATGTTGGGACCCAATTGGGACCGGGAAAGAAAGTTTGATACGAGAGCCAGGCAAGGTGTGCCCAGTTGGACATAGCCGTTGGGAAAGGTAGGAGGAAGGCGATTCATCATTATAGAGAGCAACCGTGTGTAGACCACAAATTGTCACCGGAAAAGTGGGCAGGGGCTTGCATGTTCGAGGTAGAGACGCAGGTACCGGTGAGCAATCGCAATCAATGGGCACGAATTTTTACGTGGTTGCGTTACACGTGATGAGCAACACAGCCACTTAAAATCCCCTTTGAATTACGATACCGTGGACTCTCTCTGGTTCTTTTTGATATCGATGTAAATGTCAAACATGCTGCATCCGATGGCCTTACGACGACATCATGCAGGATGTAATGCGCGTGTATTTCATGCCCGTATTTCCTGCGTATTTCTTACTGCACGCCCGACTCGATGTTACGTAAGTCACAAGGTGATGCAACATCAAACAATCACATGTTGCACAAAATCACTTGCATTCCTTTCGCCACTACAACCATTCCATTCCACGGCACTACAACCTTCAGGAAAGCGGGAATGTTTAACATAATTCACGCAAGATTAAAACAAGTATTCTTCGTCGATCCGTCCGCTGCTCGTTGTCTGGCTCGTGCGCGCGGAAAAAAAATCCATACGTAAGTCTGTGATTGGTCATGCAAGTGCTTCGCCTTGTGACTCTTGCCCTTTTACCTTCGTCGTTAAATGTTCTTGTCTTCTATATTCCTTGGTGCGTATAAATTTCCTCCTTCCCTCCCCTTACTCCTACATCCAAAAATTTATGTCAAAATTCCACCACCGTTCATATTAACCATTAAAAAAAAAAATAACCGGGGACAAAGCACCGCTATTTCATATTCACGTGTACGTACATCTTATTGGTATCTTAAGCAAGACATTGATCCGCTATGGCTGTGCAGAATTTGCGACATCCAGGTCCCGTCGCTAAACTCCACACTCTGACAAAAACAATGGACAACCATGCTCTAGCAGTTCTAGCAACAGCCGAATCATGGGAATGGCCCCCTCTAAAACGCCGCATTCAACAGTCTGGAGTTGATCAAGGCGACAAATTCCAAGCACTGATCACCCCGAAAATCCTCTCCGGTTTCATCGAAGCGTCCCAGACTTATCCCCATAGCCAACTAGTGGATCATTTTTGGTTGAATTTTCAAAGAGGACATGCGGGCCTACAGAAAAATAGTGAGCTCTTATTGGTTTGGTCATTAAGAAAACTATACATAACATCGAACTACTTATCACAGTTATAAGGCTCAAAACTCTCCCTACAACTATCTCACGAGAAGAGACAGTGAAAATCCTTTTCGAAAGGATCGATCCAAAGGATGTAGATTTCTCATTCCTCTTCGACTTCTCCGCCGAACTTTTAGCGCACCTCGGGATAGCATGTACGTGTTATGACAATTATTCTGCAGTGCGCGACCCTCTTGGGCTAGTTCAATACATAGGCGACGACGAAGACGAAGACGAGACATCATCCTATTGGCCTACTGAATTTATATCTAAAAATGCCGACGAGCTGCTCGAGGAGGCTGAAGAGGAGAGGTCTTGGGATCGCAAGCAAGAGATTCTTAAAGCTCTGGTATGTCGTGGTCCAATACTTATATACTATAAAGTTTTTGAGGCCCAAATTCATGCACATAGGGATTCAAACGCGATGGCGTCAAGTGCCCGTTGACTGACTTCCTTTATGATCCAAGGAATCCACAGAGCAAGTCACCGATTCCGACACACATCATTCCTAACGCCGTCCATGACAAGGTCGGTCATCCTTTCCCATACTAAGCTCTTCAGTTGGCTCAGCTGGTTGTACATAGCCTGATACCCTCAAATTTATTGCCATGCTAGTTGGGACAGAAGTGCGGGACCTCGTCACACATCTAAATGGCATTGGAAATATCATGAACCTACAGCGGGATGCATCACAGGCATATAGTGATCTCCAGTGGGCGATTGAGGCCAAAGAAGATAATGGCAAGGTATCACTCAGAATAGAGATTATATGCTGCTTTTATTATATCTTACCTTTTTTCAGGTCACCTATATATTCAGGAAACTCGCGGACAAGGATCTTCCTGGCCCAATGTTCATCAAGTTAAAGGATGGGGATGAGATACGGTTTGGACAAGGAGAAAGGAAGGACATCGAAGGACCTCTTCCCACCCTTTGCAATCTGCAATACACTGTGGCTCGCGCACTATATATGAGTGGTGTGGCAGATACAATTATGCTCCTCAAGTATGATGCTGATGCTGATTTGCCCAATTTTTTTATGGGCCCGACGCACTTTGCCAACATCTTGATGGCGAAATTACTTCTAAACTTGGGAAGATTACCATCTCCGTAGAGGGTATTAGCAATTTCACTTTCTAGGCCAAGAGGCTCACCTATGTGTCCATATCGGTATCTAACCTGTCGATCCGCTCCCAAACCTGTCCGGATTCCGTATCTACCATTTTGCTGATTTCGTCAGAAATCTGTCCGGTTTGAATCTAGCCTAGCACCCTCATTTTTGAATTTTCTGTCCGAATCGGTATCTACCCTTTCACAGGACTTTCGGGGGTCCTGTAAGGACATCGAAGGAAAACCCTGCTTACCAACGGGCGTGAGTGTGTGGTCTGGGCCGAATTCGAAACGTGGGACCCTTAGGTGCTTGAAGCTTCTGCAGATCCAAATTAAGTAAAGTGATACCTTGATGATGATAGGCCGGCATCTCGGTCTGTCTGTCTTTTAGGCGTACAGTACACCTACTCATAATGCATAACGTCGGGACCACCCAATTTCTAATACATTAAGAGATTTATGCATTATGATCATAGGTTTTGAGTGGCAGACGAGCTTTTGTCCTGGGTTTTCTATCGCAAAAGCAATGCATTATCATTATGACAATATGCATTATGAGTAGGTGTACTGTACCCGGAATTACGAGAAACGGGTTATTTGGCCTCTGTTCCGAATTCGCAGAAAGCAGACCCAAAGGAAAATCCATTTTGCGTGTATCGGCCTATTCGTTGTCTTTTACATGTCGTACTTTATGGCAAGGAGCGTTCTTGCCCCTCCGGCACATGGCGGAATGGAGGGCGTCGCTAAAAAATGTCATAATGCTATCCACCGTCTCGGACTCACTGGACACCTTGAATGCGGTGCGCTGCATCGAAACATGTCGACTGTAGGTGGGGGAAAGCTCCATTCCAACTACACCCTCCCTTCTGGCGATCAAATTCCGGCTGTCGCATTGGGTAAGTTGAATTAGAAACGCTGAGAACTACGGGTACTCGGCTCCTCGCACTTTAGGCGTCTGGCGTGCCGGCAAAGGAGAGGTGGGTCCAGCCGTCAAGGTAACGAACGCCAAATTTGAACACCGTGAGAGGAGGTTTAATATTATTTACAGAATGCCCTCAAGATAGGGTATAGGCATATCGACGGTGCATGGATCTACGGCGCAAGTCCCAACCATGCACTGCCGCTCTACCTTGCTACTATTTTTGTGAATAGAATGAGGCCGAAGTCGGACAAGCTATCAGGGATAGTAGAGTCCCACGGAAGCAGTAAGTTTGGGAATTGGACGTGATGAGCAAGCCCTTGCTCCGGTCCGGTTTACCGTACATTAAGGGTGCGTGCAAACAACAAAAAATTGCCTTTAACGGCTCTATTTACTCAACAAACATCCGTATTCGGCTTTGTTTGTAGCACCAAGCAGAAGGGGCTTGGAACGAACCTAATGATTGAGCATCGTCCCGTCAAGCAGCCGCCGAAGGCTAGCATTACAATGCGGGGACTATGAACTTGTAGGAGACTTGAGTGGGAACACTGCTCGTTGTTCACACAATTATGTAGTCTCCCGCCGTGGATTATAATATAAATTTATAACCAAATTATAACTTTATCCCGTGAGGGTTTTTTCTTCCCGCTGGACGAGCGTTGCAATCTGATTGCGATAGGCTAGGAGCCGCAGGAGGCATCGGTGGGACATTGATACCCATTATTTGTCACCCCGCCATGAATGATAATTTATTCTGTGAGGTTTGCTTCAGTGCGGGATGGGATAGCAGTCAAGATTTTATGGCAATTACTCTGCGCACACTCAATATAACCAATGCAGGGCCAGAATATTTTCCAGTTCGAATAAAGGTCAAGTTTACCATTACTAACTTTGGACCGAGTCGGGGCAACCAAGGGGACAGAGGGGACAACCAAGAGGACAACAACAACAATTTATACTACTAACTCCCCAAACTCGCTCGTCAGCTCGCTCAACAGCAACAATTAATTCACAACAATTATATTGTAGGCAATCTGAATACTTGAATGATAATTAACTTGCAATTAACAAAAGGAAAACGGAGCGGGAAAAAGGGGGATGTCAGCGGCCCTCACTTCCACTACCAGGCCTCCTTTGTGTAATCATTTTGAAAATTGAAAATTAACCTTTGCGTAATCATGTAAATTAAGGAAAGATGTGGAGAAAACGAGGTGTTGCAGGTATCGCTCAGGAAATAGTGATAAAAGACGAACAATTATTAGGGGGGCGTGATTCCGGCGGCAAATCCCGCCGGAATCGATCGCCGGAATCCGCCCCGGAACTTCCAATACACGAATGCCTTCCACGAAAGGATATCTGGCTGACGTCCAAACCCTGGAATAGTTTCCACGCGCCACAGGACGTGGAACCTGCTCTTGATGAATCCCTATCGCGCCTGGGAACAGACTACCCTGATCTATACCTCATCCACTGGTCAGCGTTGAAACTTATCATTTTTATCGCCGCACTTAGTACACAAAATTTCAGGCCCGTTGCTTTTGTCAACGGAGGCAAACAGAATGAATTAGATTGGGAGCTTACTGAGGACCCCTATCCAACTTGGAAAAAGCTAGAAGAAATGGTGGAGAAAGGCAAAGTCAGGAATATCGGGATTAGCAAGTATGTTCCGCTCTTCAATTACCCTTGCCACTTCATCGAGCTGAAGTATAAATCATGCACCTTTAATATCCTCCGGATACAAAATCTGACCGCGAATCCCCTGAAAATCAAGCCGCACGTGAACCAGGTTGAACTGAATTACTGGAATCCCAAACCAGAACTGTTAAAAGTAAGAAAATTATTTGAGCCGTTTCTTATGCATATCCCAATAAACATGAAAATAGTGGTGCAAAGAAAACGGTATTTTACTGGAAGCCTATTCCCCACTTGGCAGTGCCGAAAATGTTAAGGAAACCCTTGCGATTCCGGAGGTTCGTATCATGTCTTTTTGACCCCCCCAACCGTCGTCGTTATGACCATAAATTTATTTAACCTTAATAGGTCCAGAGCATTGCCAAAGAACTTGGAATCACACCCGCCCAGGCTTACATTTCATGGCATGTCCAGCACAGTGTACGTGTTCCCACCGTTGTTATTGGTGTAGATCTTTCCTGACCCTTTGAGTTTTGGTAGACTGTCGTTCTCCCAAAGAGTGTCACTCCTTCTCGAATTGAGGAGAATTTCCAAGGTAGCATTGTCATGGCAATGATTTAGGCGCGCTGACCAGATATTTCGACAGTGACCATCTTACCAGACGAAGCATTCCAGAAATTGGAGAAGGCTGCTACAAGTCACAAACCATTTAGGAATGTCGATCCCAGCAAGAGTTGGGGAGTTGATATCTGGGGATAAATGACATCCCGAAGACGTTGGGTAATTTAAAGATATATAAATATTAATAGAATCAAGCTTGGCTAGCGAACTTTTTGACCATCCCAACTCCGAGTCGCCCGAGTATCTTCCTGCTTAAGATCTAAATACACAGCTGTGTGGGGATTTTGATTGCCTTCTAGAGATCCTTAGCGGTTCGATCTGGTTGAACCTTGATGCATCATCGTGAAAACGAAATTACCTCACACACCATCTCTCTCCGGCTCCGCATATTTGGAGAGAAAAATAAAGGAGTCCTATCCGCCCACATTGGACGGTCCGGTCGTCGATTCCGTCGATCGGATTCAGGGTCAATGAAAAGACGGATGTTAGGGAAAGACTTTTATCTAGCTAAAAACAACTTTGCACAGATTTCAAAAGGAATAATGTCGCGCAATTATACGCCAACCTGCAATTGAAGCTCTGTTCCAATATTCGAAACTATATGCACCCAGTCACTGAGAGACTAGGGCGGTCAAGGATCCATATTAGGGTCGAAGCATTGACAATGATTTTTGGGGCTTGATTACCTCCAGGAGTTGATATTTTTCTCATGGATACTAAGTATTATGTAGGTGGTATCATTACCTACAAGTTTCCGGCATCAGGGAACACCTGTTCAATATGTACTACATTGAAGGGTCGGGCTACGCGGAGGTTATTTGGGAATTATTTGGGAGATCTTGTCCTCAGTATTAGAGGTTATTTGCGGACAGTTACATCTCAAAATCCCGCTTGAACTTCGTACCTATTCTCGGTTTCCCTCGAAGTTCAAACGTTCAAGTGCCACTGACCTCAAGAGCTGCCGAAAAAAAAGAAGGAAAGGGTTGCAAGCCACTTGGTTTGGTATGCTGTGGGGCGGGAGATGGCCGAAGTAGGATTGAATAGGGTTCGAATAACCCCCGAAGGTGGGCATAATGAGCTCCGGGCCCCGCTGGCGGCCTTGGAAGTAGTTCGTGAAGTTAGAAACAAGAGGCGTGGCTAGGCCTGACAATTGCTTTCAAGCTGTCAATTTGGGATGACACTTCGCGAAGGATCGGATTCCATTCCTGATTAGGCAATTTTATCATTTGTGTGGCGTTTTCACTCGGCAAATGGGTTCAAGTTCTAGGATATCTCGGCAGCTGGTTCGCATAGTGGATACATGCCTTGAAAGCTCCTGGGATATTTCATGATTTCCAACAAGAAATTTTTTTTTTTGGCTGGCTCGATGTATTAGGTGACCCCGCCTATAACTGAGGTTTCCATTATGCCAAGCCATGATGGGGTGTGAGTGCCAATTTAACCAGAATTGCACCCACACTAATCCTAAATATAGGGTGGTGATACCCAGACCAGTCTCCCATTAAACTTAAACTCTGGGAAGAAGCGCGCCTGCAACCCCCGCTCGATCTATTCGTCAATGGTACCAACGAATGGTGAATGTCCAATTTTTAGGTACATCAAACCTAAGGGAAGAGGAAACCAAATTTGTTGATAGCGTGATCGTTGAGAGAAGTCGCGGGTTGGCGATATATATCCCCAGGTCAGATGGCGCGAGATGGCAATCCAACTGAGGCGTTCACTGGTAGCGTACTAAGTATTCTTTAATCACCGAACGGGAGTAAAGATAAGAACTGCTGACTGGGTTGAGGAGGCAGTGAGGATAAATAAATTTAGCAGTTTACGTTTAATTGCTACGTACACAAGAAATGTCCGCCACAGCGCCTCTTACGAAAGGTATTTTCCAATTGCTTTGACGTCGTGGAAGCTGAGAAGCACAGAAAACTCAAATGATAGTGCTTGCAATGGTCAGCTCTCCAAGTATGTACATTACCGATTGTCGCTTGGAGACATATGTGCAACTTATCACCAATATAGACTGCAGAGACGCGGGAACTACCGGCGAATGGCAGTGAATTCGAGCGTTTCAGGCGCGCATGGGGATTTTTGTCCATGTTGTAGCGATGGGCGTCGGGAAAATCACAGCGTTTTTTGCGTAGTCCTCTTTCTTTATTTTCGGGACTATGGTTCGGGAGTATAGAACTGGATAGCAGAGGTCAAGCGAGGGGGGTCAACAGTCCCTATGGACGATAACAAACATTAGTACAGCCGAACCTTGGTGAACCAAGGGATTGCAACTTGGCACTCGAAGCTTCCGCAGATCCAAATTAAGAAAAGTGATCCGGGGGAGGGGGTATCGATTTCTGAGAACCTTGATGATGATAGGGATGTTGTTAAGCCCGGCATCTCGGTCTGTCCGTCTTTTGGGGCATACCCGGGATTACGAGAAACGGGTTATTTGGCCTATGTGAGAAGGAGCGTCATGCAGGCCATAGGAGATCCAATACATGATTAGGAATGACCAGTATGTGACGACCAAATAGGCTGGGGTTTGTTAGACTCGGTAAAGTCGTCATATGTATTTGTGTGCCAAGGTTTTTGCACAGGGCAGAAAATGTGATAATTATAGATTCTCCGAGAACGGAAGGAACAATGAGCTTTGCTAGATAGGCGGATATAAGCTAGCAATCGACGAGTTTGCTGAGGTAGCGCGTATCGGTGAGCAACAGACCTTGCTACGCGAGGCACCAGTATCGGAGAAAAAATGGCTGTCATGAAAAAGGGTGTACCGCTATCGTTTAGACACTGGCATAGGTATTTATCAACTGAGAGAGCTGGATCCACGAATCACGCCGGATGGATGGGCCGGGTGTGGCGAGCGTGATAATTTTCGCCTAGTATTTATGTAAGGTACATATTTGATGAGCAAGTTGTACGTGTCATGAGATGGAAGCTGCGAGCAGGGAACGATTTCTTGCCGACCGTCGACACGAAATAGTGAACAGAGATAATTGTAGGTATCCGTGTTCTTTGAGAGGCGAAAAACTCCATCCAAATAAAGAAAATAGACTCATTAGATAGATCTGAGAATAAATCATTGTCCGGAGAGTCGTCGGAGAAGGGAAGACAAGACGACCCGGACGGCTTATGAATTAACAAACGAGCTGGGATGGATCGGAGAATACGGGAGACCAGTGGAGAGAGATTTAGATCTGATTCGCCAGGACAAGAAACCTCCGGAGCTGGACTGAGTGGTTTAAGGGATACAAGAGGGAAAAGCTCGGAGTAACAGATCAGGAAGGTGCCCGATTGTGATTCCCACGGGTGGACGCGACTTGTCTTCATTACGCGGCCTTTCTCAACCCTTCCTCGTTAAAAGACTTACTCTTCCACAACTTCACCCCTTCGTTTTACTTTTCATTCAGAGCGTGCCAAGAATGGTCTCAATGACACAGCCAATTCAACAAGCCTTCAACCCATACACCGAGAATGGAGGGACGATTCTCGCCATCGCTGGAGCAGACTTCAGCGTAATCGCAGGTGATACTAGGCAAAGCGAAGGGTACAGTATACAGACCAGATATGCGCCCAAAGTATTCAAATTGTGAGTTGCCAGAGATCATCCAACCCCACTATGGCCTTTGGAAAATACCCAGTGCGCTGACTGCACAACGCTTCATTGATCAATTACAGAACGGATAAGGCGACATTGGCTGTCAATGGATTCGCAGCTGACGGAAATATGTTTGTCAAGAAAGTGCGACAGCGTTTGGAAGTGCGTACACTTCGAACTTTTCTCTTCACAGTGGATCTGATAATCGTGCCATACTCTTCTCTATCAGTGGTATCGCCATGCGCATGCAAAGGACATGCCTATCCGTGCAATTGCGCGTCTCATCCAAACCATGCTTTATGCCAGGCGTTTCTTCCCATACTATGTCTACAACATTCTTGGCGGCATCGAAGAGGATGGTGAGCTCGTCTCTCACATCCTATCACATGGCATTCTTGTCATATGCCTTTATTATTTAATGCGCGGGCTGTATCACAATATTAACACGTCTTTTTCTTACTTAGGTACTGGCGCGGTTTACTCCTTTGATCCTGTCGGTTCATACGAACGCGAAGCGTGTCGTGCCGCTGGCGCGGCGCAATCTCTGGTGCAACCCTTCCTGGATAACCAAGTCAGTACAAGCTTTCTTATTTCTCGGACGAACCGGATTTGCAAGCTGTGCAATTTGTTCCTGTGCCTACTCGGGCCATCCGACCCTTCAATTCATCTTATTCCTCCTTCCTTGTTTCCCTATACACGATCGTTGACGCCGGAAATATCTTTTGACAGATTTACTTCAAGAACCAAACGCCTGCTCTAGGAACGTCATTTCCCAAACATTTGCCATTGTCCACTGTGCTGCCCCTCGTGATCGACTCATTCACAAGTGCGACAGAAAGACACATTGAGGTTTGTTTGTCATTTATTTCCCTGTTTATCTCGATCGCGCCAATATCTCTGTATTTTCACCCATATTCCCTGACACCTCCCCCGTGGCTGACTACTTTACTCTGCACAATTATTCATGTGTTTTTTGGTTTACCATTCGATCTTCCTTTTTCATGCGCCACTGCTTCCGTAGTTCCTCGTGCTAACGCGGCTTTTCCCCTCTCACAGGTTGGAGATGGGCTAGAGATCTATGTCGTGTTGGCAAAAAACAGCGACTCTCTCCAAGGCCTCCAAACCATCCGCGATATCCAGGAATTGACGTCCAACAATGACGGAGAGAGAACATTTGTGATCAGGAAAGAACTGAAGAAGGATTAAAGGAGGGGATCCTTGTCGCAGGTTGTGTACTTTGCTCCCTCTTTGTTGTTGTTCTTGTGGCCCCCCAGAATCAGACGACTTGGACCGTAAACACCCAAATCTCCAGTCGTGTAAACGACCTTCGGATGGCCCTTTGTTTTCTTAGCAGCGGTGACCATCATAGACTTTGTGTATTTAATGTTTCTGGCTTGCCCCAGCAAGCTGTGTACTATGCACCCAACGGAATTGTACAAACTGAAGACCTGTTGCTCTAGTTTTGTATTTTGTAGAACTATCCTCATTTTAGAGTGTGTGACCGTGCTTACCTCGCCACTTGACGACGAAGCGCGAGAAAATGATGAAAGTAGGGACACTGGCAGGCAGGAGCCCGAAGGGCGTTCAGGGCAACCTTGACCTCGTACTATTCAGCTATTTTCCTCCCTCTGCATCGCTCGACGCGGTTCAACGATTGCGCTATATTAATTTTGGCCTGGGTCGCTACGAAACAACGGAGGCAAACCAAACAAAGCCAAACGCATAAACTCCACTCGTTGCTCTCTCACCATTGCCTTCACCGCCCTCCTCCTCACTCCACACCATCACCTCCTTGTTCCTCACCTCCGACCATATATTCGCTATTCAAGAGATCATAACCGGTGTTTCGTGGACGAGACATCTAAATCAACATGCTTCTCACATCAGCTTTGACTGTGGTGCTTGCGTCGCTGGCGCGACCCATCCTGGCGCAGGACGAGAACCCTAATATTGTTTACGATGCAGCCCACAATGCGACGACCATCTACGGTACTTGGAGTTCAGGGAGTAGGGCCGTTCTCACGGGCTCAGTGAGTTAACTCCCTCGGATCGCATGGTTTGAGATTGTCTGACGCCCCCTTTCTTGTTTCATTTCCTAGGGCTTCGCAAACCCGGCAAATATGACCTTCACTTACCCTAAAACCACTGGTGTTTCGTATTCGTTGTGAGTATAATCTTATCCTGTTGAGGACCATCGCTGATGATCGGCTGAATGTCCAGTTCACAAAACGGGTTCTATGAAATTTCAAGATACCGATTCAACAGCAATGGTGCGTTTTTATGACATGTACGGCCTTGTCGTGCTCATGCATGCGTTTTTTAGGCTCAGAGCCAACTTGCATTACCGGGGTCATTGGTTGGGTTCATGGTTCCTACACACTAAACAACAATGGCTCCATTTCGATGACGCCATTAGGCGATGGATTCCAGCAAATCCAAGATCCTTGCGCTGCAGTCTCCAACTTCATAGAAGTATACAACTACACGGAGTACTACAAGGGTTGGAGAATATTCACGGACCCAACCCAAGGATTCAAGCTCCACTTATTCCAGTTTGATGGCTCGCCTGTTGCTCCTTTGTTCCAAGTATCAACGACTCCCAACATGCTTCCGACAACGGTACTGCGTAATGTACCTACGGACCCAGCGGTTGCTCGACGTTCGGTCTCAAGCGCACAGGATGCGCTGGGACCTCATTGGGTGATGGGTGCGATGGGTGCGATGAGTTTGGTTCTGCTTTCGACCTCCTTGATGCTGCTATAAACATTCCCGTCCATTGAATCATCATCATCATTCGGCATCTTTTTCTTGGTTGGTCGGCTACGACGCAATAAATGAACAATAACTGCTTTATCACCAAAAAACCCTGCGCACCTATCACACATACCGGCGTTTCCTACCTTCATGTCATTCCCCCCATCCCCTTCACCCGCTAACGGCGGGCCAATCATCGGACCTAAGGCTTGAGGATCCATTTTTTGTTCCACATACTCTTTCACCACCCCATTGAACCTTCAACGCAACAAGCTTGCCGTCACATCCTCCCTCCATCCCCCGCACTCCCCCTCTATACTGTACCCACACGTGTACACCCCTTTCGTACCGACAGACAGACCATAAGTACCCCGCCGTTGTCGGGGAAAGTATGCACAAGATGATACCCCATCCAGAGACAATTACATATTGCTCATTTTTTGTGCCGCTGCATTGTACTTTTCCATTCTTCTGGTCTTTATTCCACCTTGTAGGGAGGATGATGCTTCAGTTCACATTCGTTTTACATTTTCTTGACTTTCATTGGGGTGACGTTCTTTTATATTTATTCCCTTTCTCTTCTTGTGTATGTTATCACCATTTAATTTTCCCGTAGACAGGTAACATGCAAAGACGATTTCTTATGACCTCAATCAATTGTCCACTGATGAGTACTTGGAGTCCCACCGTTTAGAGCGCACAATGATGGTGCGTTTATTGTCCCCGCCCTTGTGCCAACAACGGCGGAATTCAACCGTGAGAATTTATGACAAATATCATCGTCACAGCTACATAGCGTGACATAAGGAAATTCTGGAATGCGGCGTCGACATTCCTCCCAGTGAAATACCATGGAATTTCTCCGGTGCATAAACCTATATCGTTCAGCGGCCTGGTTTCTCCGCTTTTAACCCGACAAACTGTTTCTCGGCTTTTTTTTTTGTGGCTCATTCAACTACTATCGACCAAGCATGAACTAGCGATGGTATCATGGTGAGCAAACTTCGTTCTGTTGTGAAACGTTCCTTTTTTTTCTTTGCCTTTCGAGATGAAACCATTTCGGATGTAAAGTAGTCTAAAGACTCGAAATCCGAGAGCGCAAAACCCCATGTGGATTTTTCCGTTGCCTTCCTTCTGATCCTTCTCCCTTTCTTTTTTTACGAGGTGGAGATCAAGCCAGTGTACTGACGTCTGATGGTTATTTTGACAGTTTGTGCTGGAGCATTTTGAGAACGAAGACGTTAGATGCCACAAGGTGAGCTCGAACTTTTTCAAGCATTTTCTCGTTCTTGATAAAACCTTCGTTTGGCAGTTCTAGGTTTATAGTTATGATTTGGCACACTACCCTTGAGAGTTGGCGAGGTATACCAGGCCAAAAAAGTGCATGTAAGCTATTCGATCGCTCCAGCTCCACGATTTTCGCGTCTTTTGATGAAAACAACCACGGATGTAAGAGTACAATGTACTCGTTTACCGAGAGCGCAAAACCCCCATGTGGATACTCCCGTTGCCTTCCTTCTGACCTTTTTTTTTTCGTGGCCTTTCATGTTCCGATTTATAGCTTTGCTCAAGCTAACGTGGCCTCCCCCTCTTTAGACGATCCTTCGCGTGATTCGCGTCAGCCTTGCTGCTCTTTGGGTTTTCTGCAAGACAGTTTCAAGGACACCGACGAACAATAGCGGTCGTGTGCACCATACACACTGAGGGAGAAGTCGGCCCTGGTCCGTATGACTTTTTCCGTTGTCCTAGGTTGTCTTGCATCAGTAGTTATATAATTCATTATTGAACGAGATCTTGAAATCAAACTTAAAGCCCCAGGTGCATCAAGCTCCAAAATTTCGATATCTATCTTTTCGTACTTTCGAGACTACCCTCCAGAGGGCCACCGCGACCACCTTTTCTTCTGGAACTACACTACTCGTCACCACTTTGGGGTTGATGAATTGCAAGAGTGTCGCGGGGCCCCGCTTTGTGTCGCAAACAATTCTCGAGTTTGGCGCTGAAATATCTTTGATGGAACCAGGGGACCCTACAAAACCTCCTGAAGATTCTTCCAGGGTACACCTTTGACAGCGAAGTGAATTCAATAGTGAGTTTTGAAATAGCTTGATCCTTTCGATATCGACTCGGATTTAGGCCATCGATGGGCTGATATGTACGCGAAACTCATCAAAAACTTCCTAAACAAAAGGTTTTCAAAAAACCCACCAGCCGACGTATTATCAGATTCAAGCCTCCCGAAAATCTCGAAGTTCTCTTTCCGAGCCTCGTAGAGCTCTATTGTTAGGTGCCTTTGAGGAAGTCTACTTGTCTCCCTCCGCACGTCGGGTTGACATTCTCCGTAAGAAACCCTCCCTTTCTCCCCATCGGCATCCACCCGAGATTTGTCCCGACATCCAATCTCTGGAAGTTTATGTTGGCCTGTCAATCTCAGCGCTGCGCTCGCTTCAGAAGCTTAAAAGGTTCCAATACCTGGGATCGAACGTTTTAGCGCCTCGATCAAGCAAGGATGAGCACATCACCGCCGTTTCACCTCTGCCAAACCTGCGATTGTCAAAATTCTTCCTTTACCCTACATCGGAGCCGTTATTGCGGAAATCCCTGCTGCTCTCCAGCTGTCCGGAATCCTTCTGTACGCTTCAACGACTCGATTTCTCTGCATCACTTGACGTGATCGTCAATGAGCTCCCATCTCTTATATCACCCAATTTACTGCCGAAATTTTTATGATACGGGGCAGATATCATGGAACTCCAGAAAAACAACAGTGGTACAAATTGTGTGACACGCTCGTGAAGCATCCGAGATCTGTCGATGCGTTCCATCCGCTCTTGGCGCTACATGGGCTGGAGACCTTGGTACTCGACGTGCATGTACGTGGTTTCGATGATGAAACCCTCATTAAATGGGCAAGCGCCTCGCCAAACCTCAAAATCTTCAAGGTGTCAGTGACCTCCGTCAAAAATCTTATAACCTCCAACGTTGTTGAGATCTCAAAAAATTGTCCCTTTGTTTCCATGCGAGTGAGTTGGATTTGATTCCCGAAATACCGCCAACGCCATCTCTACGCCATGGCGATGGCCTCAAGGATTGGGATATCGCCGTTTTTCTAGTGACTCCAGATGCTCTAGGTCCTGTGATAACCATTTTAAGCTGGGTGTTCCTCGACATCAGGAATGTCCAAATGGAACTTAACGCGTAACGTCTCAGAAGTATTAATGCCACCGCACACTCTCGGACGAGACGCGGGGAGAGCACACAGTGATACAGTCGTTTAATCGATTCTTCATTTGGGTGTTCATAGTCTTGAGAACGTGAATTCAATCAAGGCAATTCTTGTCATTCCTTAGGACGGGGTAACCTTTCCCAGCCTTCCCTTTCTGCGGCCTCATTTCTCTATTCCATTTCTAATGACCCTTCGGATTCATCCTACAACTCATTTTCTCGTCTCTTTCAAATTTTACCATTTGCGTGTCATGTGTGTATTCGGGTGATGACGCATCCAATTTTACTTTGCCGTTCTATCCACCAGAAGGCCCTGAGGGAGTCACATGTCCGAGAAATGCCTTCATCTCTTCCCATACTTTTTATGATGAAGGGAGTCCCCGGCCTCCGACCAGGAAGCCTTTCAAAGTTCGAACGGTGCAGCGCTCGAGCA
>Ga0307513_10004488_pt1 | contig 18619 bp, 16 predicted proteins | sample 15_EM_MG_FD_202174 | JGI IMG/M metagenome (GOLD analysis project Ga0307513, IMG submission 202174) | Populus trichocarpa ectomycorrhiza microbial communities from riparian zone in the Pacific Northwest, United States - 15_EM | ecosystem: Host-associated > Plants > Roots > Unclassified | place...
GAATTTCTAGTAACTAACAAAAGTTGCTTATTAACCTGTGTCTCAGACACTCAGAGGGGTGGCAGAAAATTTTCCACCGTTTCAGCAGTCCAAGAGATACTCGCGTGGGCTGAGTTTTGGGCGGCTGAGGGCGATTCAGGGGTGCGGCTTTCACGAGTGTTTATGGGGTTCTACGGTCGTATCATACTGGCAAATATTTGCCGGGCCTCGTTGGGCGTGCCCACCCAGTCCGGATATGCAGCCCGTCTCTTCACTTCGATTTTTCTTACCTTGAAAGAATTGTAACTTTTGGATCGTGAGAAATATTAACAGTATCATACACTTTTGCCCGCTACATAAAGATGCTCTCGCAGGGTCGTGACTTCTTCTGGTGATCGTGAACTGGGAGTGGCAGGACTCCCGATTACGCCTAACAACGGATGTCCAGGGGGGGTTAAAGAAGAGATTCTAGGCATATATGACAAACCAATACTTTTTAACATAAGTAAGGAACACTAGAGACATTACCACAAAGCACAATGCACACCCACTTGTCGAAACACCCTGTGAAATGATGTCCCTCCCCGCCACACAAAGGCCGCATCCACACAAAGGCCACCAATTGCGCTACCGGGTCTGCTACCCCCCACAGTCCTAGCATGATCCCGAGTAAATTTCATTTCATTCCACAAATACTTTTTATCTAGCGGCCATGCAAACTGCAAACTATTGGATACCCGGGATTTCATGTAATTGGTATTGTTAAGTCTTATAACCTGTTGCGCTGCTCTCACCTTGATGATAACAAAGCGGGGAGAATAATAGTCAATATCATGTTGTTATAGAAGATTCCTGGGAGCACCAACATCTTGGATTTTGGGGTCCCAGCATTCTGTACCGGTTCCCGTCTGTAGCTGTCTGGGTTTTCCGGAATTTCTTGGTATTTATGCATGCTTTCTCACCATAGTGGTTCTGCTAATACTGACAACTTCGGCAATGTCCTCTGAAGAATTACAAGGTAAATCATCCATTGAGTGAGGACCCGTGAATGTGGTCCGTGGAGAGCATACATAGACTGCGGAATGATAATTGTAAAACCGGGCTGTTTTGTAACGGTCTATTACCGCTTCCTCCTCTCGCCCTTTTCTGGCAGGGCCTGGTCCTTGAGGGGCGGTTTTATAACAGGCTTGCGGTACACCTCACACCCATCCTCACTTCCCAGATTTAGTTCTCCATCTCATTTCTGTCATATATCAAGCAAAGCTAGTCTATGGCGGGTGAGTCTCTCACCGTTTCTGAAACCCTACGCCAGAAAGCCCTGCAGCTGTCGGGGTAGGGTGAAGGTATAGAATTGAGGCTCGGTTTAGCATAGTGTTGTGCACGAGCCGAGCGGACTCGAGCCCTTCGAGCCCGGGGGTGCCACGAGCCGAGCCGGCTCGAGTCTCTTGGCAACCGGGCTCTTGGCGGCTCGAACAGGGGTCCACGAGCAGACTCGAGTCTCTTGGCGGCTCGAGCCCTCGAGTCTAAGGGTGCGACGAGCCGGCTCGTGAACAACCCTAGTTTAGCATGCCACTTCTATAGCAGCTTTTCCCAGAATAATGACATTGTTGTTCTGGTTTTTATATAAGGGTATATATACCCAACAAAAGGTAGAAAACTGTGATATATATATGTCTATCTTTGTGAAATACAACATTATTCTATAAGCTCTATCCATGACCATCCCTATCAGTATAATGTACGCTACCGGTAAATGAAAATTACACATAAAAACACAATGTCATCGTGATATCTCTAGCACACGCCCCACAGGAGATGCTATATAGCCGTTATTAGGCTGTTTTCTCTTTCTTTCAGTGTTCCCAACCGTCCGGGGGCCCGGCGGGGCCCAGCGGGGGGATTGCCAAGAGCCCCGGACGGGACGGGACTGTTATCTGTAGTCCGTCCGGGGCAGCCTAAGTGCAGGACGGCGGGCCCTACAGGGTGAGACATTTTAGTTCAGGGTAGGGGGTGGACGGCCGGTGACTATTGAGGACTGCCGGGAAAGGGTGAGGACCGCAGGGGACGGTGGGGGACTACGGGGGACGGCAGGGGACCGCCGGGGACTGCAAGAGTGACGTCTCATGATGTGAAAAGAATTAGTTTGTAGGTGCACGATTCCGGCTTAGCTAGTGCAGGAGGTCCAAGAGCTGGGACTATAGTCCCCTAGAGTCCGTCCGGTCCTCACCTTCTCGGGCGCAGTCCGTCCCAGCACCCCCAAAAAGACGGACTATGTGCCGTAGTCAGTCACGTCCTCCCCCGAGGACGGACGGACCGGACGGTTGGGAACACTGCTTTCTTTCACGCAGCCGGGGAATATCTTGGGCTATAATCTGCCTGCACTTGGGCATCCGAGAGGTCTCCGGCGGTGGTTCTTCGAGGGTGTCATTGCCCTGCGTGACTGGTGATCGCACAACCCCCTCATGAGTGTTGCTAGGAGCAGATGGAACTCATGGGAGCGGCGTTATATCATCGTTGTCTGGTTCATCGGGGGTGATATCGTCCCGTGAGGCTGGCGGTGTCGCTACTTCTTCATGCTTGTTGCTAGAAGCTCACCGGAGTGGTGTTGGACTGTTGTCTGGCTGCTCGGGATCGATAGCGCCCCGGGAGAGCAGTAGTCTCACCACCCCCTCATGCCCTTTGCTCGAAGCGCCCCAAAGTGGTGTTTCACCATCGTTGTCCGGCTTGTCGGGATTGACATCATCCCGTGCGAGTAGTAGTCTCACCACCCCCTCATGCCCATTGTAAGAAGCGCCCCAGAGTGGTGTTCCACCACCGTTGGCCGGCTTGTCGGGATTGACATCGTCCCGTGCGAGTAGTAGTCTCACCACCCCCTCATGCCCATGGAGAGAAGCCCACCAGAGTGGTGTTTCACCATACTTGTCTGGCTTGTCGGGATTGATATCGTGCCGTGCGAGTAGTAGTTTCACCACCTTCTCATGACCGTGTCTAGAAGTGAGAGAGAGGGGTGTTATATCACAGTTGTTGGGATTGACATCATCCCGGGCGAGTAGTAGCCTCGCCACCCCCTCATGCCCATTGCAAGAAGCACCCCGGAGCGGTGTTCGATGGCCGTCATCCGGCTTGTCAGGGTTGATATCCTCCCGTGTGAGTAGCAGTTTCACAGCCCCCTCATGCCCATCAAAAGAAGCCCGCCAGAGTGGTGTTCTACCATCCTTGTCTGCCCTGCTGGGATTGACATCGCCGTGCGAGTAGTAGTCTCACCACCCCCTCATGCCCATTGCCAGAAGCCTGCCAGACTGGTGTTCGACCATAAATGTCTGGCTTGTCGGGATTGACATCATTATCTGCGAGTAGTAGTCTCACCACCCCTTCATGTCCTCTGCAGGAAGCCCACCAGAGTGGTGTTTTACTATCGTTGTCCGGCATGTCGGGGTTAATATCGTCTTGTGCGAGTAGTAGCCTCACAGCCCCTTGATTTCCCTGCTGAGCAGCCCAAATGAGCGGTGTGTCCCCCCAGCAATCTCCTTGATTGATATCACAGCCTGGCGCCTCTACCAAGGCAGCCAGGATCTCGTCAATCCCGAAATACGATGCACAGTGCACGCCTGTAAATAAGTTCTGAGTAGGCTGGGAAAAGCGGTATTCCCAAATTTTGTCAAAAAGCAAGGTCGAAGATATATGGTTATCGTATCGGCTTAATAAGTCGAGTGCAAGCAATTTGGCGTCGTCCGAGAGTTCTATTATTGCGTGCCTTCCCTAATGCAAAGATGAATATTCGAGAAACGGTGTGTCTCTGAGGATTGAAACATCGGCTGGAAGTCTCTTGACCTGGTAATAATTCAGATAAGTCAAGCATGTTTCCCCAAGTGTTCGGTGGGCATCAGGCGATACATCAGGCCGGGAAAGGTATTCTTGAGGTGTGTAGTGGATTAGCCGGACCGTCGATGTCTCTTTGTCGACGACGGCAAGTCCGAAACATGACCCTAGCACTGTGTCAAGCGGTCGAACGTTCTCAAGGTCAAGATCTGTCGCCTCCTTTTCTAGGCGAGAGCGTGACAGAGTGTACATCTATCCGCAGCGGCCGTTCCGCGTGGGATACCCACATTAGCACCTCCATCCCAAGTCTTGATCGGTCACCCTTCTGTTCCCTTATTCGCTGTAGTGTTTGGTCGTACACATTGTCCAGATCTACCCTAGTCGTAGCCACCTTTCGCAACATTTTCTTTCTCCTCGCTAATGAGGTCTCGCCTAAGATGGCGTCGATATTTAATGCGACGAGCAGAAACCTGAGCAGAATGTCAATTGATGATCAAAATTCATAATAGAGCCGCTACTACTTACATGCCCGAAGCCTTTTTCAACATTGTTTCCATAATATCATTTTTTAGACCTTCCGTCATCAAGTCCGGATCCCGGGCGCCGGCGTCGTCTACCTTCTGGGCTATGTATCTAGCGATATCTTCTTGGTCGGGTACAATGTGTATGGTATAGGTATAGGCACCTTTCGTGAGATGGTTGTCGAGCTCCCCGCGAATGTGCGGCCTTCCTGTGAGAAATAATCGCGTATTTGGCGCTTTTCGAATAATCTGTCGTAGCGGGTGGAGAAGCCCCGACCGATGTTCTAGCGCTAATTCGTCCATTGCGTCAATGCAGATATATACTCGCTTGAGGGAGCCAATTGCTTTGACGAATAATTCCAGCATCTCTGGCATTCGGAGACCCCCCCCACCCCCTTGCTTGGGCTTCCCAAAGGCTTGTTGAATTTCGCCTATGTTCCCTACACCCCCGAGGCTAATCTGCCTGAGTAGACCCCCTATCATATTAACCGCCGATTGGTCTTTCTGCGCCTGGTAATCGCAATAGAGTGACAGAACTGCGATGTTTTGTCCATAGGCTTACTCGCATAGGGGATCTATTAAAGCTATGATCAATAAGTCTGTACACCAACCCCACCGCACCTTCACCACGTAATTCAGCCGCGACTTCCATTAATCAATTGCACCACCAAAAATAAAGGTAAAAATACAATAAAAATATAGAATGAGAGCTATTTCCATGGTGTTTAATACTTGGTATACCAGCCTCAATTTCTTCGTACTAGGTGGTAGCTTCTGGGCATTGAATTGGTCAAGCTGTCAATTAACACCTGAGGGACTGCCCACCACGTTGCCTTCAGGGCTACAATCAAAATCACTCTACTCTCAGCATTATCCTTAAGATCTTTCAAGTATCTATGGTCCTTTCGGAGGATACTCTTTATGGCCTTCCAAAGATGCTCAATTGGGTTTAAATTGGGGCTGTGTGGGGGGGTGTTCGGCCACCCAGATGCCATGCAATTCCAACCACTCTTTGCCGATCTCTGCTTATAACAGTACCAAAAGCTTGCCAAGAAGTCTTCTTTTGACAGTAATGTGAAAGCAAAAAACTAAATACGGGGGTTGGGAGGGTGTTGTGTAAAAATGCGTTGTGTCTTAAACTAGGTGGGCTGGGGTGGGGTTGGTGTACAGACTTATTGATCATAACTATACTAATGAACTAATATAGTTCCTTGTTCGCATTGTCTATCGCCCCCCGGAAAATACCCTGGTACCTTATATATGTCTTTCCAGCCCCTCGATCCCCATAACACAGAAGAGTAGGATTCCCTGAGCTCTCCTAACTCTTGTGCCATGATTCGAACTCATGATTCTCCAGAACCCAGTCCCCAATACCATCCAGCCGCCGGTTCCTCACATCTTGATGCCTTGCGTGGGGCTCGAGTGGTGACAACCACGTTTGGATCCTCAAAGACTCCTCACTTATTCCCACATTGATGGTGTGATTATAGCTGTTTAACACATTTCCGATGTCTGATTCGAGTGACCGTGAATACTATTGCTGGTGTTGTTGTCGGCACGGGTGTTGGATATGCCATAGTGGCAGGGATCATGAGCGAGACTTGGTCCTCCGTTTCCGCTTGGTAATGTAGTCAGATTGGATAAAGTTCGGTGAGAAGTGGGATGATCCGGCAGCAGACTACGGTAGTATGGGAGTGTATCGTGGTGGTTGATGGTCTTCTCCCCCTGAGGCAAGACCTGCAGGGAATCCTCTCATGGATTGGGACAAGGTTATTGTTCCAGATTGGAGTACCAGCGAACCTTCCCATGCCAAAGCTTGTCAGCACGCCCATCTTATCTCTAGAGAATAAACTCCAGATAGAACATATCGACTATCATTATTTTACCAGTGCCTTGAACTAGTCTCGGCAAGTGCAATGAGAGACTTGATAATTTTTTGTCTACATTCATACGAACTACCGGTCGCCTATTATTGAGGCGGTAGGAAGCATTTAGAACTCGCCATTAAATCCACCCTACGCTAAGTTTTTTCGAATATTCGCCAGGATCCAGTTGTATGCTGAGGGTAAAGTAGGCTTGTAAAGTAGGCTTTAACAGCTTGATTAAAGGAGTGTTTACGGTGTTGGCGATGTGAAAAAATAATGCGCCTCGGGTACTTTTAGGTGTTCGATGGCGGCTCCAAGCGCTGGCAACAACCACCAGCCGAGGACAGACAAATCCTTCTGCATGGTAACCACCAGCTTCCAATTCAACTCCACCAAAAATGACTCTCAAGATATTAAACATAATAATACTATAGCGGCTCGAGATACCAAAGGTGTCAATACACTTAGTACTATAGAGAGGCCCCCGCGGTTCCCATTCCTATGTTTAGTCTACTGTTCCCAACCCCCCATCGGTCGTTTGTTCTAGGAGTACCGCACCGGTACTGCACATTCTCGCTCCAGGCGACCCAGCTCTGCGGCTTGTGAAATGTTCGGATACGGTTGCTTTCTCCTCTCAAACCCTTCTTTCAGCCCTCTATGTCCTCCCGAGCCACTGGTTAAAAGAAATTGCTATCATGGAGACATGCAGGTTGCGGACCTTCCGAATCCGGGTGTGGTTCAGAGACCCGGCCTGACTAAAATCACGAAATACTGTTGCGGATAAAATTTGGCTCCACGTAGTTTGCACTTCTTAGCTCGCCCAGCCTACAGATACCCGTATACCGTAATCTGGCAAAAGTCGGACTGGAGATAAAGCGAAAATAAGGTAACCGAGACAATAAGACGACGCGAAGAAGTCGAATCCGCCACATAGACCACCGTGGTTGGACAGGTTCAAGAAAGTAGTCTCAATCCGACTTTTGCTAGAATAGGGTAACTTAGAGGATACGGAGGTACAGGGCATAAGTTCTGTAGGTTACACAGGGGGTGAGGGCAGCAAACCCCGCTTGTGGAACCTACAAAACCTATGCCCTGTACCTCCGTAGATGGCGGTTCATGGTGTAACTTTGCTTGGGAAGGGGAGTATGCTGGGCTTAGGTTGAATTGTAGACAGGGGTGGCTGTGGCTCATTCTTGGCATACAAGCGGGAGCGATTCTACTTGTACGGTATATGTAAGGCAACGATCTTTCTCTTCTCTCATATTTTCTTTCCACCGCGGCACCACGGCACAACGGTCAGTGAGGACGGTCAACCGACGAAGGAAACTTTGGGAAGGCAAACTACAAGAGGAGGATCACCTGGGACAGATGGTCGGACAACCGGAAAAGGCTGGGCATTCTTTTTCGTTTTTTTTCTTTTTCCCTTTCTTTGAGTTTGAATTAGCTAGAGCAAGCTGAATTGATTGTGAAGTGTGTGACTCTATTTGCCGTGCGGGTTTGTTATCTCTGATGGTTGGTGATTTGTAGCTTCCTCCGCGCCTGAGAGAAACTGTTGCTCAGTTTCTTGTTTTTCAATAGAGAGGTTTTGCTACGACGGTCGTCACTTGAACTGTCCCTGTTGCCAGAGCAACGGCACTAACCATACCAAATTTGTGCAAGTGCTGTGTGGCTCAACTGTGCTCTAAGAACAGCTCTTATAGGATGGTTGTAAAAGCCTTTTGTTTACCAGTTTGTTGACACCAAAATGGACCTTTTTTCTTTTCTTTTCACCGTGACCATCAACTTGGAAAATAAAAAATATTGTTCCCAAAGCCAGCAGGATCACTATGCGAGAAAGCTTTACTATTTGCTTCTTGGTGTGATGTTCTGCTTGGTCAGAAGGGGGGTGAGTGTCACAGATGGCTTGTGGGGGGTGGGGTATGAACGGGTGGCCAGGCTGTGATGTAGTTAGCAAAACGACGAAAAAAACGTCCACTGTCGCCACACCGAGCTTTGCCAAGATTTAAGCACAGTTCCAGCGACCGTGATGTTTTGCTAAGAACAGTACAAAATTTAGTGTGGGTTGAAAAATTTTCTCTTAGCGTTGGTGTAAGCTCCACCAATTTTTGGTACAAGTACTCGAGTAACAGGGTAAACACAACCCCTTTACCGGTATCATACCACCGTCTTATTTCAGAACAGTTAAGACTTTACTAAAGTTGAGCCACAGTAGACTTATACAAATTTGGAATGGTTAGCGTCGTTGCTCTGGCAACAAGTACTCGTACAGTTCATAATACGACCGTCTTAGCAGAACCTCCCCAATAACAAGACTATTCTCCACAAAAATTTTGCCCAGCCACAGCATAGAGCTACGATATACGGAAGGTCCCCAAACCGTATATCTCACTAGCCCATGGGATAGCTGAGCGGAACGAAACGAAGCGGCAAGATTAAAGCAACAACTATCAAGACTGATCGCTAACACACACACAACTTAGCGGAGAAATGCTTCTCATTCAACTCACGCTTATACTCCACGATACTGCCGGTCACGTGGATGACTGTAGAGAAAAATACGCTTGACCACGGAAACTATCGTGAATGCTTGGTACTGATGTTTTGTAAGCTTAACTTCATAGGGAAAGGGCTATTTGAGGAACAGCGGAGGAGAGAGTATCGTCCGTCATCATCATCCGCAATCATCCACACCCCCCCCCTTTTTTTCATAGAATTTTCACGGCTTTTTTTCTTTGATTTTTATCTCGCTTGACCTCGGCTTTGAAATCGTGAAGTGAATTTGCTTTCCTTCGGAAGTCCCAATTTCCCACCCAAAGAACGCCCTGACCGGAAGTGATCGGATAATACTCAACCAACTAAAACTAACAGTAAAAAACAGGGATGTAAATAAAACAACAACGAAGCCTTCTCTCTCCTATCCTCCTCCTACCTCCCATATCCTTCCGGTTCTCCACTGATCCCAGACACTTCTCCGGGGGTTTGTCGAACGATATCCAGATAAGCCGCGCCCCACGCTGAGTATGCCAAGCAGCATCAAAGAACTCCCTCCCGATGGGCGTATGAATCCAGAGCACATGTCCGAACTTCTTTGCTTGAAAGGCAACGGGATAGGCTGTGTGGGTGTCCGATAGGCCATGTGCATGCCCGATAGGCCAAGCATGTCGAACAGCATCGAAGAATTCGAACACTGGTTAGGAGAAAAATAGGGGTTATCTTTTGTTCTTTATTTTCTTCCAATGTGGTTTCCTTGATTCTTAATTCCAAGTTGTGTGAATTGAGGGATCTAGGTGGTGATGGTGGGGATTCACTACTTCGCTGCGTGGCTAGGCTACGTCTTTCTAATTTAGATGGATACGGTTTTTCTAATCAAAAATCTTGGCCGTTAACTATTACCTCTTTATCTAAAAGGTCGCGCATTGCTCCATCAAGTAATCCACACTACCGAGTGACGTTCTATGACGCCGGTAAGCGAAAGTATCATACTCAACCCATGGGAAATCATGCCGGGGGTTACAAAACCTCCTGCCTTATAACATTTTGTCGGCACCTCACCCGCCTGTCCTGCTCCCCTGATTTGCTCCATGGACCGGGTTCTCATGGGATGCCTCAGAGCGACGCCTCAATACACCCCCTCTTCTTCACCACATGGTTCAGCTCTCCATCTCATACCATTCATATATCAGGCAAAATTTGGCTGATGTGGGTCTCTCACCATTTATGAGATCCTCTACCAAGCGATCCTACCGGTGTTATGATGAGATAAAGATATAAGATTAGGGCTCCGCTAAGCAGGTAAGTAGTTTTTTCTGGCATATTCAAGATTTTATATCAGGATGAGCTCAACAACGGGTGAAAAACTGTGATACATATATGTTTATTGTGTTTGCGAAATACATCATCATTCTATATATTGCAGTAGGGCAAAACTCTATCCATAACCGCCCCGATCGGTGTATTGTACACCGCCGGCAAATGAAAATTATGGATAAAAATACAATTTCATCGCAATATCTCTAGCACATGCCCCAAAAGAAATACTATAGCTGTTCTTGCACCTTGTTGCTCTTTTTTCCACGCAGACAGGGGATATGTCGCGCTATGATCTGCCTATACCTGCGCATCCGAGAGGTCTTCGGCGGTGGTTCTTTGGGAGCGTCATTGCCCTGTGTGACTGGCGATCGCACTACCCCCTCATGAGTGGTATTAAGAGCACATTGGAGTGGTGTTATATCATGGTTGTCTGGCTCATCAGGGGTGATACTGTCCCGTAAGGCTGGTGGTCGCACTACCTCTTCATGCTCATTGCTAGAAGCGCCCTGGAGTGGTATTGGAGTATGGTAGTGTGGCTTGTCGGTATTGATAGCGCCTCGGGAGAGTAGTAGTCTCGTCACCCCCTCATGGGCATTGCTAGAAGCGGCCCAGAGTGGGGTTTTTCCACCTTTGTCTGGCTTGTCAGGATTGACATCATTTCGTGCGAGTAGTAGTCTCACTACACCCTCATGCCCACCGCAAGCAGCGCTCCAGAGTGGTGTTTTACCATACATGTCCGTCTTGTCGGGATTGATATCGTGCCGTGCAAGTAGTAGTCTCGCCACCCCCTCATGCCCATTGATGGAAGCCCACCAGAGTGATGTTCTACCATACTGGTCTGGCTTGTCGGGATTGACACCGTCTCGCGCGAGCAGTAGTCTCACCACCCCCTCATGCCCATTGTAAGAAGCCCACCAGAGTGGTGTTTTACCATCGGTGTCCGGCTTGTCGGGATTTATATCGTCCCGCGCGAGTAGCAGTCTCACCACCCCCTCATGCCCATCCCAAGCAGCGCCCCAGAGTGGTGTTTTACCATTGTTGTCCGGTTTGTCGGGATTGACATCGTCCCGTGCGAGTAGTAGTCTCACCACCCCCTCATGCCCATTGCTAGAAGCGCTCCAGAGTGGTGTTTTACCTTTATTGTCTGGCTTGTCAGGATTGACATAGCCCCGCGCGAGTAGTAGTTTCACCACTTCCTCACGTCCCCGCCTAGAAGCGCCCCAGAGTGGTGTTTTACCATTGTTGGCCGGCTTGTCGGCATTGACATCGTCCCGTGCGAGTAGTAGTCTCACCACCCCTTCATGTCCATTGTAAGAAGCGCCCAACAGTGGTGTTTCACTAGCCGTGCCTGGCATGTCGGGATTAATATCCTGCCGTGCGAGTAGTAGCCTCACCACCCCCTCACACCCGTGGCAAGAAGCGAGGAAGAGTGGTGTTATACCACGGTTGTCTGACCTGTTGGGATTGACATCGTCCCGCCTGAGTATCAGTTTCACCATCCCTTCACGCCCCCGGCTAGCAGCGACCCAGAGTGGTGTTCTACCATACTTGTCTGGCTTATCAGGATTGACGTCGTCCCGTGCAAGTAGTAGTCTCACCGACCCTTCATGCCCATTGTAACAAGCCCACCAGAGTGGCGTTCCACCATATTGGCCTGGCTTGTCGGGATTGACATCGTTACGTGCGAGTAGTAGTCTCATCACCCCTTCATGCCCTTCGTGTGAAGCCCACCAGAGTGGTGTTTGACCATCGTTGTCCGGTTTGTTAGGGTGGATATTGTCTTGTGCAAGTAGTAGCCTCACAGCCCCTTGATTCCCTTGGCGGGCGGCCAACATGAGCGGTGTGACCCCCCTACAATCGCCTTGATTGATATCACAGCATTGCGCCTCTATCAAGGCAGCCACCATCTCGACAATCCCGAAGTACGATGCACAGTGCAGGCCTGTAAGTAGGTAATGAGTAGGCCGGAAAGAACGGTATCCATGAATTTTGTCGAAAAGCATGGTCGAAGATATATGGTTATCGTATCGGGTTAATAAATCAAGTGCAAGGAATTTGGCGTGGTCGGAGAGTTTAAATTTTGCGTGACTTCCCCAATGCAAGGATGAATATTCCAGAAATGGCAGGTCTGCAAGGTTCGAATCGTGATCTGCTGGAAGGCTCTTCACCTGGCCATAGCTCAGATAAGTCAAGCATGTTTGGCCGAGAGTTCTGTGGGCATCAGGAAATATACAAGGCCGGGAAAGGTACTCATGAAGGGTGTAGTGGATTAGCCGGACCGTCGATGTCTCTTTATCAACCACGGCAAGTCCTAAGCATGACCTTAACACTGTATCTTGCGACCGGATATTCTCAGGGTTAAGGTCTGATGCCCCCATTTCTGTGGCTAGGGCATGGCAGAGTTCGTCGATCCGCAACGGCCGTTCCGCGTGGGATACCCACATTAGCACCTCCATCCCAAGTCTTGATCTGTCGCCCTTCTGTTCCTTTATTCGCCGCAGCGTTTGGTCGTAAACATTGTCCAGATCTACGCCAGTCGTAGCTACCATTCGCAACATTTCCCTTCTCCTCACTAATGAGGTCTCGCCTAAGATGGCGTCGATATTTAATGCGACGAGCAGAAACCTGAGCAGAATGTCAATCAGTGATCCAAACTTATAATCAGGTTACTTCTACTCACATATCCGATGCCTTTTCCAACATTGTTTCCATGATGTCATTCTTCAGATTTTCGGTCATCAGGTCCGGATCTCGGGCATCGTCATCGCCCATCTTCCGAGTTAGGTATCGAGCAATATCCCCTTGGTCAGGGACAATGTGTATGGTATAGGCTCCTTCCATGAGATGCCTGTCAAGTTCCCCACGAATGTGCGGCCTCCCTGTAAGAAATAATCGCGTATTGGGCGCTTCTTGAGTAATCTGTCGCAGCGCGCGGAGGAGCTCTGATCGATGTTGAGGCACTAACTCGTCTATTGCGTCGACGCAGATATATACTCGCTCGAGGGAGCCCATTGTTTTGACGAATAATCCCAGCATCTCTGGCAATCCGAGACCATTTCCCCCTTGCTTTGACCTGTTAAACGCATTCTTTATTTCGCCTACAATCCCCGCTGCTCCTAGGGCAACCTGCCGGAGTAGACCCCCTATCATATTCACTGCCGATTGGTCTTTCTGGGCCTGGTAATCGCAATAGAGGGACAAGACGGCGATTTTCTGGTCATAGGCTTGCTTGCATAGGGTATCTATTACTAATGAACTAATATAGTTCCTTGTTAGCATCGTCTATCACCCCCGGAAAATACCCTGGTACCTTATATATGTCTTTCCAGCTCCTTGATCCCCATAACATAGAAGAGTAGGATTCCCTGAGCCATCCTGACTCACGCGCCACGACTCAAACTCATTCTTTTCCAGAACCCAGTCCCCAACACCATCCAGCCGCCGGTTCCTCACATCTTGATGCCTTACATGAGGCTCGAGTGGCGACAACCACGTTTGGATCCTTAAAGGCTCTTCACTTATTCCCACGTTGATGGCGTTATTATAGCTGTTTAACACATTTCCGATGTTTTGATTCGCGTCGTCGTGAATACTATCGCTCGTGTTGTTGTCGGTACGGGTGTTGGATATGGCAGATCGGTAGGGATCACGAGTGAGACTTGGTCCTCCGTTCTCGCTAGGTAAGGTGTTCATATTGGATAAGGTTCGGTGATAAGTGTGATGATACGGCAGCACACTAGTATGGAAGTGTGTCGTGGAGGTTGATGGGCTTCTCCAAAGGCTAGGAGAGCGGGGAATGGTTTCATAAATTGGGACAAGGCGATTGTTTTAGATGGGAGTGCCAGCCAATTATTCCGTGCCAAGGCTGTCTGTGTGACATCCTTTTCCCCGAGGCCAACCCCCGATGGAATACCGTAAAAACCGAAATAATTAGGCATCACGCTAGGACGTTGGAGTTGCCTCTCCTGGTAAGGTCTGCTGTCTCAGGTGAGGGCTGAAAGAGAATCTTCGCGGTGTGTTTTCTCCCCCTAATCTAAAGGGGTAATTCTGGATGTCCTAGCGCCATGCCCAATTATTTCAGTTTTTACGGTATATTTCGTAGATCATCACTACCGGTATCTTACAACAGCTTCACCACATACCATATTTATATCACCAGAACACCCTCTTAATGAACTAGCCCCTGCAAGCGCAGACTTAATTACTTTTTGGTCCCTATTCACCCTACCGGTCGCCCATTATTACTAGTAGGACGGTAGGACGCATTTAGAATTCGCCATTATATCCACCCCACGCTGAGTCTTCTTTTGAATATTCGTTGAGCTTGGGTAAAGTGGACATTAATCAGCTTGATTAAGGGAGATTTTACGGTGTGGTGTGGGCGACGTGAAAAAATAATGCGCCTCGCTGATATCGAGTTGTAACCCAAGTGCAAGATGGGAAAAAGTGAGGCTTTGCAGGTGTTGCCGAAGGCAACTCGAACTTCTTGTCGAACATGATTATTCTCCACCCTACCAATAATGATCGACGAAAATCTGCAGAGATAATGGCAGCCGCAGCCCAGAAACAGCATCACAATTGCTGCCTCGGCCCTGCGCCCTCCAAGTCTGACAATAGAAAATGGTTAACAAGGCCGCTCTGAGTGAATTTATTGTACAGAGATTCAAAGTTTTGGAATGGCTATCTCCTAGATCGGCAAGACAGCGAAATTTCGTGCCACCCATGTCAGTGTTCAGACCTGGATGACTAAAGGGCTATAAACAACCCCTGCCTCCGTATTCCTCAGTGATAGCAGCGTAAGTATGGTCATGCGGGTTATATTAGCTGTGTTCTGAAGTCTATACATCTGCAAAACTTTGGTCATTAACAAAAAGTTTCCTATCAACTGCTGTCTTAAAAATGAAAAAAACAGTGGTGGCACGAAATTTTCCATGTCTTGCCGGTCCAGGAGATAGTGCTTATGAGAGGAGTACGGTAGGAGAAAGGGAACCGCAATATTAGGTTGGATATAGGGAAGCAGATAGTAGGAGATTGTTCTGTGTATTTGAGTGGGGTTTCAGTCACGATATTGAAATCCTGCATAGCCACTCTAGGAGTGCGTGCGAGTCCCTGCACTTCCGGTTTGCAGTCCAGCAACCCTAATCCACGTTGTTACCGTGGCAACTGGAGTGCGTTCGGCGGTGCAAACCATTGTTATGCGATAACTTTGGTAGATCTTCTTTGATGAGGCTCCAAGCGCTGGCAACAACCACTAGACGAGGCTACCCAAATCCTTATTTCCCTACCATACTGCATGGCAACCGCTAGCTACCAACTCAACAAAACCAAAAAATGACCCTCAAGATACTAAAATAATAATAATATAGCGGTTCCCGGTAGTGAAGGTGTGAATACACTTAGTACTGTAGGGAGGCCCCCGCAGTTCCCATTCCTGTGTTTGGTCTGCTGTTCCCAGTCCGTGGGTTGCTGGTTCCAGGCGTTTATCCTCGCCTCATGTGACCCAGCCCCGCACCCTGGGAAGTATTCCTTCCTTCAGCCCTCTACCCGAGTACCGTACTCGAGTAAGTCCTTTCGAGCCAGGCACTGGTTAAAAGAAATGACTATCCCATGGACGGGTGAGTCATGCAGATTGGGGACCTTGCGAATCCGGGTGTGGCCGTGTGACTTGCCTGACTAAAATCATGAAATACCAAGACCACCGTATTCTCAGCAAAAAATGTTGCCTAGCCACAGCATAAAGAGCTACGATATACGGAAGTTCCCCAATTTTCATGCCTCGCGAGTCCATGGGATTGATGAACGGCGAAACGGCGGATGACGAAAAAAGCGCGGTGGGCGGAAGCAAACGAAACGCCAATATTAGGAAGACACAATGAAGACAGATCGCTAACCCACACAACTTAGAGAGGGGAAAAACCTCTCATTAAACATACGCTTACACTCCGCAATACTCAACTAACCAAAACTAACGGTAAAAACAGGGGTGTAGATAAAACAACGGAGCTCGCTCTCCTACCCTATCCTCCCTTCACTCGCCACACAGATCCATTCTCTTCCACGCATGCCCACCTTTCCCTTCCGCAAAGAACTATCTTGCTAACAAAGGAAGGAACTAACTTTACAAAGAAAACTTCTCCGGGTTCCATAGCCCCGGTGCATCCGACTCTCCCTCCCATATCCTTCGCGTGCTTCACCGATCCCGGACTTCTCCGGGGGTTTGTCGAACGATATGGGCGTAGGCTGCGCCTACACCGAGAATGCCGAACGGCATCAAAGAACTTGTTCCCGGCGGGCGTATCAATCCAGAGCGCATGTCGGAACTTCCTTGTCTGCACGATAACAGGATAGGCTGTCTGTATGCCCGACAGGTCAAGCATGCTAAGCGATATCGAAGAATTCCAACTCTAGTTAGAAGGGATAGGGACTCTCTTTTGTTCCTTTAGTTTTTCCCATACGGTTCCTTCTAAGGCCTTTGTTTTCTTGATTCCAAGTTGTCGGAACTGAGCGATCCCGGTGGTAATGGCAGGACTGTACTATTTCACTACATGGCTGGTCCATATCTTTCATATTTAGCTGGATACAGTTTTCCAATCAAAAATCTCTACCGTTAACTATTGCCTCTGCTCTGTCTAAACGGTCGCCCATAATCCACATTACCGAGTGACCTTCTATGGCGCCGGTTAGCGATAGTGTTGGACAGATGGGAAATGCTGCCGGGAACTACAAGACCCCCTGCTCCATAGCATTTTATCAGAACCTCACCTGCATATCCTGCTCCTCCGATATGCCCTATGGGCTGGGATGCCTCAAGACATCTCTCTCGTCTTTACCATTTGGTTATGCTTTCCATCTCATACCATTCATCTATCAGGTAATGTTGGGCTGATATAGGTCTCTCACCATTTATGAGATTATCTACCAGGTGATCCTACAGGCATTATAGTGGAGTAAATATATAATATTAGGGCTCCTGCTAGTATGCAGCTTTTATATAAAGGTGGTTCTTTCTAGCATATTCTGGTTTTTATATAAGGGTGTGCCCAACAACCCGTAGGAAGCTAAAGTTATGATATATAAATGTTATCGTGTTTGTGGTAATATACATCATTATTCTATATACTTGTGGTAGGGCTAAACTCTATCCATGACTAGCTCTAATAGTATAATGTACACCGCCAGCAAATGAAAATTATGAATAAAAATACAATGCCATCGTAATATCTCTAGCACATGCCCAAAAGCAATGCTATGGCAGTTCTTGGGCCTTGTTTCTCTTTTTTCCACCCAGCAGGGGAAAATATATTGCGCTATAATCTGCCTATACCTGCGCATCCGAGAGGTCTTCGGCGGTGGTTCTGGAGTGTCATTGCCCTGTGTGACGGTTGATCGCACGACCCCCTCATGAGTGTTGCCAGGAGCGCATTGGGATGGTGTTATATGATCGTTGTCTGGCTCATCGGGGGTGACACTGTACCGTGAGACTGGTGGTCTTACTACCTCTTCATGCTCATTGCTAGAAGCGCCCTGGAGTGGTGTTGGACTACCGTTGTATGGCTTGTCGGGATCTATAGCGCCTCGGGAGAGTAGTAGTCTCGCCACCCCCTCATGCCCATTGCTAGAAGCGATATGGAATGGTGTTTTACCAAGGTGATCTGGCTGGTTGGGGTTGACATCGTCCCGTGCGAGTAGTAGTCTCACGGCCCCCTCACATCCCTCGCTCGAAGCTACCCACAGTGGTGTTCGACTAGAGTTGTCCGGCTTATCGGGATTGACATTGTCCCGTGCGAGTAGTAGTCTCACCACCCCCTCATTCCCCTTGTAGGAAGCCCACCAGAGGGGTGTTTTACCATGGGGGTCTGGCTTGTCGGGATTGACATCGTCTTGTGCGAGTAGTAGTCTCACAACCCCCTCATGCCCATTGGAAGAAGCACCGCAGAGTGGTGTTCCACCATAGTTGTCCGGCTTGTCGGGATTAACACCGTCCCGTGCGAGTAGTAGTCTCACGGCCCCCTCACATCCCTCGCTCGAAGCTACCCAGAGTGGTGTTCGACCAGAGTTGTCCGGCTTATCGGGATTGACATCGTCCCGTGCGAGTAATAGTCTCACCACCCCCTCATTCCCCTTGTAGGAAGCCCACCAGAGTGGTGTTTCACCATCGTTGTCCGGCTTGTCGGGATTGACATCGTCCCGTGCGAGTAGTATTCTCACCACCCCCTCATGCCCATTGCGAGAAGTGCCCAGGAGTGGTGTTTCACCATCGTTGTCCGGCTTGTCGGGATTGACATCGTCCCGTGCGAGTAGTATTCTCACCACCCCCTCATACCCATTGCGAGAAGCGCCCCGGAGTGGTGTTCCACCAGAGTTGTCCGGCTTATCGGGATTGACATTGTCGCGTGCGAGTAGTAGTCTCACCACCCCCTCATGCCCATTCTTAGAAGCCCACCGGAGTGGTGTTTCACCATCGTTGTCCGGCTTGTCGGGATTGACATCGTCCCGTGCGAGTAGTAGTCTCACCACCCCCTCATGCCCATTGCGAGAAGCGCCCCGGAGTGGTGTTCCACCAGAGTTGTCCGGCTTATCGGGATTGACATTGTCGCGTGCGAGTAGTAGTCTCACCACCCCCTC
>Ga0307513_10004489_pt1 | contig 18616 bp, 23 predicted proteins | sample 15_EM_MG_FD_202174 | JGI IMG/M metagenome (GOLD analysis project Ga0307513, IMG submission 202174) | Populus trichocarpa ectomycorrhiza microbial communities from riparian zone in the Pacific Northwest, United States - 15_EM | ecosystem: Host-associated > Plants > Roots > Unclassified | place...
GCGAAAACTTGTGACCACATTGCAATTATTTGGCATCGCACTTTTTCTTGTCCGGGAGCGCCACTTAGGTGTTCAGGTAATTTTAGAACTCTGTTCGACACCTGCGGTGCAGTAGACTTTTGGGGTTAGTAGCGTTGGAAAAAAAGTATATAAGTGGTCGCATTGGAGCATAAATCTCCAACTTCCTTCCCCGTTTCAAGTTACAAAGTGAACTCATCCAATTACCCCTTTACATCACCTCAGACAATCATGTCGGAATACCGAATCGAAAGTGTGTACACGGAATTCAACCTCATCTCAGTGGATGCGAAAGAGGGCGCCCCAGTCATAACCAGCCGCAGCGGTTTTACTGTGTGTTATCCAACTTTTCCATATTCTTGGAGAAATTTCAGCGTATTGAGCCTTTTTTTCATTAGGCGTTCTACATAGATCCTCCTATTAGGGAAGAGGCCACAACTGCTACAATCAAGGGAGATGGAGGTTTATATGTTGCGCTCCCCAAGGTTAGTCGGCATTACACATCATTGCTGTTGTAGAGTCTTGCCTGACTAAATCCGACTTAGAAACCTGTCACAGGCGACAAGCTTATTTGGTCTAAAGAGAAATACCAGTGGGTAATCCGAAGCGTCGTGACGCCCCCCGGAAACAGCTTCGAGTAAGTATACTGCACGGACCGAATCAAGCATGCATGCAGTAGTTGATTGTTGTCCTGTGTCGTGCCTAGATTGACCCCTGCTGAAGGCGAGGACCTTTATTGGTATGACAAATCTGGGATTGGTAATGTCGTAAGTACCTTGTTCTGCTTTCAGATTTCCTCCATGCTGCCAAATGGTGATGATATTCTCCTGCCTACTAGATTCTAGTCAGTGACGGAAAGGATTTGACACCCCCCCAGCAATACTTCAAGATCACTTTTTTGCCTCCGGCCTAAGAGTCGATTTCTGGTTCCAAGTTAACATGAAATTGTTTCGTTGTACTCTTGTATTTGAACAGTGTTGTTTTCAAGAATGAAAGATTATGTCGATTGTCCGGACCCCTTGTGACCTAGTCCACAGGGAATTTAGTGGAGTGAAGTAGGGTGGTTGGATTTTATTCTAACGAATCTGCAACGTGGAAGCCCTGAGCTTGGTGGAGGCTCTATGAATTGACGATGCGAAGAGCGAGGTCATTGGACTCGGAGGAGTCAAAAATAAACAACGCCAAGCCAGGATTTATTTTCTTCACCTGTGCTCTCGTCCCCTCGTCTCGAAAATTCCCTTTGGATCTAGAGGTTCCTCGCTTCGTCACAGGAAGGAGCTGACTAGTGATGTGCCGGCTCGGACTTGGCCTGAAAGCCCCGGCTTTGGCCTGGCCTTGGCTTGAGGAAATTGTGAGCCGGGCCCAAAGCCAAAACTCCGGCTTGGCTTCGGGGCTTTTGGTATATATGTACAATTTCGCACTTTTTGACCTTGAAATGGATTTAAATATATTTACCTATCTACCCTACAGTGTAATTACCCTATTCTATTCATTTTTGAGTGCAGGAGGTGCAGAATCATGCCAGAAACATACAAAATCGCAGTGAATCACATGGAAAGTAAGTTTTGATGATGATTCAAACTCCGACAGATCTCGCCGAATTTGTTTCGAGTGCCACGTCATATTTAAAACTGAGTTTAAATGTGAAAATCTTCGTGAAAATGCTAAAAATTCTGGCTCTCACAGCAAATTTAAGTCATATTCCTAGGGTACAAAAGCCGGGGCTCAGGCCAAGGGCTTTGGCTTTTCTATATCCCAGGCCGGGCCAAAAGCCGGCTCAGGCCAAAGGTTGGGCCCGGCTTGGCCCGGCTTTTTTTGGCTTGGCTTGGCCCGGCTTCTGGCCTCAGGCCGGAGCCGGCACATCACTAGAGCTGACGACGGCGACGACGACGACGACAGACTGCTGTAGTGCTCGCAGTCGCGCTTTTGCGTGTGGGGTATCCTTCGTCGTCGTTTTCGCTCGCATTCGCAATCAAATTTGTGGCCTAAGTGGAACCACCAATAGTCGGTCCACGGCGAAGAATCAGTCGAATTATGGAGGCTAGAACTATTGTGGTCGTTATTGGTAGAGAGAATGCGAAAATAACACATTTTTTAGTTCTCGAAGAAGGATTAGATGGCGTTCCTGAGAGCTGTAAGTTTTTGAGAGCAAGTTACATGATGAAAATTGGAATGAATCATGGTCAAAGCACTCACCACACGTTAATGTTACCATTCTCCTCCTTTCCCTTCTCCTGTCCCAGCATCTGGGAAAAAGTCCAGGTTCTCGATGATGTACAGTAAACATTCCCTTTGCACCTTACCACACAAGCCTTACCATTGGGGAAAACATGGACACGAGATCCCGGGCCCATACTTATGCCACACCAGAACAAGTTCCATTTTTCCCCGCTCAAGAGCTATCATGGCTCAGTGCTAACACACATCCAAGTGGTATGCATGTGAAAGGTGGACAACTCGGAAATGGGAAGGTCATGCAGGCTCCAGGACGAACTTTGAAAAAGTGGCCCAATCAACTCCTGCTTCGCGCCGTCGTTGTGGCTGTGCTGCTATCCTGGGCCGAACCTGATCTTCGTACATAGCATAAAAACAGAGGACATCTGGTTTACTGGAAGAACAGGGCGTGGACTGTCTAGACTGTCTGGCGAACGGTCCGGCAGACTCATGAGTGGTGTGTCGCACAAAATAAAACATATATCATAGGTCTGCCGAACTGTCCGCCAGACTGTCCGCTCTTGCCATTTCCAGAGGCCCAGATCATGATTTCCTGCAAACACAGGCGATCTCCACAGCTGGTTTATTGACTTAATATATACTCACTCCATGACCATGCCATCCAACCGTATGTTTCCCAATCTCTCTCTGCTACAGAATCAGCCAGATGACTACAAAAGGAAATGATACTTGGCTTTGTACACCTTCCTGGCAAAATGTGTCACTTTGCGGATTATTTTCTGACTCCGGGTTCTATAGCATACTCCAACAGCTTATATTCAACGTGAGATCTCTCACATTCCTCATCGTGCATGGAGAAATTTATTAATACAATATTCCCAGACTTAATGCTTGACAATCACTGAGAGGAGAAGTTAGCAATTCATCCGCGTCGATGGATCGCTACTCTCACGTAAAAAATACTCCATGAGATGCACTCAATACCCCTTTTCGCGGAGTAAGAAACCCTATTCTATCTGAGATAAACGCTGACCGCCTTACCAGTTCGGGACTCATGCTATTTCGATTGAGATGAAGGCGATAATGGAGACAATCCAGGATGATGCCATTCCGAAGGCATTGTGTATTCTCTTCCTTTAGCGCTTGTGTTTAAGGAGTTGACTGCCCAAAAGCTCCTTGAACGAGTCTGTCGAGCTTACTTACTACCCAGCAGAACCCCAAGCGTGATCCAACGAGGACGCTTTTATAATTAACTTAGAGCGGACTGTCCACGGCTTGATTTTCCAGTAAACGAGATGACCTCCCAGATCCTAATTGTTCCATCGTGTGACCCCGAGACTACGCGCCTGCCGTCAGGTGAGAATGCAACCGAAGTGACCCAATCTGTGTGTCCTAGTAATGGCCCTCTCACTACGGCTTGCATCTGTGTATCCCAGATCCTAACTGTTCTGTCGCACGATCCCGAGACTATGCGCCTGCCGTCAGGTGAGAACGCAACAGAGGTGACCCAATCCTCGTGTCCCAGTAACGGCCCTCCTTCTATATCTTGCATCCTCACATCCCAGATCCTAACGGTTTTGTCCCACGATCCCGAGACAACACGCCTGCCATCAGGTGAGAACGCAACAGATGTTCCCCAACTCGTGTGTCCTTGTAATGGCCCTCTCACTACGTCTTGCATCTGTGTATCCCAAATCCTAAGCGTTCTGTCGCACGATCCAGAGACTATGCGCCTGCCGTCAGGTGAGAACGCGACAGATGTGACCCAATCCTCGTGTCCCAGTAATGGCCCCCCTTCTATATCTTCCATCTCCACATCCCAGATCCTAATCGTCTTGTCATGCGACCCAGAGGCCAGGCGCTTGCAGTCAGGTGAGAATGCAACCGATGTGACACGACCTTTGTGTCCTCGCAATGGCCCTCCCACCACCTTTCGCGTCCCTACATCCCAGATCCTAACCGTTTCATCACGCGATCCAGAAACTACGTGCTTGCCGTCAGGTGAAAACACAACGGAAGTGACAGGATCTTTGTGGCTTCGCAATGGCTCTCCCACCATCTCTTGCGCCTCCGCATCCCAGATCCTAACTGTTGCGTCGTCCGATCCCGAGACCAGGTACTTGCTGTCAGGCGAGAATGCAACCGATGTGATCGGCAATTCGTGTCCTTGAAATAGATATAAGTAGGGACATCTGGTCATCAACAGACGAAGAAATATGCCTCCTTCACTCACCTTGGTGCTCTTCTTGGTGGCTTGCCATAGGGTCATCAGAGTCTGAGTTCGCTACGTCATTCGCCCACCATTGGATACGCTCGTTGTCCTCATCGCTATGGGACCTCCGACTTCGCGGTGGGGATCCAGGTGCAACAGCTACTGGTGATGTATCCGATGCACCGGAAGTGGATCCCTAGTTTGGTGTACAATTTTATCGTCACGAAAGTCAAGCCGTTTACAATTGACAGACGCACGTAGTAATGCGATCTCAACGATTTATTCGCCCTCCGCAACGCCTTCTTTTTCTTCCGCACTTGTCGCCTTCTCTTCCACTTGAGGAGAAACTTGTACAGCGGCGTCTCTTTGTACGCTTCGATACTGTCCTCGTAGTCTGATTCATTTTGCCTCGCTCTGGACATGTCAACTTGTCGTGGACGAAAGTGGCAAACACTGACAACTCACTCCGCACGAATAGTCAGAAATTGCTGCCAATCATGCTCCATAACCTCTTGCCTCTGGTATGCCGCTTCGAAATCTGAAATGTGGCGCTTCATCTCTGCGACCTGTTGGGCGTGCATATTCTCATGGCGCGATGTGAATCCAGTACCAGCTGCATAACCAGCTGCGGCTAGTGCGAAACCTCCACCGACAACGGCTGCGCCGAATTCAGCCATCGGTGGATGGGAGTATGCCGACTCCAGGTAGGGGGTAGGCGTCCAGGAGTGATCGATGAGGTCTTGCTAAGGCTGGGCACGTGTATAGCACATTGTATACATATTAATAGTATCGGAACGCGAACGCGTCAAAGTGCCGTAATGGTTTACAACTGGAATTACCTGTGTGTGTGGAATCGAGTAATTGGATTCCTACTACTTCATCAAGTAATCCTCGTTCGTTCTCATGATGTTTTCGTAATATAATGGGTAGCAAGAGACATATTTTGAATGAACCGTGACTACGGTAGCGGTGGAGAGTAGACGGCGCGAGGAATGGGCCGTCGAGTTTGGTGAAGCGCTGGGGATCCGGGTGGATGAACTATCGGTCGTTGGTTGAAAATATGTAGATTTGTCGGGATGTTTTGTCGGGATGTTGGCACTCGAGAATGGATGCGGACGCGTATAACTAGATAAACTGTGAGCAACTTCTTCCAGGATAATAGCGTTAGGAAGGCACTGACCAAGATTTCAAGAGATCAAGAAATTAACCTGACAAGAGTTGAGAAAAACCGACGAAGTAACATTACGTTCACTAACACGAATATTGCAATATCCTGGTTTTTAGAGGCCAAATTCTTCAAGTCCTGTTTCTATGCGATCGATGCTGTGAATGGGAAGTGTATCAGCTTTCAGGTTGAATGAAGCGGTGCATAGCGTGGATCTCACAACGCTCCCAGCTTATCCTTGGCGACAACATAGACCTCTATCATCCAACCCATCATCACTTCAATGCCATCGATTTCATCACTGCGCTTTCGTGGGGCTCGGCGTAGATCTTCAAACACAGGTGCATTAAATTGGCGGGGCCACCGCGCTCCAGCAACAACATCTTTGATCGTCGTCTCCCGAGGAATTTTGAATAGTCTCCCACGAGAAGACATCATGATTAACACACCATCTCTGTCGTGCGCCATCGCTGAGGGTAAGCTTGCCCTGTTGACGGGGGTACGAGAAAAAGTTGCTATGGAGATGAACAGGCCGTCAATGAAAGACCCGATTGTTTCGTTTTCGGACACGGGATTCTCTTGGCGTGTCGAAAATGGAGTCTGGTTATTGGGGTTGGGAAAGTAGTATGGTGCCCGGATAGTTACTGGAATTGAGATTGGCGTTAGGTTGGGGTCAGATAAACGACGGTTAGGCTTGGAGTCCAAGGTGTCGAAGGAAATCGTCATGGATTCTGTGTCAAAATCGGGGCCAAGGCGTTCTTGCACGTCTTGTGGGGGTAAGGGGAATGTTGCACGGTAATCTTGCCGAAGGATGAAACCTCGGGCCTGTAAGGCATTGTTAAATCTCGGCTAATAAGAAGTATGGACGTCGCACTTACATCAATGGCGCGCATGAGCTCATCCCTCCGACTCCGTTCGCTATCATCACCAGCAGCTTCTCTACGATCAAGATCCTCCTTTAACTTCCGCTCTTCACCTGATATCTCTGTCCCTATTCCCCCCACGGTGTTTGCGAACTGGCGATAATCCGCTTGCGCTTCGTCATACCTTGCCATAGTATAAAGCAGTTTCGCTCTGCGATAACAGCATTTGGCAGTGAGAACTTTGGGTGAGTCTTGGTTTGTACATTGCGGTGAAAGCGCGTCGTTGAGATCCCGCAAAGCCTCGTGGATGACCCCATATACGATGAAGGCCTGTGCTCGATTAGCAAGGAGTATCCGACGCATTTCTATTGGAATAGTGGCATCGACAGAATCCAGTCCTTGCGTATATAACTAAATAATATCCAGTGGTGAAAAAACCATATGACCTTTGAACGAGGCTCACCTGAATGGCCTGTCGATACTTCTTGCGCCTGAACTCGCCATTCCCAAGCTCTTTCAAGGAGGCAACTATATATTAGAAGTCAGCCAAGTAGTATTCGTACCCAAAAATGCGCGTACTCTTCGACGACGACATTGTTGGAAAAGGAGACGATGTGATGACGATATGTCTAGATCAAACGATGACGACATTAAGTGCATCGATTGTAACCAGAGATGCCAAGTTGCTTACAACAAGTTGATATGCTTTATTAAAGCAGCAAAATTTATAAGACGATGGAGCCACGGATTGCAGTCCTGACTAGTGACTGTCGATGGGTAGAATAAACGGAAGCAAGAACCAAGCAAGAACGAGGGCTTGTGGCGTAAGCCGGAACCTATAATTAAGTAATACATTTATAGATTAATCTCACGCATATCCTAGATAAGATAAGATGATAATATGAGATCAGTTCCCAAGCGCGGAACGTCAGCTACCATCCATCTATTCCCACATTCCTGGACGCTCGGAATAGCTAAAAAGATTGAAATAATCTCTGTGCTCTCATCTTACCTCTGCAACTTGTGGAGACCGAGAATAAAATCCGAAATGTCATGGGGCCAAAATTCCCGGATCATGTTTAGACTCCGCAGAGGACATCCAGTGTGAAGCGAATAGCGCATACGTCCTTAACCTTTTCCTCATTCCTCTTTTGTATTCATACACGACTCTCATATATGTATCTGCCCTTGCGTTCTCTGATCAGAAAAGTACGACTTGTTTTGATAGGTCCCAGCCCACGCGGGTGAGAGCAGCTAAAGGACGAACAGGGTGAGTCACTGACTTATTTTTCAACGAGATCGAGAGATAGATACTTCTGACTGATTCTTCCATCGGGGGTGGTCCGCAAATGCAGACTAATGCATCGTGTCGCGGACCAGGCAGATGAGAAATCAACATATCATCGGTGATGCGCCCTGTCGAGTAACGCCAGTCCTCGGGGAGAGGTTTGCCAGTCAGGCTGTAATGGAGTTTGAAATGTGAGTCGTGTTCTAGCGCTAGCCGATCAAGCTCTTCTCGACACAGGATGTCGTCCAGGAATCGATTGACATCCAAGACCCACACCTTTGTGTGATACCCCAGCGGATCGGTTAGAATCGCTCGGAGGACTTGAAGAATTGGCGTTATCCCACTCCCCCCACAAACCAGGCCGATCTCAGTGATCCGCCTTTCTTCGCCATGCATCGAGGCGATTCCTTCACCCTTCCAGATGAAATGTCCAATGGGACCTTTGAGTTCCACTGCATCGCCTACGACGAGCTGTGAGAAACCGACTGTCATGCGCCCTCCTTCGGGAAATTCGGCGCTTGGGTAATAAATTCTTTTCGTCGTGAGTCAGAAATCCTATATCAAGCTAGGCTGATACTGAAACGTACTTGATGAGCAGGTCTATGAACCCTTTAGCGTTTCTCTTTGAGAGTGGGGTGTAAGCTCGTTGCACCACCTCTCCCTGGACGATCTCGCTCCTCTCTTGGTGGGCAACCCTTCTTCGCAGGCGGACGTAGACATGCTGGCCGAAAGGTAAACCTAACTCCTGCTCAGCGTCAGTAAGCTGGAATCGGAAGATCTTTGTATCCTTCGAGACATCTTTAATCCTCGTAAGTTTGACTTGCTTCCACTTCTTCGGGTGGAGGAAGGACCCGGACGTTTCTTCATCTTCGACTTTCTTACTGCTCAGGGTACCCACGAGGGTACCGATGTGGAAATCGGCGAGTTGTTTTCGAGCGTCTGCGCTGTGGATTGCCATAAAGTCCTCTGTCGCGTCTTCTCCGGCGACAAGCATGATAGACTCTGCACCCCCAGGATGACCTGTGAAGAACCCACTGCCGTTGTATACCTAAGAAAAGAAGGACGATGAGCAACTCCAACGGGATAAGCCATTCGAAAACCGTACCTCTCCACGCACGACGAACCATGCCTGTTCTTTTGCTTCTGATGACTCCAACTCTACGATGCTGATTTTACGATCAACCCCTTGTTTTGTCATGACGGTTTCGGCTTGTTTGGGTATCTCAACCTTGGAGGTCGACAGTGACGCCGGATCCGTAGAAAAGTTGGGTTTTGTGGGGTCCAAACCTTCATCTTTTAACCTCTGCATCCAACCGCCTGGTTGTGTTCCCGCCACTGCGTTGCTGGTTAGCTTGTATCTTGATATCAAAAGCCGAAAGGAAATTTACTAGTGGGATGCTCAAAGCGAAGCTTTTCGTCGCCCAGTTGGTGGATACACACGCGGAACCACCTGATCTCAAACGCTCAGCGCTCCTGACGGTTCCGCTGTGAAAATCACGCACCAGTTGTTCATCATACCTGTCGCGTTCCAGTACATGTCGCGGGGCTGTAAAACAAGGGATTCATCCATGCACCGCACCATAATGGCCCGACTCGCTTTCAACACGGAAATCTCGATGTCGAATGACCAGAAGCACCAACAGAAACAGGTGTCCGAGTCGGTCAAATCTAAGTCGCCATAGACAGGGTCGAAGTGAACCACCTCCCGGAAAAGGTCCTCGGGATAGGTTACGTTAGCGAGCCTCCACGTGTTGCCGTCATCTGAGGAGATTTCGACGCGAGTGACTCTGCGCCCACCGCCTGCGTACGCATAGCCCTTTACGGTGTACGTTGCGTTCGGCGCAAACTTGGCGGTCTCGAGGACCTCGTCGTGATCCGGAGATGCAATGGCACTGTTCGAGTTTAGCTCGCGGATGATGTATCTATCAATATTTCTCTGGGTCAGAAACTCCATTTCGGCAGGAAAATCTCGTATCTCACCTTGGATCGTACCACCATTCCTTCTCTGCGCGTGCTTGATCTGGGCCTAGAGGCATCGGCAGAACCTTGTTATCGTGAAAGTGCAGATGGTGTTGGCTTTCGATCGCAGATAACTCGATCCTTGATAGCCATTTAACAGATCTGCCTCCGATTTGCGATGGGACGACTAGGCGAAGTGGGAAGCCGTGGTCGGGTTCAAGCCTTATTCATAGGGTCATCAATTGACAGACAATCGGAGTAGAAGCGACCCTCTTACGGCAACCCGTTCATTGCCCACGCGAGCATCATCCCTTTCCGCTTATCTTGAGCCCAACTCATGAGTTGACTGGAGTATACGCCGTGAACGATTCTGATATTTTGGATTAGGACTATGCATTGCTTACCTCGTCCCATAAGGTCCGTTCGGGAGATCGTCAATCCCTTCGAACACGACATGCTTTGCCTGGCGTGTGGGCCGAATAAATTCCAAGACATCCGCCAAATAAACTCCTGTAAAGAGTGCCGTTGATATGCCTCCTGGACCCCATGAGAATCCGAGCGATTTCTGCACGACGTTCTGCTCCTTGCGACGATTGCCTGCGCATATCAATGTTACTGGGACGGTCACCACCCTAAACATAGTTCGTAGATCTGCCAACGAGAGCGTTGCCGGATTCGAACACAATCTACCATGTATATTCGATTTAAAAATAACGGACGCTTAGCATAGAAGGTGGCTTACCCGTGGAGCCTCAGTGTCCACTTATCTGCCATCTTCTGGTCTATGATGGGAACCGCGCCATGGTTCCGGACGAAGAAGAGGCTGCTTGGGGTGATAAAGCCTTGAGCATATAAATCCCTCAGATTGGCTTCTGCGTTGAATGGATGCTTTCCTGTCAAGCGAACCATTCTGGGATCTCGAGGGATCCATGCATCGGGAGTGGCCCTTCCGAGTTCGATCATAGTTTAAAATACATGTAGGAAAAGAAAAGATAGACATACATGTCTCGAGTATCTATTTCGCTACATGCTTGCTCGTCAGGAATGCGTGGAAGATTCAACGAGGAAGGAAGTCCACGGGGTACCATGCGCTGCACATCGTAAACTGGGTTTCGTTGGACTAGCGATGGTGGGTAAAACGGTGTGGGCAATTGTACGTCAACGTCAACCTTTTCCGATGTTAAATTTGTCTGCTGATGGACATCGGACTCGACGGACGATGGGGACGTTGATGTTTCTGTTGACGTCGGTAGCTCGTCCGAAGACGAAGATGATGCTTCGTCGTCGGGAAGTGGGATATGGACTTTATTTCAGTTAGTTGATGCACAATAAGCAAACAGGAGGGCGGTACTAACGATAGTTCTGCTCTTTGAGCGACATGTCTACCAAAGAGAGCGGGTATTCAGTGCAACGACAGCTCAAGCAAGTAGTATATCGTTATATTTTTGTTTATTTTACGGTTCCGGTTGCCTTGTGGGCTTTTCTGTTATGGGGGTGAGGGTTGGCAATGTGGAAATCTCTCTTGAACCTCGGCCGAATAGCACGCCGCGATAAGCTACGCCCATTTGTGCCCTTATCGTCGCACTGCGGCCGGGAGTTTCACGCTAATTTTGTACATATAAAGCTAGCGAAATCACTATCTTATCTTGCCAAGTTATCGCAAACTCTTTGTTTCCATTGGCTCGATAGGAAGAGTAAAATTACTCCATAACTGTCAATTCATAAGGGGGATCACTTGAAAGGTGGTGCGCCGCGGGAGGTCCTGAAGGACTTCGGAGGCGACATGGCTTGCCGATCTCGATTCCCGACGGACAGTGTTGCAAAGCTGTGAGAACGGAGTCTGTTCGATTTATGGGAAATTGTACTTAGAGCTGGCATTCGAAGACTATGCACCCTTTATCGTTGCCAAGGCAAGACGTCGACTGAGACAAGTGCCTTTTTTTTGTTCTTCAACTTGGCCAAGAGTAATTGGCCACCACTTTACCGCTCCTTGACAGTTTGACAGTAAAATGCAATTCAACCGACGGAGCCACTCAACAAGAATGACGATCTACGATAGCGTAACAGAAACCGAGGAATAGGTACATACTTAGAGATAAGCCATTATTTGATACGTGCGGAAGAGGATCGCCCACCGTGTGCATGGTATGTCGTCGCTATCTGGTCAGGCTGCCGTAAGTTCAGGACACTCCAGGCACTTTAAATAAAAAAAGAAGCTGAAGCCTGAGAGATTTGCTTTCAAGTTTGTATGCACGTGATGACCCTTAGTACGGTACCGAAGTCCGCACATCGGCGTTAACTGTGGATTCTTTCGCACTCGGATCGTTCTACATATGTACAGGAAGGAGTTACTGTATATATGTGTAGATAAGAACCGATGTCTCGTTCTACAGGAAGGAGTCACTGCATATATATATAGATAAGAACGGATGTCTCGCGGTGCAGGATATGCGATTATTGCCGCAGCAGAATGCTCAGAGGAGGTACCGTGGAATAAGTGGGGTCCATTCTACTAATCGCACAGATCGCGTTTCTTATCTTACCAGGTTGCCCTCCATTTTTGCACTCTTTGTTTTCATTGGCTTGATAGGAGAGAAAAAAAATATTCTATAACTTTCAATTCATAATGCCTGAGTACGTTACACCTGATTCAGGCTAACTCGAAGGACGATCCGGATTTTACAAGGCCGGGACTGCAATAGGTATGACCAATACGTTGATAGCGAGGGAGATGACGCCCATAATCCAAAAGGCTCTCCCCGCTTGAGTTTGGAATCGAAATACGAGTGCGAAGATAATACCACCCAGGTTTCCGAAGGAACCGACGAGGCCAGACATGACTCCCTAAAAAAATGAGATAAATAAGCAGATGAGTAGCTGGTTTTGGTTTCGAGGTATGGAGGGCCAGGAAACAGATAAAGAGGGAGGTTGTACTTACATTATTGTACGCGTTACAGTGAGGCACAAGGGCGAAATTAGCACCATTGCCGAACTCAGAGAATATCGCGGCGACGGAAAAGACGCCCATCAGGACGGATACTGTAGTAAGAATTGGTATGGGTTTTGGAATCACGTAACATGTAAGTCAGACGTACGGCTTGCATCCCCCGAGGCTCGGGTGTCCTGCATGTAGAACCCTCCCGCGACGAGTGCGGCGCCCATGATCAGTCCACAAAGGAGTGTCCAAGCCTTCTTCCCGTTCGTGCCGTAGTGCCGATAGACGACGTCCCCAATATAACCGCCCGCAGGTCGGGTTACGAGATTGAGAAAACCCCTGTTAATTTTAGATTAGTACATCCGAGTAGTAAAACCGAGATTTGGAACGTACAAAATTGATGTGTAATACCCCGCGGTGGTTTGGTCGAACCCTGGGCGCTTCTTGCTGAACAAAACGAATAGGACATCTGAAAACTTGCTGTCGATAGCGAGTTCGACGCCGAATGTAGTGAGATAGGCCAAGGCGGGTAACCAAGTCAGTGGGTTCATAAGGATTTTGGCGGCGGTCTTGAAAGTGAGCGGTTCATTGATGGCCACGTCCACTGTGGATTTGACGATTTCGAGATCTTCTTCGACGATGACTGGGCGAACGCTGACGGCGGCGTTTCCTTCCGGGTCTTTCTCGTCCTTGCTGGATTCGGAGTCTGAAATTGTTTTTTTGTCGGGGTGGTCAAGGGGGATTTGATGCCCATCTTCGACGCCAAGCGCGGCGGCGGGAAGGGTGTGCCGTTCTGACCATTTTCCGGCAGGGTGATCTTGTCCGAAGATGAAGGTTAGGACCGCGACGAAGAGCAGGATGGGTGCGCTAAAGGCTGCATAAAAAACTATTTTTATTCCAGAAAAGAAAAAGACGTACGGAACGATTGCGAAGGCTGCTCGCCAGGCCACGTGTGTGGTGAGGCCGTAAGTTTGTGTGAGGGTCTGGAAGAGAGAAGTCATGATGGCGAAAGTGGCGCCTCCACTGAAAAGCCGCTCTTCATCAACGTCTGAAGCGATTAAGAATTTGGACTTTGTCCTCACCCCATGTTGCCTTGAATCGATGCATGAGTAATGAACCACGACCATGAAAAGTTAAATACGCACCCCAACCTCCAACAAGCGCATTCGCAGTCCCAACGCAATTCTTATCGAAGAACGCTGAAGTCCACGCTTGGCACGGCACGAACGTCGCTCCGAGAATTCCAATGAAGAATCTCAGCACGTACAAACCCTCTGCTGTCTGCGCGGTGCCAGCCAAGCCACTGGGAATGGCGCCCAACACCAGGAGCCATGCCATCACTTTTCGAGGGCCATATCGGTCCACTAAAGGACCTACGAAGATCCGGACGACGAAGGTGGCGGAGAGGGCGATGATGTTGGAGTTGCCGACTTGGGCGGCGGAGAGATGGAGGTCGGATTTGATGGCCTCTGGGATTAAAGGCGGGAAGGCGAACCAGGAGAGAAAGGCTACAAAGAAGCCGACTGTTGGGTTTGGACAAGTGGACGCGAGGAGAATAGGAATCGTGATAGACAGGAGGGGTATGGTTAGTAAAATGATAAATGATGAAATATGAATACGTACGCCAACTGAGATGGAACGATTGCGAATATGGGTCGCGTAAGTTGAAGATGGGAATCGTGTAGCTTTTTAGGTTAACCGGGTTGACAATCGCTGGTTCCCAGAGGTGGGACCACTTGAAAGGGGGTGCGCCGCGGGAGGTTCTAAAGGATTTGGGAGGCGTCATAGCTTTGTCGACCTTAACGAAGAGCTGTGAGGAGAACGGCGTCTGCTCTATTTATAGGACTTTGTCGTGGAATCGGTCCTAGCGTCCCCGGTATCGATAACCGTCCCTGAAAGCTGGATGAAATACGTCGTGATAAGTTCTTTTTTCCCCTTTTCTTCAATTTTGCCAAGAATAATTCAATGCCGCGTTCCCACTCCAATTAAAATTAAAACTGATTGAGTCAACAACGAAGATCCATGATAGCGCAACAGGAACCGAGATAAGCCACTGTGCGGCAGAGAATCGTCTTCTAATTGCATGATAGTCGTTATCTGGTCAACATTCCAGGCACTGTTAAAAAGAAGCAGAAGCCTGGGACTGACAGTTTGCTGACGGTGAGAGATAAGACCGTTTTCCATGGAGTCCCAGAGATATGGAGAGATGTTGACGATCGCGTGGCCTTATCTCCCCGTTTCAGATAACAGATTACGTAACCTGGGAAATTTTGAACCCTCGAGTTGCAATGTGGAATTGTCGTCCGAATACACAATCCGACATGGGGTATCGTATTCGCAATTTTTGTGCCATCGGTCCTTACCCCCGGTTATAGTGCTCAGCTTTCATCCACTTGCTTCACTCTGAGCCATGATGGACACACCCACTACGCTGTTAGAGAACTCTGTTAAACAAAGTGGAACCTCCACACCCGCCGCTCTCGAATTCGCGCTTGATGGTAACTCCCACAACGTATACCCTCCAGGCCGGGAGGTCATCTTCGTATGCAAGTACAGTCACCTTCTCCCTCTAACTTTCTCTCACTTCTTGCCAAATAGGTGGGCTGGGCATGGTCGGAATAGGTATTCGCCTTCACAGCTTTTCGCAGTTTGCAGCGCTTACATTTACGATCAAAAGCGTTCATCGAGAAACTTCTCAATCTCGATGAGAAGCAAAAATATTTCATCATCACTTGTGGGGAAGAAGTTCATTTTGCGTATAACCGTGTGGGGTATGTCAACTCGCGACCCGAATCTTCTAAAGTCTTATCTCTCCGACGAACGGTAGATTGACAGAATATTTCGAACATCGCAACGTTCGTCTTCTCTCTTTTTTCTCACCCTCCTCCCTCTATCGCGCTATTTCTGGACTTTTGACTGAATCCATCATTTCTTATCTACAGGTCGAAAATCTTTATCTAAATCCTCCATCCTGGTACGCCGAGCAACAGCCCGACCGGTTCCGTTACCACCTCTCCGAAACTGTCACCCATCTATCCCCGCAAGATCACCTTGTCTACACCTCCAAGGGCCGTTCTTTCAAGTACGATAAATGTATCCTCGCCACAGGATCCACTGCCAGCCTTCCGCCCTATACGTCGTTTAAAGACATAGCCACCACAAGTGGCGTTTTCGTCTACCGCAACATCTCGGACTTGGATGCTATCATTGAATATGCGGCGAGAGATGACGTAAAGCACGCTGTCGTTGTTGGTGGCGGGCTGTTGGGGTTGGAAGCTGCGAAGGCTGTTTATGATCTGGAAACGCGAGTATATTATTTTTTTCATTCAACTCACGAGAAAACTGACGATCTTTCTGAACAGGATCTCCCACGTCAGCATTATCAACCGACAAGCCTACCCCCTTTCGCGCCAGCTCGACGCCGACGCAGGGGAAATGGTCCTCCGCAAAATCGAAGGCATGGGCGTGCAAGTCCTCACCAACTGTTCCCCTGCCCAACAGCTCACGCGACCCGCAAATGACGGCTCCAACAACAAGGTTTTCACCGGCTTTACGCTACAGGACGGTACCACCCACGAAGCAGACCTTGTCATATACGCCATCGGGATCAAGCCGCGAGACGAGCTCGGCCAGGCGTCTGGGATTGAGTGCCATCCTAGAGGAGGCATCGTGGTGGATGATAACCTCCAGACCTCCGCACCTGATGTCTTTGCGATTGGGGAATGTGCGAGCTGGAAGGGTAATTACTATGGGTTAATTGCTCCTGGAAGTACGGCCTGTTTCTTTCATGGGATTGAGATCGATGCTAATCTTATCGATAGTCGAAATGGCGGATATCCTCTCGTTCAACTGGACCGAAACGGATTCACATGCGCCAAGAAAGATGAATGCTCCTGATTTGAGTACAAAGTTGAAGTGCGTTTCACGCTTTCCACTGAATCCGCATCCACTTAGTTCCTATTCAGACTTATGGGCGTCGACGTCGCGTCCTTCGGAGACTTTTTCGCAGATAAACGAATGACCATCAAAACGCAAGCGGCGACCGCAGCATTCGACAATGCCCCTGCAGGAAAGTCACTTGACCCAGCTCAACCACTCGTCGAGATCACCGTGGGCGCAAATGAGGTTACTGCCCCTGCCCAAGTTCCTCCTGTGGTCGTTCCGAAACGAGGAGGACGAAGCGCGAACGAGCCGATCAAATGCCTGGTGTACAACGACCCGTTCAGTTCGACTTACAAGAAGTATATCTTCACGGCGGACGGGAAGTACCTTCTCGGAGGGATGATGATTGGCGACGTCAGCGACTTTGTGAAGCTTGTGGCTATCGTAAAGAAGAAGGTCTGTTTTTACTGTTTCCCTTAACGTCCGGGGCATCAATAATCGGTTCTTCCTTGGCGTTTAGAAAACGTTGGAAGTCCCTCCATCTCAGTTTATCATTGGGGCGAAGAAGGAGGGCGACGACGACGGTGGTGACTTGGACGATGATGCGCAAGTTTGTAGTTGTCACGTACGTCGTTCCTTCTCTTTCCTCGTTCTTTGATATCGGTCTGACTCCCTGAATTAGAATGTATCGAAAGGCGACATTGTCAAATGCGTCAAAGGGGGCGATTGCACTACCACTGGCGACCTCAAAAAGAAGACTAAAGTCGGAACCGGGTGTGGTGGTTGTATGCCCCTAGTACGGTTGTCCCTTCTCTCAGTTTCCTTACTCGAATTGATTTTATTTGACGATCCTCGTAGGTCACGAACATATTCAATGGCGAAATGAAACGCGCGGGATTTGTACTCAATACCAATATCTGTCCACATTTCGCGATGGCCCGAGTCGACTTGTTCAACGTCATCAAAGTCAGGAAACTACGGACGTTTGGCGAGGTCATCGCTACTGTTGGGATCGACAAGAACGCGATCGGGTGTGAGATATGTAAACCTGCTATTGGGAGTATATTGTCCAGTTTGTACGTCATTTCTATTTCCCCCTTCCTTTGATTTACATTGGTATTTATTGGTTATAGATATAACGAGCCGATCATGAAGCCTGAGCATCACCAGAATCAAGATACCAATGATCGGTTCATGGCAAATATTCAGCGGAACGGGACGTTTAGCGTCGTTCCTCGTATTGCGGCTGGCGAAATCACCCCCGAAGGTTTGATTGCAATGGGACAGGTGGCGAAGAAGTACAACCTGTATACAAAGGTGCGGCTGCATTCTATCTTTGTATTTGTGTCGTATTTATGGGTATGATTCTGGATTTCTAGATCACGGGTGGACAACGGATCGACATGTTCGGCGCGATGAAGGATGATTTGCCGGCTATCTGGGAGGAGTTGAACGATGCCGGGTTTGAGAGTGGTCAGGCCTATGGAAAGAGTTTGAGGACGGTCAAGTCGTGCGTTGGTACCACCTGTGCGTGTTTCATTTATCATTAAATGTGCCCGATTTCTTCTAATCGAAATATGGCCATTGTAGGGTGTCGATACGGTGTTGGCGACTCCGTTGGGTTGGCCGTTCAGTTGGAAAAGAGGTATCGCGGTGTCCGCAGCCCACACAAGTTCAAAGGCGGGGTTTCGGGATGTGTCAGAGAATGTGCCGAGGCGCAATCGAAAGATTTTGGCGTGATCGCTACTGATAAAGGATGGAATAGTAAGGGCTCGTTTTCCCATTGCGTTGTTCTTACTGATCAGTGCTGCAGTTTTCGTTGGAGGAAATGGCGGTGCTAATCCAGTAAGCGTTTCCTTATTCCTTCTTCTCCCCTTCCCGGCATGCTGAGCGTCTTATTTTTCTTAGCGCCACGCTGAGCTTTTCGCGAAGGATGTTCCACCGTCAAGGGTTATCAGGATCCTCGACAGATTCCTAGCCTATTACATTATGACCGCCGATAGACTGCAGCGAACCGCAAGATGGATCGAGAACATGGAGGGAGGTATTGAGGTAAAGTTCCGCTTACTTCTTCTTGTCGTGTTTTCTGACACCCAGTTATTAGAAACTTCGTCAGGTT
>Ga0307513_10004491_pt1 | contig 18612 bp, 19 predicted proteins | sample 15_EM_MG_FD_202174 | JGI IMG/M metagenome (GOLD analysis project Ga0307513, IMG submission 202174) | Populus trichocarpa ectomycorrhiza microbial communities from riparian zone in the Pacific Northwest, United States - 15_EM | ecosystem: Host-associated > Plants > Roots > Unclassified | place...
TTCTATCTGCACCTGAAAGAAACGGAGTTCAGGTTCAATCACCGCCATTCCAGCCTCTACAAAGCGCTGCTATCCTTGCTTCGCAGCAACCCTCTTTAACGAACTTTGCTTCCTAAGCCCCTAAATAAATAGCGCGTCAATCCACCGCGGCGGTGGAAACGCCTCATAAGGGCCGGCGGCGCGCGAAGCGCACCACGCTGACACCGGCACGGGCTTGGCGCACCGACGGCATCACGAGCACACAGTCGTCGTAGGGCGTGGTCACGGGCTCGGTGTCGTTCCAGCCAATCACGGTGCCGGCGTGCTCTATCAACTCCAGCCCCTGGAAAGCCTGGGTGAAGCGAAACCGCTCGCTGCGCGCCACCACCGGGCCGGTGACTTCCAGCGCCCACTGGCGCGGCGCATCACTTTGCTGCCAGCCCGGCAAAGCACGCTGCAGGGATTCTGCGTCCAGCGTGCCGGCAGCTTGCAGGAAACGTAGGCAAATGTCCTGTGCCACCACGCGGCTGCTCAGGTCGCCATGAAAACCGCATTCCAGCAGAAGTGAGCGCGTCGCCGCGTCTTCGCCTTCAGGATTCAGCTCGCCAAAACGGCCGAAGTCGCGCATGCGCACGCCGTCCTTGTGCCCGGCATCTACCACCACATGTTCAGGTGCGCGCAAGCTCCGGGCCAGCGCCAGGTTGCGCGGCTGCGTGCCGGCCAGCAACAAGGGGGCGGCGCGTTCATGCATGGAGTGCAGATCGAGCAGCCAGTCGGTACGCTCGACAAATGGCCTGAGTTCTGCAGCGCGGCGGCGCTCCAGTGTGCTGCCACTGGCCATGCGGTCCGGTTGCCATTGGCGATTCATGTCTTCATCGACAAAACGCGAGGCGTCGTGGTTGGCTGGATCAAACCGGTCAAAGGCCGCCAGGTTGCACAAAGCTAAAGTCAGTTGGCCGCGTTGGGGCTTCACACCCGCTTCCAGCAGACCTTTCAGCGCCCACGCCCCGCACAACTCATTGCCGTGCACCAGCGCGCTGATCATCACGGAGCGCCCGCTTTGTCCGGAGTCAAAGTGCCAGACCCCTTCCACGCCGGTGTTGCCGGCGCGCCAGGCAGACAGGTCGGGCACCTGAAGTTCAAAAGCCGGCGCTTCAGTCATTCGTGATCTTGGCGTGGTCGACGACTTTTTTGTACTTGGCTGTCTCTGCATTAAGGAACTGGGTCAGGTCGACATTGGGCGGCGCCACCGTGGAACCGCTTTCTTCCAGTTTCTTGCGCAGTTCGGGCGACTGCATGGCTTCATCGAATGCTTTCTTGAGTCGCGCCCGCACCGGCTCGGGCAGCTTGGCAGGTCCCATCAGCGCAAACCACACACCGATGTCCACACCCCTGAGCTTGGGGTTGTCCGCCAGGGGAGCAATATCGGCCGCCACGGCAGAGCGTTTGGCTTCCGTGATGCCTAGCGCGGTCACTTTGCCGCTGCGGATATGCGGCAGGCCGCTGGACAGCACAAACACGCCGAAGTCGATGTTGTTGCCCAGCAGGTCGTTGGCCAGGGGTGCCACACCACGGTAGGGAATGTGGGTCATGAAGAGGCCATCTTTTTCCTTGACCATCTCGCCCGCCAGATGCAGGGCCGTGCCCACGCCGGAGCTGCCGTAGCTGAACTTGCCGGGATTCTTTTTAACCAGGCTGAGGAACTGTTCCACGGTCTTGACGCCGGACTTCTGCGAAGCCACCAGCACCATGGGTTGCGAGGCGATCAGGCCAATCGGCGTGAAGTCCCTGGGCTGGTACTTCACCGCGGGGGAAACCAGCCGGCTGATGGCAATTTCGTTGTTGGCCCCCACCAGCAGGGTGTACCCGTCGGGCATGGCGTTGACCACTTTTTGCGCCCCGATGACACCTCCTGCGCCACCCACGTTCTCGATCACCACCGGTACACCCAGCCGCTTGGCCAGCTCATTCGCCAGCGTCCTGCCTGTCAGGTCGGTGCTGCCGCCAGGCGGGTAGCCGATCACGATGGTGATGGGCTTGTTGGGGTAACTGTCGGTCTGGGCGGTAGCGGGCGCAGGAACCAGCAATGCCAGACTGGCAAGCGTCGCAAGGTAACGCAAAAGAGTCGGAGCAGCCATGGCAAATCCTTGGGTGTGATGGTGAGCCCATTCTCTGCATCACGAATTCGTGTCCTGTGCTGTTAAGGCACAAAACTGTGCTTTTTCAGGGAAGTTCTGGTTAACCTGCTTCCAGCCTGCGCCAGAGGTTTTCTGCCAGTGGGCTCAGGCGGCGCTTGGGACGGTAGATCCGTGCTTCAAACCGTATCTCCAGCCGCTTATCCCCCACGCAGGCAAGCTGCCCGGCCTTGACGGCACCGGCCGCCATGGCCCAGGGCAGCCAGGCGACGCCTAGCCCTTTGAGCGCATATTCAAACAGGGCATCGGCCGAGTCGCACTCCACTACACGGCGCAACTCGGGGGCATCCAGGTGATTGGCAAGGTGGTCTTCCACCAACCGGCCCAGCGCCAGCGTACCGGCATAGGCCAGATAGGCAGCGGGCTTGCCCGGCTCAAACCGGTGCTTGGCCTGGCCATGGGCATTGGCGCGCGTTACGGGAACCAGCCTGTCCTGCCCCAGGGTCAGATGGCTGTACTGCCGGGCATTGAGCCGCACCGCCAGCAGCGGGTGGTGGTAAGTGAGCATGAAGTCGGTGTCGCCCCGTTCAAGCAACTGGGCTGTTTCCGATAAGGCACGCGTCAGGATGCGGAACTCACCATCGGCCTGCGTCAGCAGCGGTTGCAACTTGACCAGCCAGTCGGCCACCAGCGTACGCGCCAGGGTACGGCCAGTGGCCAAGGTCACCACGCCTTCCTGGCGCCCGGCCACACCCAGCAACTCCTCGCGCGCATGACCGAGGCTGCGCATCGTCTGCCGGGCGTTCTCCAGCAGGCTATTGCCTGCGGCCGTGAGGGTGACCGGGCTGCTGCCGCGCTCGATCAGCGGCGTGCCGGCCCAGGCTTCCAGCGCCTTGATGCGCCGGCCAAAAGCCGGGTGGGTGACGTTGCGCAGCTCCGCCGCCCGGCTGAAATTGCGCGTTTGTTCCAGGGCAACAAAGTCTTCCAGCCATTTGAGTTGCATGGGAGTTGGTTCCCGGGGTGCAGCCTGGGCTTCAGCCCCGCGCGGCCTGCAGCACGTCCCGCGTCCTGATGGCTTCGCGTCGCGCTGCTTCGGCAAAGTCATCGCCCGACGAAGCGTAAATGATGGAGCGCGATGAGTTGACGATGATGGGCGCGCCGGGACGCCAGCCGGCTTTCACCGTGGCCACCGCGTCGCCGCCCTGCGCGCCGACACCGGGAATCAGCAACGGCAAGGTCGGCGCCACGGCGCGCACACGTTCGATCTCCGCCGGGTAGGTCGCGCCGACCACCAGGCCCAGCTGGCCGTTGAGGTTCCAGGGGCCCTGCGCAAGCCGGGCCACGTGTTCGTAGAGCAAGGGCTGGCCTTCGATGGATGCCAGGCGCTGGTTCTGCAGGTCGTCGCCGCCGGGGTTGGAAGTGCGGCACAGAAGGAATGCACCCTTGCCTTCGTGCTTGAGATAAGGCGCCACCGAGTCGAACCCCATGAAGGGCGACAGCGTCACTGCGTCGGCGCCGTAGCGCTCGAAGGCTTCGCGCGCGTACTGCTCGGCGGTGCTGCCGATATCGCCGCGTTTGGCGTCCAGGATGATGGGCACCTGCGGTGCCACGCGACGCATGTGTTCCATCAGGCGTTCGAGCTGGCCTTCGGCGCGGTGCGCGGCAAAGTAGGCAATCTGCGGCTTGAAGGCAATCGACAGGTCGGCCGTAGCGTCCACAATGGCGGCGCAGAAATCGTAGATCTTGTTGGCGTCGCCCTTGAGTTTGCCGGGGAACTTCATGGGATCCGGGTCCAGGCCCACACACAGCATCGATTGGTTCTGGCGCTCAGCCGCGCCCAGCATCTCGAGGAAATTCATGGTGGCTATTGTAGATAGGGCTCCCCCACGGCCCCTTCTGGTTTGGACCGGGACCCTTCGCGCCCTTACAGCAGGATTTCGCCGCTGCCCGGACAATAGCGGCACCTTTCACCTTTTGGCCCTCCCGAATGCAACTGAACCGCAAACAACTGATCATGCTGGTCCTGCTCACCCTGGCCTGGGGCTTGAACTGGCCAGTCATGAAGCTGGGCATTGCCGACTTTCCGCCTCTGACGTTTCGGGCGATCTCGATCTGGCTAGGCGTTCCGGTGCTGGGGGCGGCCCTGCTGGTGATGAAGGTGCCGTTTTTTGTACCGCGCGAGAAATACCGCGAGCTGTTCTGGCTGGCGTTTGCCAACATGTTTGTCTGGCACGCGCTGATCATCCTGGCGCTCAAGCACCTGAGCAGCGGGCGCGCAGCGATTCTGGGCTACACCATGCCGATTTTTTCTGCCCTGCTGGGCGCCTGGTTTTTCGGCAACCGGCTGAAGGCGCGCAGCTGGATTGGCGTGGCCGCTGCTGCCCTCGGCGTGTCACTGCTGCTCTGGCACGAGCTGACCAACCTGACCGGCAAACCAGTGGCCGTGGTGGCCGCATTGATTGGCGCGGCCACCTGGGCTCTGGGCACCCACAAGCTGCGCAACACCACCATGCCAGTCGCGACCCTGACGATTTCTTTCTGGATGACGGTGATGACCGCGATGGTGCTGAGCGTGCTCAGCATGCTGTTCGAGATGCCGCAATGGAAGGTGCCTGGCACCGCCACGTGGTGGGCTATCGCCTACAACGCCATCCTGATCTTCGGCTTTGCGCACGCCGCCTGGTACTTTCTCGCGCGCAGCCTGCCGCCCGTGGCTTCCTCACTGAGCGTGATGATGATTCCCATCCTCGGCGTTTTCTCGGGCGCGCTGGGTCTGGGCGAGGTCCTGCACTGGCAGGACTGGGCCGCCGTGGTGCTGATGGTGGTGGCGATTGCCTCCGTGCTGGTGCCAGCGCGGACAGCCAAATAACCACATAGAGACCAGCAGGGGCCGCGGGTCCGGCTTCGCCGGCCCGCAGGCGCAGCGCCCCCTCGGGGGGCAGCGCAGTACGCGAAGCGACAAGCGTGGGGGCAGGGAGTTACGCGGAGCGAACGACCGTGGGGGCCATCTTGATCGCCAGGCAGAGGTCATCCCAGGCCTTGGCCTTGTCGCCCAGGCTGCGCAGCAGATAAGCCGGGTGGTAGCTGACGACCACCGGCACGCCCAGGTAGCGATGCACCTGGCCACGCAGCTTGCCCAGCGGGATCTTCTGCACCTCGGGCACGCTGTCCTGCAGCAGCGACTGGGCGGCGAAACGGCCCAGCGCCAGAATCACTTTGGGCTGCAGCAACTCGACCTGGCGCTTCAGGTAGGGCTCGCACTGCGCCACTTCCGCCGGCTCCGGGTTGCGGTTGGCCGGCGGGCGGCACTTGAGCACATTGGTGATGAACACGTTTTTGGAGACATCGGCGCGCGGCGACGTGTCGTCGCTTCCGCGCTGCAGGCCCATGGCCAGCAGCATGTTGTCGAGCAGCTTGCCGGCCTGGCCGACAAAGGGCTCACCGGCGATGTCTTCGTTTTCACCGGGGGCTTCACCCACAATCAGCCAGTCGACCTGCGGCGCGGCGCTGCTGGCAACCGGCCCGACGCCAAACACGGTGTTCTTGCGGTTCTGGCACAGGGCACAGGCGCGGCAGCCGGCGACGGCGGCCTGCAGCGCGGGCCAGTCCATCAGCTCTACGCCCGCGGGACGGGGCTGCAGGCCGGGCTCCGTTCGCGCTGCAGCGGGCGCACGCTGCGGCGCGGGGGCCGGTCGCGCGGCGGGCGCGGGTGCCATCGCTGTGGACGCCCGTGCTGGTTCGGTCTCGGCATCAAATCGAGTCTCCGCCCTTTCCGGGCGGGCATCAACAGCTACGGTATTGATAGCATCAGATACTGGCGCAAGGCCGGCGGCGGGCGGCGGCTGCCAGAGGCGCACACCCATTTCGCGCAACATGGCGCGCTGGCGTTTGTCGAGGTCCAGGCTCATCGCGGCGCCTTCACAAAGCCATGCTCATGACGACCGCGTCTTCGCGCCCTGCGTTCGCAGCCGGGTAATACTGGCGCCGGGTGCCGACATGGCGAAAGCCGTACCGCTCGTACACCGTCCTGGCCCGGCCATTGCTCATGCGCACTTCCAGCCACAACCATTGCGCGCCCTGGCCGCGCGACCAGAGCGCCAGCGCGTCGAGCATCACGCGGGCCCAGCCCTGGCGCTGGTGTACCGGCGCCACCGTGATGTTGAGCAGGTGCACCTCGTCCACGCCTTTCATGGCCACGAAATAGCCCAGCAGCTCCGCGTTCGGGCTCGAGCCACCGGTGAGAACCAGGGCCTGATAACCGGCCTTGAGCGAGTCGCTGAAGTTGCCGCGTGTCCACGGGTGTGCATAGGCACTTTGCTCGACCTGCAGCACCGCATCGAACCATGACTCGGTCATGGCTTCGAACTGGGCTTCGAGGGGTTCGAGAACGGCACTCATGCTTCATTATCGACCGGCCTTGGCGCGGGCGCGCTCCTCCGTGGTCAGGGCGACCTTGTCGCGGATGTACAGCGGCAGCGCCTGGCTGGCCGGAACGCCCTGGCCGGCGGCAAGCAGCGCAGGCGCCAGGCGCAGCATGGCCACGGCCGTCGGCAACGCGGTGATGCGCGGCAGCGTTTCAGGAAAAACCGGCAGGCGGCCGGCGTACACACCGAACACATTGCCGGCCAGCAGCGTGTCGCCTGGGTCGGGTTGCAGGTTTTCCGGGCGGATCAGGCAGCAGCCGGCCAGCGATGTCCAGCGGCCATCAGCGCAGGCGAAACGCTGCACATACATCTCGTCCATGCGCGCATCGAGCAGCGCCGTCACTTGCAGGCTGCCTGCCGCTTGCGGGCCCTGGTGCTGGAAACGGGCTTCCTCCGCCACCGCGACCAGGGTGTCCAGGGGCAGCACCGGAAGGCGCGCGCCCAGCGCAAGCCCCTGCGCCACCGAACACGCCGTGCGAAGGCCGGTGAAGGAGCCCGGGCCGCGGCCAAACACCAGCGCGTCCAGCCCGGCCAGCGTCAGGCCCGCCTGGCCCAGCAGCTCGAGGATCGCCGGAATCAGCGTGCCCGAGGCCTGCGCGGCGCCCGGGCCGGTGTGCTGCCAGGTGCGGTTGCCGTCGCTGACGGCGATCGACATGCTGTCGGTGCTGGTGTCAAAGGCCAGGAGTTTCATAGCCATTTCAGCCTTTTGCCCTTGTGTCACCTGGAGCGTCAGCTATTAAATCAGTAGCATGTACCGTGGCCCGCCTGGCCTGTGCCCGCACCCCGAACACGATGCCCAGGGTGACCAGCGCCAGCCCGGCCAGCAGATTCCAGTAAAGCGGCTCGCCGAGAAAAATCACCGCGCCCAGGGCCGACAGGCCGGGCACCACGGCCGTGATCATGGTCGAACGCACCGGGCCGAAGGACTGGACCATCTTGGTGAAGGTGATGCCCGAAATCACGACCGAGCCCACGCCCTGGAACACCATCTGGAAAACAATCTCGCTCCAGGGCGCGCTGGCCAGCCGGGTGGCGATGGCACCCGAGAGCGCCAGCAGGCTGTAGACCGGCACATAGCTCACAAACGCAAACACGCTGATGGCAATCGTGGCCTGCACCGCCTGCAACGCATGTTTGCGCACCAGCACCGAATACACGGCCCAGCAGGTGGAAGCGCCCAGGAACAGCAGATCGCCTTTCCAGACCTGGCTGTCCGGCTCGACCCAGGCACGCAGCAAGCTGGCGCCACCCACCATCACGTCGCCCAGAAAGATCAGCCCCAAGCCGATGGCGCGCACCGGTGTCACGCGGTCTTTCAGGATCAGCACGGCCATCAGGGTGGTGCTCAGCGGCAGGGTGCCGGGCAGCAGCACCGAGGCATGGGCAGCCGGCGCGAAATAAAAGCCGCTGTAGGCCAGGCAGGCGTAGCCGACGCCGCCCACCAGGCCGATCAGCGCCGTCAGCCTGAAGCCCAGCGGCGACAGGCCCAGCCAGCTTGGCGGCGCCAGCGCGGTGCCGGCATCGCGCGCACGCCGCCAGACCAGCCAGGCGCCCCAGGGCAGCAACACCAGCGCCGCGCCGGTAAAACGCAGCAGGCTGATGTCCAGCGGCGTGAGGCTGCGGTGCGCGGTGGCGCGTGCAATCACGATGAAGGAAGTCCAGATGGTGACGGTCACGATGGCGGCAAGCACGCCCACCGTCTTGGGAGAAAAACGCATGGGGGGATTATCCGGGCAAGCCGCTGGCCCCGGGGCAACACGGATAATCAGCCATGCTCCGTCTTCCCCTCTTTTGCCGGCTGGCTGCCGTCGCAGCCCTTGGCCTGGCCCCTGGCTGGGCGGTGGCCCAGAAAACACCGCGTGCGCCCAAACCGGCGCTGCCCCCCGTCATTGCCAAGGCGCTGGCACGTGCGCAGGTGCCGGTTGACGCCGTCACCCTGCTGGTGATGGACGCCTCCGGCAAACAGCCGCCGCGCCTGGACTACCGCAGCACGGTGCCGATGAACCCGGCCTCTGTCATGAAACTGGTGACCACCTATGCGGCGCTGGATGTGCTGGGGCCGGACTACACCTGGAACACCCGGGTGCTGATGGATGGCAGCCTGTCGGACGGACTGCTGAGCGGCAACCTGGTGGTGCGCGGCGGCGGGGACCCGAAAATGGTAGTCGAACGCCTGCAGGCACTGCTGGCGCAGGTGCAGGCCAGCGGCGTCAAGGTAATACGCGGCGACATCGTGCTGGACCGCAGCGTCTTCCAGGCAGCGACGGTGGACGCCGGCGAATTCGACGGCGAGCCGCTGCGGCCCTACAACGCGCAGCCCGATGCGCTGCTGATCAATTTCAAGTCGCTGGTGCTGCGTTTCACGCCCGACATCGCCAGCGGACGCGCGCAGGTGCATACCGAGCCGCCCATGGCCGGCCTGATGATCGACGACAGCGTGCCGCTGGCGCGCGTGGCCCGCTGCGGGGACTGGCGCACCGAGCTGCAGGCGAGCCTGGACAACCCCAACCGCATCCAGTTTGCCGGCAGCTATTCGTCGGCCTGCGGCGAACGGGTCTGGCCCATGGCGTACGCCGAACCCGCCACTTTTGCGGCACGTGCCATCGAAGGCTCCTGGCGCGCACTGGGCGGCCTGCTCACCGGCAAGGTGCGCGATGCAAGCCCCGCCGAGCTGGTGACGCTGCGCGCCCGGGGTACGCTGTCCGGCGAAAAAGCGCCGCTGCGGCTGGACGCACCTTCGCTGCCGCTGCGCGAGATCGTGCGCGACGTCAACAAGTACTCCAACAACGTGATGGCCCAACACCTGTTCCTCACGCTCGGGCGCCATGCGCAGCCGGGCGAGCATGCGCAGGGCTCGCCGGAGGCCGGCCGCAGCGCGCTGGCCGCCTGGTGGAAGAAAACCGTGCCGCGGCTGCCCGCCCCGGAGATGGACAACGGCTCGGGCCTGAGCCGCACCGAACGCATCAGTGCGGCCAGCCTGGCCGCCATGCTGCAGGGCGCCGCGCAAAGCCGCGTGGCACAGGACTTTCTCGACTCGCTGCCGGTGGCCGGGGTGGACGCGACCATGCGCGAACGGGCCAAGGCGGTCACCGGTCAGGCTTTCATGAAAACCGGCTCGCTGCGCGACGTAGCGGCAGTGGCCGGGTACGCCAACGGTGCGGGGGGTACACGCTACATCATCGTCGGCATCATCAACCACCCGAATGCAGGCGCCGGCCGGCCGGCGCTGGACGCCCTGATCCAGTGGACCGTGCAGGAGCGCTGACGCGCTGCCATCCCACACCACCAACAAGCTTCAAGAAAACAATGAGCAACTGGATTGATCTTCTCGGCTACAGCGCCGCCAGCCTGACAACGCTGAGTTTCATACCGCAGGCCTGGCACACCTTCAAGACGAAAGATGTCAGCGGTATCTCTGCCGGCATGTACAGCGTGTTCACGCTGGGCCTGGCCTTGTGGCTGGGCTACGGCCTGGCCCTGCGCGCCTGGCCCATCGTCGTAGCCAATGCCGTCACACTGGCCCTGGCGCTGGCCATCCTGCTGATGAAGCGCAGGTACGCGCAGCCTTCCTGAGCGGCCGCCCGCGCCTGGCGTCTAGACGGCGCCGCTTCCCAGCGTGAAATAAATCGTGGCGCCCTGCTCGGGCACAGCTTCGGCCCAGACCCGGCCACCATGGCGCATCACGATGCGCTGCACGGTGCTCAGGCCGGCACCGATGCCCGGGAAATCCGACGACACATGCATGCGCTGGAAAATGCCGAACAGCTTCTCGGCATGGGCCATGTCGAAGCCCGCGCCGTTGTCCCTGAAGAAATAAACCGTCTCGCCGTCCGCCCCGGCCTGGCTGCCGACAGCAATCGCCGCGCATTCCTTTTTCGAGGTGAATTTCCAGGCGTTGCCGGCCAGGTGATCGACCAGCTGCTTGAGCAGTGCCGGGTCTCCCTGCGCGATGAGCGCCGGCTGCACCTCGATGTCCGCCGCGCGCGCGGGCTCCGCTTCCTGCAGCGCGGCAAAGGCGCCCTGGGCCAGCGCACCCAGGTCCACTGCCTGCACCGCCATGGGCGCGCGCAGCAGCCGTGAAACGGCCAGCAGTGCGGCGATCAGCTCGTTGATGTTGCCCACGCCCAGGCGTATGCGCTGCAGATAGTGCTTGCCGCGCTCCGCGTTGCCACTGGCCACCGCACCTTCCAGCAGGCGGCTGAAGCCGTCAATGGTGCTCAACGGCGCGCGCAGGTCATGCGACACGGAATAAGAAAAGTTCTCCAGCTCCTTATTGGCGGCCACCACTTCGGCACTGCGCTGGTTCAGCTCGTCTTCGAGAAGGCGGGTGATGCGCAGGATTTCCTGCTCCGCCGCGGCAGCGTCGCTGCCGTCACGTATTTTCTGCAGCAGCGCGGCCATGGCGGGCACAGCGCTGACGGTGAGGGATTCGGAGGATGCAGCCATCTCAGCCCCGGAGCCCGGCTGCCGGTGCCCGGCGGCTTGTCAAGTTCAACACAAATGTCATCAAGGTCCTTTAGGCCACGCGACGCGGCTCAGTCCACTATGCACCGCCGGGCAGTTGGCCGTCAAGCTGAGCGACCCCATGCCGGCCGCGCGCCGGCTCACGCCTTCCCGCCGTACTGCCCTGCGGCAACGGCGGCCACCAGGTGCTCCACAAAACTGCGCACCGGTGCAGCCAGGGACCGCGCCTGCAGCGACAAGATCTGCAGGCTGCGCTGCTCCAGCAAAGGCTCCTCCACAGGGACAGCCACCAGCGTGCCGGCCGCGACCAAGTGCGCGGCGCTCAGGTAGCTCGACAGCGTCAGCACTTCACCAGTGGCCGCCAGCGCCAGCAGGGCCGCATAGTTGCCTGAATAAATCGCCTGATACTGCAGGCCCTGCAGGCTGCAGCACAGGTCGAAGGCCTGGCGCACCGTGGTGCCGGCGGCGGGCAGTGCGATGGGGTGGCGCACGACATCCGCAATCGACAGCCGCCGGCGCCGGGCCAGCGCGTGCGAGGCAGCAACCAGCACCATGACGGGCGCGGCGCGGTTGAGCTCTATCTTCAGGCCATGCTCCGGCGCGACTGCAAACTTCAGGCCGATGTCGGCCTCCCCGCGCAACAGGCAGCGGCTCACTTCGTCCGAGGAGCCGACCTGCAGGAAGATGCTGGTCTGCGGGTGGCGCGCATGAAAGGACGCCATCGCGCCCGGCATGAAACCGGCGGCAAAGCCTTCGGTGCAGGCCACGTGGATGCGGCTTGTGCGTTGCGCGTCCAGCCCGCGCAGCTCTTGCGCCACGCGCTCGGTTTCCTGTTCGGCCATGCGCACATAGGCCGCCAGGCGTTCGCCGGCTTCGGTCAGCACCATGCCGCGCGCCTGCCGGTCGAACAACACGCAGCCCAGGCTGCTTTCGAGTTTGGCCACCTGCCGGCTTACTGCCGAAGCGGCCACATGCACCTGGCTCGCAGCCTCGCTGACCGAGCCGGTGCGGGCCACTTCCATGAAGTAACGGGTGGCGGTGGAAAGCAGGGGAAGCGACATCGGTTGGTCCCGGTTGCGAAAAAGGCAAAGGCCCTTGCTAATTCTAATATTGTGAATTCAAAGCTTGATCCATACAATTTTTGGAATGGTCGGGCCTGTTGCCGGACCCGAGGGGTTTACGGCATGACACGCGCGCAACTGCTCCAATCACTGGCCGGCTATTTCGACAATGGCGGCTTCGAAAGCGACCTGGGCCGCCGCATCGCCTGGCGCACCGAGAGCGATGCCGGCCCGCCCGGCGAGGTGCTTGCCGGCTATCTGCATGAAGAAATGGTGCCGGCACTGGCTCGCATGGGGTTCTCCTGCGAGGTCAGCCCCAACCCCGACCCGCGCGGCGGGCCTTTCCTGGTCGCCCGCCGTGTCGAAGACCCGTCCTTGCCCACGGTGCTGACTTACGGCCACGGCGACGTGGTCAATGGCCAAAGCGCCCAGTGGCGCGAGGGGCTGGACCCCTGGCAACTCAAGATTGAAGGGCAGCGCTGGTACGGCCGCGGTACCGCCGACAACAAGGGGCAGCACAGCATCAACCTCGCCGCACTGGAGCACACGCTGCACGCCAGGGGCGGCCGCCTGGGCTACAACATCACCTGGCTGCTGGAAATGGGCGAGGAAGCCGGCTCGCCAGGCTTGGCCGAGTTCTGTGCAAGCCAGCGCGAGGTTTTGCGCGCCAACCTGCTGATTGCCTGCGACGGCCCGCGTGTCTCCGCCGACCGGCCCACGCTGTTTCTCGGCTCACGCGGCGGTGTCAATTTCCAGCTGCAGGTCAAAAGCCGGGACCGTGCCTACCACTCCGGCAACTGGGGCGGTGTGTTGGCCAACCCGGCCATCGTGCTGTCGCACGCGCTGGCCTGCCTGGTGGATGCCAAGGGGCGGCTGCTGGTAGAAGGCTTGCGGCCCCCGGCCCTGCCCGATGGGATACGGCAGGCCCTGCATGGCATCCAGGTGGCGGACGGCGAAGACGACCCCGAGGTCGACCCGGCCTGGGGCGAGCCCGGACTCACACCCATCGAAAAGCTGGTCGGCTGGAACACGCTGGAAGTCCTGGCCATGGGCTCGGGCTCGCCGCAGCGGCCCATCAATGCGATTCCCGCCAGTGCGACCGCCTTCTGCCAGCTCCGTTTCGTGGTCGGCACACCGTGGCAGGATCTCGAAAAAATCCTGCGCGCGCACCTGGATGCCCACGGCTTTGCGATGGTGCAGATCGAGGTCACCTTCGGCGCGCCAGCCACCCGGCTACCGCTGGACAACCCGTGGGTGGCCTGGGCCTTGAAATCAATGACGGCCAGCAGTCAGCGCCCGGTCACCCTGCTGCCGAATCTGGCGGGCTCGCTTCCCAATGATGTGTTTGCCGAAGGCCTGGGCCTGCCCACCCTGTGGGTGCCGCACTCCTACCCGGCCTGCGCCCAACACGCCCCCAATGAGCACCTGCTGGCCGACGTGGCACGCGAGGGGCTGCAGATCATGGGCGGCCTGTATTGGGATCTGGGCGAAGCCCGGGGCCTGCCCTGGCACTGACCTTTCCATTACTTCTTCACCACCCATCCCCGGGAGCCTTCATGCCTTACCCTTCGCGACGTTCCGCCCTGCGCACCGCAGCCGCCACACTTGCTGCTGCCGCCGTGTGGCCCGCGGTTCAGGCGCAGCCTGCCTGGCCCAGCAAGCCCATCAAGCTGGTGGTGCCGTTTCCGCCCGGCGGCGGCACCGACCTGGCGGCGCGCATCATCGCCGAGCGGCTGGCAGCGCGGCTGGGGCAGCCGGTGGTGATTGACAACAAACCCGGCGCGTCGACCGCAATTGGCGTGGTGACGGTCAGCTCCGCAGACCCGGATGGCCACACCCTGCTGTTTTCAGGTTCCAGCAGCTACACGGTGAACCCGGCCGTGCGCCGCAAACTGGGCTACGACCCCTACAAACAGCTCTCGCTCCTGGCCCTGGTGGCGCGTGCGCCGCTGGTGCTGGTCACTTCGGCCAGCGGGCCGCACAAAACACTCAAGGACGTGATGGCCAAAGCGGCGGCCCGTCCGAAATCGGTGAGCTACACCACCTTCGGCACGGGCTCTGCGCCGCACCTGGCCGGTGAATTGCTGGCGCATGCCACCGGCACCCAGCTCTCGCCCATCCCCTACAAGGGAAGCGCCGAAGCCAGCATCGGCGTGGCGCGCGGCGATGTGGACCTGGGCATAGACACCATGGCCGCGGTGAACCCGCTGCTGCAGTCGGGCAAGCTGCGTGTGCTGGCCGTGATCAGCGAAAAACGCTCCACGCTGATGCCCAACGTGCCAGCCTATGGGGAGCTGCAGTTATCTTCTGCACTGCTGGACGCCTGGTATGCAGTGGCAGGACCGCCGGCCATGGCTGCCGCGGTACGCGACAAGCTCCTCGCGGCCCTGGGCGCGGTGATGGCCGAACCCGAAGTCCGGAAAAAGCTGATGCTGCAATCCATGGAGCCCGCCATGCTGGGACCCCAGGCCCTGCGCGAAGTGATGGACTCGGAAATTGCGCGTTACCGGGCCCTGGTTGCGCGGGCCGGCATCATTCTGGACTGAAGACCAGGCGACGGCTGGCCGTCAACCCGCCGCCGCCCGGACCAGCCGGTCGCGCACGCCGTCCCAGGCCGGATTGGCCGGCGGATGTTCGATCCAGATCAGCTTGACGCCCTGCGCGTCGAAACCGCGCAGCACGGAAAAAAGCTGCTGCGCGGTGGCGGCAGCGTCGTCGGGCATGCGGCGGTAAAGCACCTGCGTCGACTTGATGCGCACAATTGCGCGGGCATACACCGCGATATGCGCAGCATCGGAGCCCAGCAGGTCGAGCGCGGTCTGGATGGCGCCGGCATCCATCAACCGCACCTTGGCATTGGGTGCGTAGTGCGACTCCAGCGTGCCGGATGCGCGCGGGGCATCGGCACCCACGAACTCCTCGTTGCCCAGCACAGCCTCACCGCAAGCGGCTTCGAGCTGGGCGCGTGTGAGCACACCGGGGCGCAACAGCACCGGCCGGCTGCGTGTGCAGTCGACGATGCTGGATTCGATGCCGACCTCGCACGGCCCGCCGTCGAGCACGAGCAGGTTGTCGCCGAATTCTTCAGCCACATGTTTCGCGGTGGTTGGGCTGACCCGACCGAAGCGGTTGGCGCTGGGTGCAGCTACTCCCGTGGCACAGGCCTTGAGCAGGGCGCGCGCCACCGGGTGCGCAGGGCAGCGCAGGCCAATCGAGTCCTGCCCACCGGCCGCAGCGGCGGCAACACCGGGCTTGCGCGGCAGGATCACCGTCAAAGGCCCCGGCCAGAAGGCCTGCATCAGGCGGTTGGCGAAAAGCGGCACGCTGGCGGCATAGTCGGCCACCTGCGCGGGGTCGGCCACATGAACAATCAGCGGGTGGTCACTGGGTCGGCCCTTGGCGGCGAAGATGCCTGCGACCGCGCTGTCACTCGAAGCGTCTGCCCCCAGGCCGTACACCGTTTCGGTGGCAAAGCCGACCAGGCCGCCGGACTGGATAACCCGGGCAGCTTCGGCAATGGCCGCAGGGTCATGGCCGTCGCGAATCATCCCAGCTGGTCCAGACCGGGCAGCGCCAGAATCTGCGCAGCCTGGTGCGCAACCGCTTTCACGCCTGCGATGTCCGCGCCGGTGATGGTGAGATGGCCCATCTTGCGGCCGGCGCGCGCTTCGAGCTTGCCGTACAGATGCAGGTGCGTGCCGGACAGGGCCAGCACGGCCTGCCAGTCGGGCGTGCGCAACTGGCCCGCGGCGTCAAACCACACGTCGCCCAGCAGATTCAGCATGATGGCCGGCGAATGCTGGCGCGGCGCAGGCAGCGGAAGGCCCGCCATGGCATGCACCTGCAGATCGAACTGCGAAAAGTCACAGGCGTCCATGGTGTAGTGGCCACTGTTGTGCGGGCGCGGCGCCATTTCGTTGACGACCAGCGCGCCGTCGGCGCTGCCGTCGTCAATCACAAAAAATTCCACGCACAGCACACCGACATAGCCGATGTGATTTGCTATGGATTCAGTAGCTGCTCGCGCCCGCAACGCAAGGGCAGAAGGCATATTTCCTTCATAAGCCGCGGTGACAGCGAGTATGCCGCCCACATGCACGTTGTACTGCGGCGCAAAGCCGGTGATGGCGCCGTCCCAGCCGCGCGCGACGATGACCGAACACTCGGCCTTCAGCGGCAGAAGCTTTTCCAGCACGCAGGGCACGCCCTTCAACTCGGCCCACGCGACTGCGAGTTCGGCCATGTTGGCAACGCGCACCTGGCCTTTGCCGTCGTAACCCATGCGCGCGGTTTTCAGGATGCCGGGCAACAGGTCAGCCGGCACGGCAGCGAGTTGTGCCGGCGTTGCGATGACGGCGTAGGGCGCGCAGGTCACACCCGCCACACCTGCGCTGGCCGTGAAATGGGCTTTTTCCTCGATGCGGTTTTGCGCAATGGCCACGGCCGCTGCGCCGGGCGCGACCGGGCGGCTGGCGGCCAGCGCCTGCAGGGCATCGGCCGGCACGTTTTCAAATTCGGTGGTGATGGCGACGCACAGCGAAGCGAGCTGCTTCAGCCCCTTGCTGTCGCTGTAGCCGGTCTGGATGTGGTGATGGCTGACGCAGCCCGCGGGGCTTTGCGCGTCCGGGTCCAGCACGGCGGTGAAGTAGCCGAGGCGCTGCGCCGCATGCACAAACATGCGGCCGAGCTGGCCGCCGCCCATCACACCCAGGGTGGCGGGCTGGCCTGATGCATCAACAGAACCCGGGGAAATCGGCGAAAAACTCATTGCGGATTCAGGCCGGCGGCAAGGTCATGGCGCGCGCGGCAGCCGTCTGTTCGGCGCGGAAGGCCTGCAGCTTGTCGGCCAATGTTTTGTCATGGGTGGCCAGCATGGCCACGGCAAACAGGGCAGCGTTGGCGGCACCGGCGTTGCCGATGGCAAAGGTCGCGACCGGCACGCCTTTGGGCATTTGCACAATGCTGTGCAGCGAATCGACGCCCTGCAGGTGGTTACTGGCCACCGGCACGCCCAGGATGGGCACCGCGGTTTTCGCGGCCAGCATGCCCGGCAGGTGCGCAGCACCCCCCGCGCCGGCAATGATGGCCTGCAGCCCGCGCCCGGCAGCCTGCTCGGCATAGGCAAACAGCTCGTCAGGCATGCGGTGGGCCGAGACCACACGCGCTTCATGCGCCACGCCGAACTGCTGGAGGATTTGCACCGCGTGCTGCATGGTGGTCCAGTCGCTGCTGGAGCCCATTACCACGCCGATGAGGGGCGCATTTTGTTGATCTTGCGTTGTCATGAGTACCTTCGGTTAGCTGCCGCCGATTTTACGGGCCAGCGTGCTATCGTCCCGTCCTTGCCCGCCAGCCGGTTGAAAACTTCCTGACCCACCCCTATTTGCCCAGCATCATGATCGACGTCACCATTGCCAATTTTGAAGAGGAAGTCGTTGCGGCTTCCATGACCACCCCCGTGCTGATTGATTTCTGGGCGCCCTGGTGCGGACCCTGCAAATCACTGGGACCCATCCTGGAGAAGGTGGAAATCGCCTACGGCGGGCGCTTCAAGCTGGTGAAAATCGATTCCGACCAGGAGCAGCAGCTGGGCGCCGCCTTCGGCATTCGCAGCATCCCGACCTGCATCCTGATGATGAACGGCCAGCCCGTCGATGGTTTTGCCGGCGCGCTACCGGAAGGCAAGGTCAAGGAATTTCTCGACAAACACCTGCCGCCGGCCGAAGAACTGCCACCTGCCGAGGAAGAAATCGCCGAACCGGAAGACACCAGCCCGGCGGCGGTGCTGGAAAAATTGCAGGCCGCCGTCGCCACCGACCCGGCCAATGACAACGCGCGCTTCGATTACATCCGCCTGTTGCTGCAGCACGGCCAGGTCGAACACGCCAAAACCGCCTTTGCGCCGGTGGCCAGCAAGGCCTCGGTAGTGCGCAAGCTGGAGGCCCTGCAGCATTGGTTCAATGCTATCGAATCAGGAGCTACTCATGCCGATGTGGAAAGGGCCCAAGCTGGATTTGATGCCAAACTTGCAGCCAACAAGCGGGATTTCGATGCCCGTTACGCACTGGCGCAGCTGCACATGAGCCAGCAGCGCTGGGTGCCGGCGATGGACGAGTTGCTGGAAATTTTGATGCGCGACAAATCCTGGAACGAGGAGCTGGCCCGCAAGACCTTTGTCTCCATCCTCGAAATCATCGAGCCGCCCAAGGTCAAGGTGGCGGATGGGCAGATTCCGCCGGATGATCCGGTGGTGGCTACTTACCGGCGGCGCTTGAGCAGTGTTGTGCTGAGCTGACTCCCCTTTCTGGTGAGTCATCCCGGACTTGATTCGGGGTCCGTGTGTGCATTCCTTCTTTGCTTCTGCTGTTTGTGGTGTGCCTACAAGCCGGGGGTAGCCCGGCGGCTACTCACTTTCTTTTGCGTCGCTGTATAGACCGGACACATAGTGGACAGGTGTGCGCAGACATGGTTGACGGTTTTCATTAGAAGTTATCCGGCTGCCTGAGGTCAATGGTCAAGCAGCGGTGATGCGCAAAGAACACGTCGAAC
>Ga0307513_10004492_pt1 | contig 18612 bp, 5 predicted proteins | sample 15_EM_MG_FD_202174 | JGI IMG/M metagenome (GOLD analysis project Ga0307513, IMG submission 202174) | Populus trichocarpa ectomycorrhiza microbial communities from riparian zone in the Pacific Northwest, United States - 15_EM | ecosystem: Host-associated > Plants > Roots > Unclassified | place...
TCTCATCCCACCCACAAAAAACAACAATGGCAAGTGATCAACAGGGAAAAGGTGGTCACAGGAAAACGCCGTTAGAAGACGCGCCGCCGTTACATGCATCCACCTAATTTTCTTTCGCGCGGCACCTATAAATTAACAGAAGTTTGGAAGAGGATACGTAATATCTTCTTTTTGCTTGGCCTAAAATGACAACCTTCTCTAAGATCCTTGGCAAGACAGACACCAGCAAGACACTGTCAGTGCCTAGAAAGTATCTCGAGTCTCTCCCATCTTTCAAAGGTGGACATGCCGTGGAATTTCAAGCAATAGATGAGAGTGGCTTCGTCTGGACCTTTAAGTGTTCTATTCGCAAGAAAGGACACCCGAAGCCAGTTCTTTCAAAGGGCTGGCGTGCATTCGTCCGCAACAAGAAGCTTAAAGTTGGCGACAAGATCAAACTTTCCTTGAACCAAACCGCTGCTGCAACACCCTTTTACAGGGTTCAAGCTGAAAAGGAAGTTAAGATATTTGGTGCTATCTTTGGCTATTCATCCATCATAGCCACATTTCCATGAATGAAATATATATATTAATTAGTAAATATTATTATATGGGCAAGAAGAAGCAATTAGCTGGGTCTCTATCTCATGGAAGGCTGCAGTGCTATAATATATAGTTGAATTTGCTTATGTTATATTTATATATATGCACCATAAGTGATGATATTTATGTATTTGCCAGAGCTAGAAGCCTGTCAGAGAAGCTTAAGCACTGTAAGATGGCTTTATTCACTTCAAGAATTCTCAAGCAGGGTCAGCCGTTGGAATGTAAATTGTTCTACAGTGTCTTCAAGGCACCGTGGCTTTTGTGTTTTCATCTTTAATGAAATAAATCTTGCCCTTTTACTCGGTTTGTAAATGGAACTTCTCATTTATGTGATTTCACTGTGCACAAATCTCTTGATATTTACTTCATAAAGCTCCAGTAGCAACGAACGTTTTCTGCAATAACCACAGAATTTGATAATATTGGTCTTGGGTTCAATTTATTGACATTTGTTTGGAATTGAGTACGAGTGCATCCCATATAAGAGATGGCCAGATTAGTCCTTCAGGTACTTTGCTACGATAGTTAGATTAATCCCCTTCATGGTGGATATTTGAATGCAACTCCTCTTCCTCCCAATACCACTCATAACGTCCATGGCATTGCTATTAATTTGGACACAAAAGTTACAACGTTGAACATAAGGAGTCCAATATATAATTATTCTTCAGAAAATAGTAAATGCAGACATAGCTACTCCATAATCTCCAAGTAAACTAAAAAATAAAAAAAAGATAGCCCAGCCAAAGTAGGTTTGTTAACTGTACATTTTGCCCCTCTAGTTTACAATAATTGAACCCACGCAGGACTAGCAGCCTGGAGTCCCATATGTTCCACAGACGAGCTGAGACAAGTCAAACATCTCATGAGGAAGAGATGTGAAGTTTGACGACTTTCTCTGTCAGCACTTCCTCCCTCTTTCTATAATATTGGGATCGAGGATTAAAAATGAAATAGAAATGAAATAAGTGGATTGAAGGGTTAAAATACCATGAATTGTCTCAAATAGGTATAGTTGAAGGAGAGAATTGGTTCATCCATCCAGTGGTTAGGATTAATTAAATTCAATCATCCAGTTGCTGCCATTAATCTTGATACTAGCAATGAAGTCATTCACTGGCGGAGGCAGGGGGGAGGCTGGCAGGGTCCGGGCCTCTGCAAGGAAATTTTTCCCAGTCTTTTTTTTTGTAAAATAATTAAAATTTTAATTTTTTTAAAATATTTTTTTTAATTTGCTCCCTTTACTTTTTTCTTCTTACTCCATCTCTGATTAGTCATTGCCTTTGGGTTAAACCCGAAGGCATTAATTCAAATCGGCTCCATACTAACGAAGAGATTAAACTCACAATTTGAAACTTCAAGCACTAAACCCTATAGCTTACCTTCGATAATGACCCATTTCGACGTCCCGCCTATCATTCCATGGATAAATTGCGTAATTTGCACAGGAAAAATAAAATAAAAATGAAGTAATATACTATAATTTTTTTTTTGAAATATCTTAGTTTGATGATGTAGTTGTTTATAAATATAACATTTTACTATTATCACATTTGATATTTGCTTATATATTTGTTTTTCTCAATTTAGATTTTAATTTTAAAAAGGACAACAATTACTAAATTTTATATTTTAGATGCACGACAATATCAAATATATTATTTTTTTAATTCAGTCTCTTTGTTTATATTCATTCAAGGATTCCATCTGGATTTTATAGTTATTTTAACAAAAAAAAAACATTGTTTTCCTCCCATTTGTAAAATGTTTCGATGGAAATTTTAATTGAAGATTTATGAGGATCCAATTGAGACAAATTTCTTTTAGGACTCAATCAAGAGAAGGATCATAGTTGTGAGATTGTTTTGAGGTTAGCCCCCTTTTTTTGGATGTACAGCTCTAAACAACAGTTGCATACAAGTTCTCAGTGATAAGAGAGTTGTTCAATGGAAAATAGGGGCAGTCGATTTTGGCTCCCCCAAACTCCTATTTTTCTTTTGCTATTTTACATCTAAAACTCATTCTAAAACCTCAAAAAAAAAAAACCCTTAAAAATCATTTTAATTCCCTAGAAAATATAAGAATATAAAATCAAAATCAAAATTATAAATTATCTATCCATTTCTAAATCTGTCTCTTCTCTAACCATATAAGAACTTAGTAATGTAATTAGTCCACTAATCTCATTAAAAACAGTATGATGGGATCAAAGTCGTAGAAAATTACAGGTAAAGATTAAAATTGTTTAAAAAAAAAAGAAAAAAGATTATAACGGTGACTAAGCAAGTTTTTCAAGTAGAAAAACAGGGTGCGAAAACGTACTGATTTTCGGATTGGACATCTCTTCAATCTTTTTCTGAAGTATGACTAAGCAAGATTATAATGTTGACTAAGCAAGTTTTTTAGAAAATGATGTTCTGTGATTTCACTTTTACAGATGCCTTTGTGATTTATTTTTTTACCACAGATGTTGCTGATATGGTGCGGCCAAGTGACGTGGCTAGCTAACATTTTTGACTCAGAAGAATATTGCACATTGAATTAATTAGCGAGTCAAGAATTATTTGATTAAAGAAGAGAAGCAGGAGCCTAAATTTTGAGAGACTGAAAGATACACTTATTTACCCGAAGAAGTTGAAATCTTCATCTATTATATAATGGCTTGCAAATCGTAAAATGTAAAAAGAATATCTGCAAAAGTAGAGTTACTGAAATATTTAGATTGGATTATATTTATTTATTTATTTGTTGTAAATTTTTTGAGTTGATTTTTTTTCCGGGTAACTCAGTTCCTAGTATTATGGGGTGTTGATTTATATTAATTTAATTATTTTCTAGTTCTATTAAATAGATTTTTTTAAAATATTTTTAAATAATCACCGACAGAATTATATAAAATATTTCTGTCAATTATATGACAAGTTTTCTAAGTGAAATACCGACAAAATAAAGAGAATAAATTTTTTGTGCGTGCTTTTTCCATTAGTAAATCTATCGATAATAAATATTTTTTTTATTACCGATAGACTCAACAGCAGACTAAAATTTACAAACAAGAGTTTTACTAATGAAGCATTTATGTCCATGATCCTGTCGGTAAATTCATTACCAATGGAATAATAGTATCAAAACCAATGAAAAAATTCGTCAGTAAATATAAGAATTCTGATAATGTTTATAGTAAAGAGTTAGTGTGACCGTGGATAAAAAAATAGATTTAAAATTTTATCAATCAACATGGAGGATCAACCATTTAAGCTTTATATCCATACTATTAGTAAGTTTGATTAAGGTGGAATTATGACTCATTATGTATTAAGTTATTCCTATGATAAACTTGTATTAGTTATCTATTTTTATGGACACCTATTTTTTTGGATTAACTGGAAGAGGACCCTTTATGAATTAGGTCATTGACAATATTACTCTTTATCAATTTGTGAAATCAAATTTTTCAACGGTTGAGGTTGGGTAGAATTGTTTGGGGGGTGGGGGGTGGAATTAGACATGATGAGACAGTAAGGGAGCTAAATTAAAATATGTATACTAAATTATGGGACTATATTGAATTTATGAAAATTTTAGGGAGGCACGGGCCCTTTAGCCATATCTTACATGCCACCTTGGATTTCACCACTCATAACCCTATCACCCACTTTATCATTGTTGACGGCAAGAAAATTAGGAGCATCGTTAAAGTTGGTGATCTCAGCTTTCACCCTTTTATAAAAGCGTGGCAGGGCAACCATTCTCAGTGTAGTTAGAAAGGGAGGACTTCAGCGGTAAGGATTTTCTACACTTGTTGCCATCACACTTTAATGAGTTCAACTTAGTCTCTCTACTTTTGCATTTTCTTAATTTGATCCCAACAATTAAATTTTGCAATGTGGTCCTCCTATTTGTCATTTGTAACTTAATTAAGTACTTCCGATCCAATTCAGATGTTAAATGTTGAGTGAGCTTGATAGGTAGGATCCACTACTCATTTTTTCTTTTTTATAATATAGGATTAGATTATTCCCAGCTGTGTATCTACGTTACAATTCACTTATAAAATCACGATACATCTATATTAATTCATCAACAAAATCACAATGTTATTTTATAATTGAGTTATAGAGTAAATAGACCATTCAAGATAACTTAATCCTAGATTAGACGAGAGAAACCGAGCAATGTGTTCCACTAGCTTGTCAGACCAACTCAGCATTTAATGTCTGGATTTGAATGAATGTGCTTATTTAATTAATGTAAGGATTTGTAGGAGGGCCATCTTAAGAAGATTAATTGATAATGGGGCATATTAACCAAGTTATCAAAGTAGAGGTACTTCTAATTTTATTACCTTACTTTTCCACTTTCTTCTATTGCTGAATCATTTTATTAAGAAAGGGTAGGTCCCTGCATCCAACAAAAAAACAACGGGGAGTCTCTAGTGCTTTTTCTCAGAAACTCATGCCGTATAAAACGTCGTATATATCATTTTGCAAAAACGTTTGCAGGACCTTTATGACATGTGGGATCGCGCAACGCCTATAAAAGATACATCGATCCAAGGGAAAAATCACAAGTAACAAAAGTTTGAAGCCATTCTTGGAAGACGATATTTATGATATCTTCTTTTTGCTTGGCCTAAAATGACAACCTTCTCTAAGATCCTTCGCAAGACAGACACCAGCAAAACACTGTCAGTGCCTAGGAAGTATCTCGAGTCTCTCCCATCTTTCAAAGGTGGACATGCCGTGGAATTTCAAGCAATAGATGAGAGTGGCTTCGTCTGGACCTTTAAGTGTTCTATTCGCAAGAAAGGACACCCGAAGCCAGTTCTTTCAAAGGGCTGGCGTGCATTCGTCCGCAACAAGAAGCTTAAAGGTGGCGACAAGATCAAATTTTCCTTGAACCAAACCGCTGCAACACCCTTTTACAGGGTTCAAGCTGAAAAGGAAGTTAAGATATTTGGTGCTATCTTCGGCTATTCACCCATCATAGCCACATTTCCATGAATGAAATATATATATTAATTAGTAAATATTATATGGGCAAGAAGAAGCAATTAGCTGGGTCTCTATCTCATGGAAGGCTGCAGTTCTATAATACATAGTTGAATTTGCTTGTGTGCTTGCTACAGTGTCCTCAAGGCACTGTGGCTTTTGTGTTATCATCTTTTCTGAAATAAATCTTGTCCTTTTACTTGGTTTGTACATGGAACTTTTCATCTATGTGATTTCACTGTGCACAAATTTCTTGATATTTACTTCATAAAGCTTCAGTAGCAACGAACGTTTTCTGAAATAACCACAGAATTTGCTAATATTGGTCTTGGGTTCAATTTATTAACATTTGTTTGGAATTGAGTACGAGTGCATCCCATGTAAGAGATGGCCAGATTAGTCCTTCAGGTTTCCTACGATAGTTAGATTAATCCCCTTCATGGTGGATATTTGAATCCAACTCCTCTTCCTCCCAGTACTACTCATAACCTCCAGACATGGCTATTGATTTGGACACACAAGTTACAACGTTGAATTTAAGAAGTCCAATAATTATTCTTCTGAAAATAAATGTAAATGCAGACATAGCTGCTCCATAATCTCCAAGTAAACTAAAAAATTCAAAAAGAAAGAAAGAAAAATAGATAGCCCAACCAAAGTAAGTTTGTTAACTGTACATTTTTACCCAACCAAAGCAGCCTGGAGTCCCATATCTTCCACAAACAAGCTTAGACAAGTCAAATATTTCATGAGGAAGAGATGAATCCCTTTCAAGTAATGTTATGAACTCTGGATTGGACCTATTGGTTCGGCTGAAAACTCGATAGCCCAGCCATCTAACTAGTTTGGGTTGACATTGAAGATTGGAACATGTTAGAATGGCAAGGAAAAAAAATTGTAACTTGCAAACACTTTCTAAAATTATGCATTTATTTATATTTCATATATTGCAAATTATATTTAAATTATATTACAATCGATCTACCTAACGTATCCATTAGCTTGATCAAATAATTGTCTATATTAGGTTTAATATTATTGCTAAATATATATAGAAAGGTACGTTGCTTGGTGTGAAGACATTCCGACAGTCATTGTGACCTCACTGTCAGCTGAAACAAGTCTGGCCAGTGGAAGGCTTGGAAACTCCTTAAATGGGACAAGTTTCCTCCGTTTTCTAGCTGATAATTTTGTGGCAAAGAGTCTTGATTGTTTGAATGCCCAGAGGAAAATTTCCCTGAAGTCTTTTCCTCTTGAAGATGCAACCTTGTCCCTTATGTTAATCCAAATAAGGAGTTGATTTTCAATTTTCCAATCATCACTTCGACACATTGAAAGATATTAATATTAACAGCGTGAGGCGTGTAGTTTAATTAGTCAGGTTTTGAATTTACTTTCTAGAGTTCACCAATTTAAGTTTCATAAACTTTAAGATCACTGGAGGTTTACATAATCATTAACTTCAACATTTGTGGAATTAATTGAGGTATGCATAAATTGACCCGAATATTCATGTTAATAAAAAATAATGTGTGTGTATATATCACACAAATGATGATCAACAATGTTTTCAGTAATTTTGTTTTGTTTCGCTGCAAAAAACAAAATTGAAAATCCTCCAAAATTAAGTAATATACTTAAACCGCGGTCTCTTGTGCCTTTTTCTGTGCATTTGATTTTTCCTCTTTTTTTTTTTTCAATATTACAGTTTCCTTCCCTGATGAGTTGCATTAAACTATTAAAGAATGGTCAATGGAGTGTGAACCTTTTCCTTTGAGGGAGTTCAATAATGGTATGCCCAATGGAAGATACATCGGATCATGGTTAGCCCAAAAGTGGATATCAGCTACCACCCTACAAAAACTAGCCCACGCAGAGTCGCAGACTGAACTATTTCTTGAACCAGGTATACGCATGGACCAACCATGACCATGGAACCCATTGGGGTTGCTCTCTGTTGGGATTGTATTTTGTATTTGTATATCCCCTTTCTTTTCCTTGGTTAAAAAAAAAAGAAGTCAAAACAACGAGTGGTAAAATACTTTTTTTTTAAAAAAAAACCCCACCTAAGCGCATGATTGGAAGATATTAAATGTGAAAATGGCACTTAACGTAGTGTGATAGTTATTTTTCAATTGAGTTGTTGAGTTTTCGAGTCAATGTAATTAAATAACTATTTTAATTAAATATTAAATGGGTTTGTTGGCTGGAAGGGGAAAAAAAATTGCTATTTGTACAAAACAAATATACTACTACTATTTTATTTAACAATCTCAATTTTTATTTTCTTATATTTTGAATTTGTTTTCAGCAAACCTTAAATTATCCACATTTTAGAATTCCCTTAATCGTCAACAGTAGATACCTCAGCTATGATTTAAAAAACTCTGTTCAGTAGTTTTTGAAAGTTTATTAATGATTAATTTTTTAAAGTAGTTTTTGTTTAAAAATATATTAAAATAAAAAAAATTTAAAATTCATTTTTCATATCAACAAATGATTCAAAACATAAAAATAATTAAATTTTCTTTAAACATTGTTTGAAATGCAATTTTAAAAAACACCTAAATTTATATTATTTGCTTTTTTTCATCAAAACCACATAAATACATAAATACCCCTTTATGCCACTGGATACATCAAGTTCTCCATTGTAGTATATGGCATTGGACACATCACCTCCAAGTCAATCAGAAGCCTTCATGTCCGAGTCCATGGCACAGAAAGAACAAATAATTTTAATCCATGACACAGGTTTCAACTTTTTTTCTTTATGAGTATATTAAGATTATAAAAATATTTAAAAAGCAACAAATTTAATATTTTAATAAATTTATAAACGAAAGTGTGGGAGTCTTTTTTTTATTATTAATATGGATATTCATACAGCTTATATATATCTCGATTAATCTCATATACTCTAAAATTAACAACTATATAAACATTTAATAATCTTGAAATTTATTAAACTTAAATTATTGACTTCTAAAACACAAATTTAAAACTAACCAGTTATGCGAGTTCCTCAAGGTTATCTGCAAGTCCCTTTCTTCGATTATATTATAATGGTGGTTAATTAAATTGCTTCTCCGATTGCAAGTGCCATGCCCCCCTAGTACATATATAACAGCTGCATATAGCACAAGAAACCACGCAAAAAAGTAGAAATGGCAGAGTTCTCAAAGTTGCTAGCCAAGACGGATATTCAGAAGAGACGCTCACTGCCTGCTAAGTGTTTCAAGTCTCTCCCATCTCTTAAAGGTAGCCATGGCCGAGATTTTCTAGCAATAGATGAGAGTGGCTTTGTCTGGACCTTTCAATGCTCTACTCGCAAGAAAGGACACCCAAAGCCAGTACTCTCAAAGGGTTGGCTTGCATTCGTTCGCCACAATGAGCTTAAAGTTGGTGACATGGCCAAGTTTTTCAAGGAGAAAGTCCAAAGTGGAGCAAGATGACTGCATTCTTTCCAAGACTTCTCCAGCAGGAAAGCCGTTGGAATTGTGTAAGCCTGTTGTTGTTGTTGCTACAGTATTGTTGAAGACTCAGTAGCTTCGTGTTTCTCTTCAATCTTTTTCTGAAGGAAGACTTTTATGTTCACTATTGGTTTAGTAAATGGTATTTTCATTTCTGTGATTTCACTTTTACAGATGCCTTGTGATTATTTTTTTCTTACCTCAAGTAACCACAAAAATTGCTGATATGGAGCGGCCAAGTGACATGGCCAACACTTTTGACACAAAGGAATATTGCACATTGAATTAATTAGCTAGTCAGTCATGATTTGATCGAATATACGGAGAGAAACAAGAGACAAGATTTTTTAATATACGGAGTGAATTATAACTCAATTGTTTATGATTTGATTCATGTTCAGAAATAAGTACTTGGAATTTCTATTGAAACAAATACTAAAACCCATCAGTACACAGTAAAACACTAATATCTTTTTTCTTTTTTTTTTTAGTTTTTCATTTCGATTTTTTTTCTTCTTTCTTTCTTTATTTTTTTTTAATAATTTTTTTATTTAATTAATCTGTTAATGTTAATTTTTTTTATTTAGTTATCAAACTTTCATGATATGGATCCCGGATTTAACAGATTAACCTGGTTTGACGAGTTAATCCGAAATTTATTTTTTTGCTTTTTTTTTAATTAATTTTTTTCATTTACTTTAATTTGTTAATGTTTAATTTCTTTCTATTTATTTATCAGACTTTCATGACACATATCACAGGTTTCACGGGTTAACCCAGTTAATTCTGGGTTAACCCGTCAATTGTTTTTGGTTTTTTTCTTTTAATAATTTTTTTTATTTAATTTACTTTGTTAATGTTAATTTTTTTTATTTAGTTATCAGACTTTCATGACACGAATCCTGGGTTTAACGGGTTAACCAGGTTTCACGAGTTAACCCAGAATTTTTTTTTTTTTGCTTTTTTTATTTTTAATTAATTTTTTTCGTTTACTTTAGTTTGTTAATATTAAATTTCTTTCTATTTAGTTATCAGATTTTTATGACACATATCTCTGGTTTGACGGGTTAACCCAGTTAATTATGGGTTAATTCGTTAATTTTTTTTTGTTTTAATAATTTTTTATTTAATTTAGTTTTTTAATGTTAATTTTTTTTTATTTAGTTATCAGACTTTCATGACATGGATCCCGGGTTTAACGAGTTAACCAGGTTTGACGAGTTAACCCGGAATTTTTTTTCCTTTTAATTAATTTTTTTTGTTTAGTTTAATTTGTTAATGTTAAATTTTTTTCTATTTAGTTATCAAACTTTCATGACATGGATCCCGGGTTTGACGGGTTAGCCCAGTTAATTCTGGGTTAGCCTGTTAATTTTTTTTTCTATTTAGTTATCAAACTTTCAAGACACGAATCCCAGGTTTGACGGGTTAACCTGGTTTGAAGGGTAACCCAGTTAATTCATATTTTTTTTCTTTTTCTTCATTAGTTTTTTTCTTCATGTTGGTTTTTTTTCTTTGTTTTTTTCTTTTTAATTAATCTATTTAATTATCACACATTTATGACACGACCTTGCAGCCAGAACCATATCCAAAGCTATTGGGTCTGGTATTGCAGCCAAACTCACTTAAACTTGAGTCATGCAAGTTTAATGTTATTATTAATATTATAAATATTACTCTTGGGTCAAGTGTTGCAGTCAAATCCAAGATTTTTTGGTATGACTTTGTAGAAAGACCTAATATTCTTAGATCTTAGCTTTTTTTGATTCTAATCCAAAGCATCATCCAGCCCGACTTATAATATTGTGTTTGGTATTATGGTAATTTTTGTGGTTGTGGTTTGAAAAAAATTGTTTTATAAAAAATACTTTTAGTTCAGGTTGATATAGTATTTATATATGTTTGGTTAAAAATGTGGTTAAAATTAATATTAAACAAAAAGTAGTTTAATGTATTTGGTTAATAATGCTTTTTAAATTGAGGTTATAAAATAAGTAAAATATATATATATATATTAATATTGATGGTTTTAAATTTAAATATTATAAAATTAATTACTACTATTACATCATGAAATAAATAATACTTTATATAAAATATTTTTATTATTTCATTAAACTATCTATAATTCCATTACGTACAAAATTCATCCGATAAGAATTACAGTTTCCATAATTTTTTAATTATGTATAAAATTAAATAAAATATTATCAGGTATAAAATTGATATTACAGTGTAAGTGAATTTAATTCACTCTACACTAGTTTTTTAAGAAAAAAAATTTATTTACATCATAGTACGAGTGAATTTAATTCACTCTAAACTAATTTTTTAAAAAAAATATTAAAAAAATGAACACATTATTGTTCACTAAATACAATTAACTCGTGAATAATACAAGAGAATTACATTGATCATTGTTTTAAGTGAACATTGTAATTCACTTGCATTATTAATGACGCACTATTGATGACGTGAAAGTAAATTGCACTATTCACTAAGTTTGGAGCTGCTTCGGTAAAATTGTGTTTCGAATGTTAATTATAATGCATCTCATTAAAAATTAATTATATTTTTTATAAAATTAAATATTTATTTTATTGTGATTGCTTTAAATATAAAAACAACCACGGAAACAAACATAGCGACATTTGCACTTTACTTTTTGGTTTGGTTATTTTCTTATTGCATCAAATAGTAGAAACCTTTTATCAATGAAAGTGTGAAAGTCTGTGCGGAGGCAAGGCAACCTTTTATAATGATTCATTCTATTCTCGTAATATAAACGATTGAATAATTGCAGAAAGTACTTAATGATTAGCATTATTTATTTTTATATTTAAAAAATATTAAAAAAAAATTGATTTTTTTAAATTAATATTTTTTTTGATATTTTAGATTATTTTAATGTGTTGATGTCAAAAAAATTTAAAGATAAAAAATATTATTTTGATATGTCTCCAAGTAAAAAAGTAACCATAACCACTCTTTCAAACATCCTTCCTCTAAATATATTTGTTTTTGTATTTCAAAAAAATAATTTTTTTTTTATGTTTTTCTTTACTTTAAATTATCTTTTTTTAGTGTTTTTAGATTATTTTGATATGGTGATATTAAAAATAATTTTTTAAAAATAAATAAAAAATATTATTTTGATTAATTTTCAAGTAAAAAACACTTTAAAAAAATTACTATCATACTCTCAAACACCCATAATTTATCCGTCCAAATATATAATGTCCATCCGAATCCATCAGTAAACTATTAACCAAGTTTATTAATTGCATGACATGGATGTGTTCTTTGATCTTATTTTGCTCCCCCATCCCTAACATATCCAAAAACATGAAATAAAATAGGAAAAGGTTAAAAAAAAAACCAGCCGGTTGGAATTTTTCAAATTTAAACTATTATATCAAGTTTTATAATAACATGAAAAGTTTCTGAGGGTGGAGATATTATTTTTGTAGTGCCAAGCCATAGCAAGAGCTTAGACGATGAAATAGTTCCTTACTAATCAAGTACTATTTTGTTGCTTGGATGGGGGGATCCACCACTTATTTTTTTCTTTTCTGTAATATAGGATTAGATTATTCTTAGCCGTGTATCTTAGCTACAATTCACTCATAAAATTAGGATACAATATCTACATCAATTCATCAGCAAAATTACAGCATTCATATTTATCATGATTTTATAATTGAGTTATAGTGTAAATATAAAATTCAAGATAATTTAATCCTAGATTAGATGAGAGAAACGGAGCAATGTATTCCACCAGCATGCTAGCTAGACCATCTCGGCATTTAATGTCTGGGATTTGAATGAACGTGCTTGTTTAATTAATGTAAGGATATGTAGGAGGGGTATCTTAAGAAGATTAATTGATAATGGGGCATATTAAGAAAATTATCGAAGTAGAGGTACTTCTAATTTTATTCGTCTATTGGTCAATCATTTTGTTAGAAAAGGGGAGGTCTCTCATCCCACAAAAAACAACAATGGTGAGCAAAAAAACAAACACCAATGGTGAGCAAAAACCAACAATGGTGAGCAAAAAAACAACAATGGTGAGTCTCACCCACAAAAATGGTGAGTCTCTCTCATCCCACCCACAAAAAACAACAATGGCAAGTGATCAACAGGGAAAAGGTGGTCACAGGAAAACGCCGTTAGAAGACGCGCCGCCGTTAGAAGACGCGCCGCCGTTACATGCATCCACCTAATTTTCTTTCGCGCGGCACCTATAAATTAACAGAAGTTTGGAAGAGGATACGTAATATCTTCTTTTTGCTTGGCCTAAAATGACAACCTTCTCTAAGATCCTTGGCAAGACAGACACCAGCAAGACACTGTCAGTGCCTAGAAAGTATCTCGAGTCTCTCCCATCTTTCAAAGGTGGACATGCCGTGGAATTTCAAGCAATAGATGAGAGTGGCTTCGTCTGGACCTTTAAGTGTTCTATTCGCAAGAAAGGACACCCGAAGCCAGTTCTTTCAAAGGGCTGGCGTGCATTCGTCCGCAACAAGAAGCTTAAAGTTGGCGACAAGATCAAACTTTCCTTGAACCAAACCGCTGCTGCAACACCCTTTTACAGGGTTCAAGCTGAAAAGGAAGTTAAGATATTTGGTGCTATCTTTGGCTATTCATCCATCATAGCCACATTTCCATGAATGAAATATATATATTAATTAGTAAATATTATTATATGGGCAAGAAGAAGCAATTAGCTGGGTCTCTATCTCATGGAAGGCTGCAGTGCTATAATATATAGTTGAATTTGCTTATGTTATATTTATATATATGCACCATAAGTGATGATATTTATGTATTTGCCAGAGCTAGAAGCCTGTCAGAGAAGCTTAAGCACTGTAAGATGGCTTTATTCACTTCAAGAATTCTCAAGCAGGGTCAGCCGTTGGAATGTAAATTGTTCTACAGTGTCTTCAAGGCACCGTGGCTTTTGTGTTTTCATCTTTAATGAAATAAATCTTGCCCTTTTACTCGGTTTGTAAATGGAACTTCTCATTTATGTGATTTCACTGTGCACAAATCTCTTGATATTTACTTCATAAAGCTCCAGTAGCAACGAACGTTTTCTGCAATAACCACAGAATTTGATAATATTGGTCTTGGGTTCAATTTATTGACATTTGTTTGGAATTGAGTACGAGTGCATCCCATATAAGAGATGGCCAGATTAGTCCTTCAGGTACTTTGCTACGATAGTTAGATTAATCCCCTTCATGGTGGATATTTGAATGCAACTCCTCTTCCTCCCAATACCACTCATAACGTCCATGGCATTGCTATTAATTTGGACACAAAAGTTACAACGTTGAACATAAGGAGTCCAATATATAATTATTCTTCAGAAAATAGTAAATGCAGACATAGCTACTCCATAATCTCCAAGTAAACTAAAAAATAAAAAAAAGATAGCCCAGCCAAAGTAGGTTTGTTAACTGTACATTTTGCCCCTCTAGTTTACAATAATTGAACCCACGCAGGACTAGCAGCCTGGAGTCCCATATGTTCCACAGACGAGCTGAGACAAGTCAAACATCTCATGAGGAAGAGATGTGAAGTTTGACGACTTTCTCTGTCAGCACTTCCTCCCTCTTTCTATAATATTGGGATCGAGGATTAAAAATGAAATAGAAATGAAATAAGTGGATTGAAGGGTTAAAATACCATGAATTGTCTCAAATAGGTATAGTTGAAGGAGAGAATTGGTTCATCCATCCAGTGGTTAGGATTAATTAAATTCAATCATCCAGTTGCTGCCATTAATCTTGATACTAGCAATGAAGTCATTCACTGGCGGAGGCAGGGGGGAGGCTGGCAGGGTCCGGGCCTCTGCAAGGAAATTTTTCCCAGTCTTTTTTTTTGTAAAATAATTAAAATTTTAATTTTTTTAAAATATTTTTTTTAATTTGCTCCCTTTACTTTTTTCTTCTTACTCCATCTCTGATTAGTCATTGCCTTTGGGTTAAACCCGAAGGCATTAATTCAAATCGGCTCCATACTAACGAAGAGATTAAACTCACAATTTGAAACTTCAAGCACTAAACCCTATAGCTTACCTTCGATAATGACCCATTTCGACGTCCCGCCTATCATTCCATGGATAAATTGCGTAATTTGCACAGGAAAAATAAAATAAAAATGAAGTAATATACTATAATTTTTTTTTTGAAATATCTTAGTTTGATGATGTAGTTGTTTATAAATATAACATTTTACTATTATCACATTTGATATTTGCTTATATATTTGTTTTTCTCAATTTAGATTTTAATTTTAAAAAGGACAACAATTACTAAATTTTATATTTTAGATGCACGACAATATCAAATATATTATTTTTTTAATTCAGTCTCTTTGTTTATATTCATTCAAGGATTCCATCTGGATTTTATAGTTATTTTAACAAAAAAAAAACATTGTTTTCCTCCCATTTGTAAAATGTTTCGATGGAAATTTTAATTGAAGATTTATGAGGATCCAATTGAGACAAATTTCTTTTAGGACTCAATCAAGAGAAGGATCATAGTTGTGAGATTGTTTTGAGGTTAGCCCCCTTTTTTTGGATGTACAGCTCTAAACAACAGTTGCATACAAGTTCTCAGTGATAAGAGAGTTGTTCAATGGAAAATAGGGGCAGTCGATTTTGGCTCCCCCAAACTCCTATTTTTCTTTTGCTATTTTACATCTAAAACTCATTCTAAAACCTCAAAAAAAAAAAACCCTTAAAAATCATTTTAATTCCCTAGAAAATATAAGAATATAAAATCAAAATCAAAATTATAAATTATCTATCCATTTCTAAATCTGTCTCTTCTCTAACCATATAAGAACTTAGTAATGTAATTAGTCCACTAATCTCATTAAAAACAGTATGATGGGATCAAAGTCGTAGAAAATTACAGGTAAAGATTAAAATTGTTTAAAAAAAAAAGAAAAAAGATTATAACGGTGACTAAGCAAGTTTTTCAAGTAGAAAAACAGGGTGCGAAAACGTACTGATTTTCGGATTGGACATCTCTTCAATCTTTTTCTGAAGTATGACTAAGCAAGATTATAATGTTGACTAAGCAAGTTTTTTAGAAAATGATGTTCTGTGATTTCACTTTTACAGATGCCTTTGTGATTTATTTTTTTACCACAGATGTTGCTGATATGGTGCGGCCAAGTGACGTGGCTAGCTAACATTTTTGACTCAGAAGAATATTGCACATTGAATTAATTAGCGAGTCAAGAATTATTTGATTAAAGAAGAGAAGCAGGAGCCTAAATTTTGAGAGACTGAAAGATACACTTATTTACCCGAAGAAGTTGAAATCTTCATCTATTATATAATGGCTTGCAAATCGTAAAATGTAAAAAGAATATCTGCAAAAGTAGAGTTACTGAAATATTTAGATTGGATTATATTTATTTATTTATTTGTTGTAAATTTTTTGAGTTGATTTTTTTTCCGGGTAACTCAGTTCCTAGTATTATGGGGTGTTGATTTATATTAATTTAATTATTTTCTAGTTCTATTAAATAGATTTTTTTAAAATATTTTTAAATAATCACCGACAGAATTATATAAAATATTTCTGTCAATTATATGACAAGTTTTCTAAGTGAAATACCGACAAAATAAAGAGAATAAATTTTTTGTGCGTGCTTTTTCCATTAGTAAATCTATCGATAATAAATATTTTTTTTATTACCGATAGACTCAACAGCAGACTAAAATTTACAAACAAGAGTTTTACTAATGAAGCATTTATGTCCATGATCCTGTCGGTAAATTCATTACCAATGGAATAATAGTATCAAAACCAATGAAAAAATTCGTCAGTAAATATAAGAATTCTGATAATGTTTATAGTAAAGAGTTAGTGTGACCGTGGATAAAAAAATAGATTTAAAATTTTATCAATCAACATGGAGGATCAACCATTTAAGCTTTATATCCATACTATTAGTAAGTTTGATTAAGGTGGAATTATGACTCATTATGTATTAAGTTATTCCTATGATAAACTTGTATTAGTTATCTATTTTTATGGACACCTATTTTTTTGGATTAACTGGAAGAGGACCCTTTATGAATTAGGTCATTGACAATATTACTCTTTATCAATTTGTGAAATCAAATTTTTCAACGGTTGAGGTTGGGTAGAATTGTTTGGGGGGTGGGGGGTGGAATTAGACATGATGAGACAGTAAGGGAGCTAAATTAAAATATGTATACTAAATTATGGGACTATATTGAATTTATGAAAATTTTAGGGAGGCACGGGCCCTTTAGCCATATCTTACATGCCACCTTGGATTTCACCACTCATAACCCTATCACCCACTTTATCATTGTTGACGGCAAGAAAATTAGGAGCATCGTTAAAGTTGGTGATCTCAGCTTTCACCCTTTTATAAAAGCGTGGCAGGGCAACCATTCTCAGTGTAGTTAGAAAGGGAGGACTTCAGCGGTAAGGATTTTCTACACTTGTTGCCATCACACTTTAATGAGTTCAACTTAGTCTCTCTACTTTTGCATTTTCTTAATTTGATCCCAACAATTAAATTTTGCAATGTGGTCCTCCTATTTGTCATTTGTAACTTAATTAAGTACTTCCGATCCAATTCAGATGTTAAATGTTGAGTGAGCTTGATAGGTAGGATCCACTACTCATTTTTTCTTTTTTATAATATAGGATTAGATTATTCCCAGCTGTGTATCTACGTTACAATTCACTTATAAAATCACGATACATCTATATTAATTCATCAACAAAATCACAATGTTATTTTATAATTGAGTTATAGAGTAAATAGACCATTCAAGATAACTTAATCCTAGATTAGACGAGAGAAACCGAGCAATGTGTTCCACTAGCTTGTCAGACCAACTCAGCATTTAATGTCTGGATTTGAATGAATGTGCTTATTTAATTAATGTAAGGATTTGTAGGAGGGCCATCTTAAGAAGATTAATTGATAATGGGGCATATTAACCAAGTTATCAAAGTAGAGGTACTTCTAATTTTATTACCTTACTTTTCCACTTTCTTCTATTGCTGAATCATTTTATTAAGAAAGGGTAGGTCCCTGCATCCAACAAAAAAACAACGGGGAGTCTCTAGTGCTTTTTCTCAGAAACTCATGCCGTATAAAACGTCGTATATATCATTTTGCAAAAACGTTTGCAGGACCTTTATGACATGTGGGATCGCGCAACGCCTATAAAAGATACATCGATCCAAGGGAAAAATCACAAGTAACAAAAGTTTGAAGCCATTCTTGGAAGACGATATTTATGATATCTTCTTTTTGCTTGGCCTAAAATGACAACCTTCTCTAAGATCCTTCGCAAGACAGACACCAGCAAAACACTGTCAGTGCCTAGGAAGTATCTCGAGTCTCTCCCATCTTTCAAAGGTGGACATGCCGTGGAATTTCAAGCAATAGATGAGAGTGGCTTCGTCTGGACCTTTAAGTGTTCTATTCGCAAGAAAGGACACCCGAAGCCAGTTCTTTCAAAGGGCTGGCGTGCATTCGTCCGCAAC
>Ga0307513_10004493_pt1 | contig 18608 bp, 22 predicted proteins | sample 15_EM_MG_FD_202174 | JGI IMG/M metagenome (GOLD analysis project Ga0307513, IMG submission 202174) | Populus trichocarpa ectomycorrhiza microbial communities from riparian zone in the Pacific Northwest, United States - 15_EM | ecosystem: Host-associated > Plants > Roots > Unclassified | place...
AAAAGCTTGCGACTGATTCCTTTACTGATTTCAGCCCAATAAGGCCCTGTAGGTCCTCCCAGGCTTTGCTGTTTTTGAGGGTCACAGTCGGATCGGGGCCAATGAGATCCTCCTTAAGCATTAAAAAGTCGTCTACCCGCAGGCCATCCTTGCGCTCTTTGGTCAACCTAACTGCTTGTCGCTCCTTGATTTTTGAAAAAAGGATTCGTAGGTCGCGAGCATTTCCAAATCCTGGGGTGCCACGGCGTCTTCCCAAGCGGCGGATGGCAACTCGACCGTAAAGACCATGAATCTCATCTTCGACTCGCATCCTTCCTTTGAAAGCCTGTTTCATGAGGCCCTCGAACATATGCATGAGCTCCTCGTCCTTATAATCTGCAAACTGGAATTGATAAGGTACGCGACTCTTGAGACCTGGATTGTGTTCGAAGAATTTTTCCATCTCCTTGTTGTAGCCAGCAAGGATGAAGACAAGTTTGCCGACACGGTTTTCCATTTCTCCGAGGAGGAAATCGAGCACCGCTTCACCGCCAGGGTTGTTCCCGCTGGTGAGTTGATACGCTTCGTCGATGAAGATGGCTCCGCCGCCGCCGCCAATCAAGCCTTGGAGGATCTCCTCTGCTTTACCGACACCCTTTGTTGCGAGGAGAGCGCCTGTAGTTTCTACAAAACCACTTCCTGGTAGGACCTTCGTCGATGATAAAAATTTCGCGTAGTGTCGTGCAATGGTCGTTTTGCCTTGTCCAGACGTGAGTAGAGGTAGGACTGAACAACATTGAAGACACACCTGTTCCAGGGTTTCCGAGAAAGACGACATTGAAGCTCTCCTGATTAAGGGAGGATCCTTGACGAGCGGAGGTATCTATCTTTGCTTTAATTCCTAGGACCTGCTTTTTTATAGATTCGAGCCCAGTCATATCCATGATCGCATCAATTGCATCGTTTTGTACACCCTCGACGTCTTTCTGGCGCTTCCATTCGATTTCAGAGTCTGATTTCTGGATTGCTTTGAACATTTTCCCAATTGACTCTGGCCGGGTGGAGGTGGAAGGCTGCAATGTAGTGAGGGGGACAATTGCAGATGTCACGACACAAGGAATTTTGTCGAATAATGATGGCTTCGCGGAGGGTTGGGCAGATGTAGAAGGCGAATTCGTGGCGGGTGAGTTCGCAAACGGTGAGTTCGCAAACAGTGAGTTCGTCGAATCGGTGGTTGAGGTATTCAAAGCCGGAGCATTCGTCTCTGGTGGATCTGCACCGCAGGTGTCAGAAGCAGGATTGTAACTCGTGGATGTCGAATTCCAGGCCGCCCTCATGAAATGAAGATCAAACTGTTTCTGTAGTAGGGCATTTGCGCGTTGTTTCTTTAGATATTCCGCCTCCTGTAGCCGTTTCTCTGCTTCAATCTCTGCATTGAGCTTGTCCATCTGCTCGAGATGCTTCTTCTGCTCGGCATCTCTCCTCTCCTGGGCAGCAAGTTCCTCTTGTCGCCACTTTTTGGCCAATTTCTTCGCTCGTTCACAGTTGTTACATTCCCGCGGTGGACCACGGTTGCATCTCCAGGTCTGTGAGTGGCTGTTTGAACAATTTGAGGTCATCGTCTCCATGCATTGCATCTTGGAGTGGTCAGACAGTTTATGACATTTGAAGGGGCAAGAATGTAAACAAGAAAGTATGGTCCCACTGTGACATAAAAAATGCGATGGTCAGAAATGTTTAGCACTCAAGAATAGAAAGTAATTACCATGGCAAATCGCAACCTCCGTCAGGGTAGAGCTCGTCAAAGTCTTCTAATTGTTCAAGAATGGCCTTGTTGTTTGGATGGCGTTCGCACTTCACTGGGAAACCTTGATAAATGTGCTTGCCATATCCGAGCAAGTCAAAAAGGTTGCGCCAAAGTTCGCCACCTTTCCTAGCGTTTTTGAACGTATTTGCATTGCCAATCATGATCAGAGCATTTCGAGCACGGGAGAGAAGCACGTTGAGCCGCTCAGGGGAGAACATAAACCCGATATCGCCCTTCGGGTTGCTTCGAGTCAGAGAGATAACTACGATGTCGCTCTCTTCTCCTTGGTAATTATCTGAGAGGAGACATAAACCAGTGAATATTTGTCACTAAATTTAGCTCACCGATAGTAGCCAGTCGTATGGGCTTTTTATTCAGTTTTGCCTCCGCTGGATTTATTAGTCCAGCCCGAAGTAATTCATGAAAGTCGAGATCGTTGAGAACCGGATCGTTATCCGTCTTGAGGATGTCGCGAAGTTTATGTAGCTGGGCGAGATAGGGAGTTAAGATGACGAGTTTGTCAGTCCCGTACCCTTGCTGAGCGAGGTACTTTACGATCTTCAAAACCATGTAGACTTCAAATGAATTCTGCTTAGAGGTGGTTGACCCCATATCACGACGATCGGCTACGTGCATATTGTCATCCTCTGGATTCTCGTGATGGATGAAGACGAGGTTATCCTGAACCCCAAGAAGATTGGGGCGATTGGCTGTGTTTGGCGCATCCTGAAGTTCATGATAAGTGAGACGGCGAATCAGTTCTGATATCTCGGGTCGCATTCGGTGTTGTTTAGTTAGACTTTCGTGTGGGTAACCCTTGAGAATCAGACGCTCGAATAGGGAACGATTGAGGTCGAACCCTGCGCCTTTTTCGACAGTCAAAAGATAGTGGTTGGCCTTCGGCCGAAGTTGCCTGAAAGAACAAATATCGACTTGAGTTCTTGGGCACGAAAAAGACGGAGAAATTACCTATGATCCCCAATAAGAATCATTTGAGAAGTCTCCGGGCCTAGCGACGTCAAAACATGGCTCTCCAAAATTTCTCCCGCCTCTTCGGCCAAAAGAATGTCGGGTTTAAACGTTTGGATTTCTTCTCGATACATTGCTGCGGCAGTGGTTGTACAACCCACGATACGCTTGTTGCGTAGAACGCCGCCAACTTCGGACCTGTTAAGCTCGCGTTGCAACCTCTGCTGACAACCATTGAATTCGTCAATGTATTTGGAGAGTTGTTCGATGGATTCCTCTTGCAAAGCGTCACTCCATTGTCGAACGAGATGTTTCCTATCGTCATGAGCCATTTTCCAGATTTTTGGATTAGACTTCATAATTTCGGCTTTAGGACGATCACCTTTCACCCATTTTTCAAGCAGATAATCTGGACCAATGGGTTTTGAGTTGGCTCCAGTAGTTTCCATCCCATCTTTCGATTCTGGGACACGAAACGCTTTGAAGTATTGGGGTGCCTCTATTTCAAGGTAGTCTAGAATATCCATCAACGAATACTTTGGAAGTGAATACAGCTCAAAAGCTGATTCCACGCTTCGACGCAAGTCTTCAAGTTGGCCCTTCAGTTCTTTAATTGCGGGCCAGTTCCGAGAAGTTGAGTCTCCTTGATTTCTCCGCAGTCTCAACGGTTCTGTTCTGGCAGTCGACTTGCTTCCAAGGCGCACCATGCTCGCTTCTGGAATCCCGATGTCGAGAAGACTTGTCAATATATCATCTAAGGCGTGGTTGGTATAGCAGACCACAAGGATTGTTTGCTGCGTGAAAATATGAATAGCTTTGGCTATCAAGGCCCCGATATAAGATTTTCCTGTGCCTGAAAAGAGAAAGATAAGAGATAATTCAGAAAACCAATTAAGGGTTACTGAACCCACCTGGCGGGCCTTGAATCAAAGAAACCTTTTGAGTTAGACCAGAGAGGAGAGCCTGGGCCTGCGATGTATCCAACTGGATGTTACTAGAGGTGCATAGCAATGATTTGAGGTTTGTGTGCGGGTCTTCCCGGAGCGTGTTAATGACTGCCATTGCCTGGTTGGGTATTTCCTCCAAAACATCTCCTTCTTTCCAAAGCAGTACTTCCGAGGAAAATGGGAGCATGTTTGCCTGCTGAAGACCTTTCAAAACAGGTCCATATGTGAATAACGCTGTGTCAATTTGAATAAGCTTGAGATCGTTCTCCCCTTTGAGTTTATGGAGAGCGCGTTGTGTGCCCTCTACATTCTCAAATTGGAGAACAATCTCCGGTGGATTCTTGGCGAGACGGGATTCGTCGCGGTTTATCGTGGGGAAAGCGAGAATATCCTTACCCGCAAGGAGGCAGGCCAACGACTGGTGTTTAAAGAAGTTTTTCTTATCATCCAAATACTTCTTGCGTGCTTTCTCTTCCGACAGCCCTTTGAATTGGGGAAAATCCTTCTTGCACACGCAGACGAGGCCCCATTGTGTGCGCCTTTCTTGAGTGCCAAAATCCATCTCCTTGACAGAAAGCCCATCAATCTCAACACCTTTGTGATAACCCTTTTTTCTTCCAAACACAATATCCAACTCTTCTTTCACCTGATAGAGCATGTCTTCACGTAGAAGGCGAAATTGGTTGTCCAAATGAATGCCAACACGGTTAGACTCTGTTTTGGGATCCTCCAATACACTGGATAACCTGAGGAATGGAGGTTCGGTGGATGAAAGCTCTCCTCTAGTGGGTAGTATCGATATCCTTCGGAAATCCATAAAGTCATTATCATGCCGACCTCCGGGGCTGGCGCCACCAGAGGGATCTGCCACGGCTATGACTGAGGTTGTGACGGTGAGGATTTCTGTAATCTTCGTTCCGAACCCTGCAATCTTCGGCGAGCTTGATTTGACCAGGGAAGTGAGAATGGACGACATGTCTGCATCCTGTCGGTAAGGCGTCGCTTGGTCAATTGGAAGTAAGCAGAGCTGTAAGAATAGCCATCCAAACGAAGCGGTTGCGTTTTCCTCCAATTTGCCCTTCAAGAAGGCCCCCCGAAATGCCATCCAAAATATTGGAGGGTCGACAATCTTGATGATCATGTCATTGAGAAAGTGACCGTTATCGATATATTTCAAATCCGGTGTTTGAAGGAATTCAAGGACGGCATTGCCATGAGTGTTGAGGAAATCAGAGGATAGATCGTAGCGAATAGCGGTCTGCAGGGCAGCCAGTCCGGAACTATTGGCCATGACCCTGCTAGCGCATGCAACTGGGTCTGGTTGCGCACACATGGCCTCGAGGAAAATGGGACCAAGGTCAGGAGTGATGGCTTTACCATGAAGAATGGAATTGAAGACTTTCGTTAGCCTCGCCGTTCGAGGATTGCGACGGTCCATTGTGGTGGTAAGGCAGAAAACGGGATAGTCAAGGAAAGGCCCTTATCTCGGCCTCCCACGCCTTCGAAAACCTTAACAAAGCGCCGGTGAACGGCCTTGGGAAGTTATCTATCAATCAGTAACGGTTCTGGTTTTGGAGTAGCAGGGAACATAGACCAACGGGCTCTGCGATCCACTGCTAGGCGACTATGATTCTGCCAGGATGAGAGTAAGAATAGTGCATAGTAGGAAATGATGTTGAAAATCGCAACAGAATTGAAATTTTGTAACGAGGCTCGAGCACGATCCAAACAACGATTCAGAATTCCGGAGAGTGAGGCCCGCGCAATTTTGCTCGCTTCAGGTTTTTGAAATTCCATGGTCTTGCGAGTTTCTGAATGCTGAAATAAGTAGTAGTAGGCGTGGTGTTGAAATGTCCAGAGAAATGGCGAGAAATCTCGCAATTGGAGTGGGTCGACTTCAACAAGAATGACGAAGATGCTTGTTTCGCTTGTCAGAAAAATAAGAATCCCAGAGGACATCACCTACCGATGTTATATAAATAAAGCACCCTCTTTTGAAGGTTCCAGTAGCTATCGGGTGAGGTCGCAAAATATGGAACACCAACTAAGTTATTGTGAGATGGGATCAAGTTGAATCATCAAGCTCAAGCACGGAAGATCTGTTTCTTCGAAATTTATTCTCAGGTATCATATTCTTCATCTACAATCCCTTGGTACTTCCCTTATTTGAGGGAAAGCGCCATTCAGTCCTTCGCCATCAGCGGCAACGCGGTGCCTCTCACTCACGTCACAGGTCATGACAAACCGCACTAGTCGAGAACGACGCCTCTTCGAGGTGGAATATTTCGACCCCTGGATACTCATACGAGGGAAAGATAGATGCTCGACATTACTATCCCATCAGGCTGATCCAAGATACGAAAAATCTCTCCAAAGTCGGAAACGAAAATGAAAACAAGTGATAAAACGACGACGACTTAAATCGGCATGATGGGCGCACTACCTTTCTCCGACGCCGTCCGTAAACTGTGGAATGGAACTCAGCCAACATAAAGAAAGATGCGAGTCAACACCCACCTATAATCATCCCCATTTTGCGTAATATACCGCACCCAGGGCAGAGCCTGATAGCCGCTCTTCTCTACGATCTTGAGGTACCGGACCTGGATGCCGGAGACGGTGAAGTATGGGATCTCGAATTTGACGGTGATGGGGGCACGTTTCTCAAAGTCTTGTTCTGAGCGGGTTAAGCGAGTGGAAGTAGAACTAACAGAAAACGAAACACACATACCGCTTTTCACACTGGGAAGTCCAAAGTGCGCACGCATCAGGAACTCGCGACTTCCGCCCAACTGCTTGATCTTCCATACGAATGCAGATTTGTCAGGTGCATATTGTACCGTTCCTGTCGATGCCTAGAAAAATTAGTAAAGCATGAAAAGCCTTAGCTGCCCGCTCACCCGCTCACCCTGAACTTGGGACTATCCGCATCGTCCGGGACCGGAACGTAAATCTCCACATTGTTCGCCGTACTCCTCCTCTTGAACTGGGCCTTCACCTTGACCATATATTCTACGCGGCTGCCTTTGTGGCTTTCGACCGCAGCCTCGACCCAAACGAGTGGCTTGACGGGGGTGGACAGGCGGTATGACATCAGTTCGAATTCGCCGTCGGGGGGGATGAAGGAGATGGTACGATCGTTTTCGAAGCGGGAGAGACGGACACATTGGTGGAATTTGACGTCTTCCATTTCGATGGCTTTTCCGCGAGCGGTTCGACCGGTGCTTTCGAACATGACTTTGTCGTTCAATCCCAACCGCAGCTCTGGCATACCGGAGAGGTAGCACTTCATCTTGACAGCACCAAGAATCTCGGATCGCACCACGTTCCCGTTCGCATTAACCTGTTACTACTTCAACTAAGAGCGAGGGAGAGAAAACGAGAACGTACGAGCATATTGACGCTCTCAATGACATCCAAAAATACCTCGTTCTTCCTATACCGAATACCCTCCGTCCTCCACGACACGGCGTTCGTCACGGCCATCGGTGGGCGGACCTGGATCTCGAGCTTGTGAGACTCCTGGGTGATATACTCTTGCAGGATCTTGCTCTCGGTGGTCTGCGGGTACCCGAAATCCATCATTTCGTCCATGAGCTCGTAGATGATGACGAAATTGTCGCGTATACTCTCCTCCTCAAGTTCCTTGAAGTACTCGACCAGTACTTGAGTGAGACGGTGCAGGAAAATCACGATTTCGGCGGCATTCGAGTTGCGTTTTGAGAGGGCGAGGACTGGGGGGTCACTGTGAGCAAGAGTTCGGAATCAAAATTAAAGACTTACGGTAGAGATTTGAGTGCCGGATATGCATGTAATTGATGCCTTGCGAAGAGAAACAGGGTGTTACTTGGTGTCCTTCCTCTTCGATTTCGAGGACCAGTGGGAGAAATCGGTCGACATAGGATGCGGGAACATCGTCACGGTATGACCGTTGAATAAGAGGCTTCCCCTTGAGGTCGAGGATTGCAATGAGACTCGCCATCGCGAATATCGTCCAGAGACGCGATTTCAGGGTCCAACCGTGATCAATCACTGCTGTCGGAACTTAAGGCTGAGTTGGGATAACACTAATGGAAGGCTCCAGCAAGAAGATGGTTTCGACAGATGGTATCGACAGTACCATCTCCATCGCAGCCAGAGATAAACTCTTGGACGAATTGGCTGCAAAGTCCGCCTACTCCCACAAATCTGTCCGTTCGAAACACCCAAAACAACATAACCGGCCACGCTCGACCATCCTGCGCACCCTTTTCCGCCATCTCTTCCCGGAAGACGCGTCGGCGCTCACCCAGATCATGCTGAAGGATCTGAGGCCAATATCCATGTACCCATTAACAGAATTCCATGATATCACTGCCCTTACCAAATTCAACGCGTCTTCTGTCCAGTGCTCGGCAAGGAACACGCCATGGATATCTGGGACCCTTCAAGACTCCTGTCTTCTTTCGACCGTATGCGGTCCTCTCTTGACGAAGCAGCAGCCTTCGCCGACAACCGTCCATCGCCAATAAGCTGGAGTGACATATCGCCTCCCCGGTTGCTGTAAGTCCTTCCCTTACCCTTCCATCCACTCTCATTTCGGTGCCTTGTGCGGATTCCCAAATCAGAAAAGCCCAAGGGTGCGCACACGCCATAATTCCTCTAAAGTTTAAGCAAAGTATGGGCAGAAACTAAATATGATGGGATACACCCAGACGGGACGTCTTCACATATCACGATCTTCAGCAGAAACAAACGAGACTCGACGAACGACCGACATGGTGTGCACACTCTCATCCGGTCCGCTCTCGGGCTCGATGGCACATGTGACGACGACCATCCGGGACACACTGCACATGGAATACGGACGAAGCGAAGATCATGTGGGCCCACGTACGAGTGGGTGTTTCACCTGACTGTTCCCATCCTCTGTCGCTGACTTAACATTGGCATTGGGCAGGCATGAATAGCGAAGCCAACGAAGAATGTAGCTTAGGGCTCGTCTTCTTTGACATCATCTATCTAAATTCAGAACCCTTCCATGCACAGCCATACTCTCGACGACCTGAAATCCTCGAGGACTTGATCTGCCTGGTGCTTTCAACTACCAGTGGAGAGGCTAATCCAATTTTCGTAGGAAACGAAGGAATGGTAAGGGTTACTGCGGTAGGAGAAGGCGTACATTCGCTCGCGGTAGACGACTGGTTCATCATGATCAAGCAAGAGGCAGGAACATGGGACCGTCACCATTGCAGACATAACCAAAGTTCCGGATTCGCGGTTTCTCACTGAGGCGCAGGCAGCGACGATTACCGTGAGTGTCTTCATGGAAGGCCAATTTGGCCAATTTGGCCTGACGTAGTTCCGGCGAGGTTACGTAGGCCAACCCGCCAACTGCGTACAATATGCCGGCGGATTTTATTGACCTCGAATCAGGGGATTGGGTAGTTCAGAATGGTGCAAATAGTGCGGCATGTGTCCCACGTTTGTCTCCGTTGAGCAAGACCATACCAAATCGGGCATTGGTGAGCCTCGCTCAAATCCCGGAAATCCTCCTCGCGCTCTCGTTGGTACTACTGTTCTCTCCGGGTGTCCTCGAGCTTTTGATTGAGGTCGCGAACCTTATTGGCCAATTCAGATACATGCGTTCGGTCGGTTTCTACGTCAGCCTTTGTCGAGCCGACAACGATGTCGAGGTGGAGACAAGGATATGTGTGACTAAACCAAGAAGTGTAATTCGTCGAGAGACAGATGGAGTGGTCGCCTGCTTCGACAGATGTGAATGTGAATTTGCCTTCCAGAGGGCCTGTGTGTAAATAATGGGCGTGGCTGGAGCAGAATAGCGCCCCGACCTGGTGTTTCTAAAAATAAACTTCTTCCTTTTTGAGATTAGAGTTCGAGGCGGACGCCGGAAATTCAACAGTGGGCGCGAGGCCGTTGTTTGGTCCTGTATACATCGTTATTCGCTCGCTCGGAAACTCTGTTTGACGCATAAATTTTCCTTCTCCGTGCCCCATTGTTCAAGTTCTTATTCCCATAACGAGGGCTCTGCAATGATTAGCAATTAGTGAGCAAACCTCTGTACATCTCAAATAAATACTTAACACTTTCCCCCAAGGTTGAACTAATCTAAAAAATGGGACAAGATTTCAAGCCAGAGAAAACGAAATAATTTCCCTCTACATAAGCTTTCTCTTTCGTGGTGGTTCCATTTCTTGCGCATCGCCAAAAATAACTATGCTACCATCCGTCTATACTTCTCGCCTTCCGTGAGTCTCCGCTTGGATGTCGTTCAATATCTCTGAAAACTCGCCGTTCACCGCTAGGTATTTAGGGGGTCAGAGATATTCCCTTTGAAAGGTTAGAAAGCAATAGCGCTAACTCGTATAGACCAAATTGAAGGCCCAACGGTAGTCCTTTGTTTCTTCTAATCCACCATGATCCATCCCATCATTACCCTCGTGGTGCGGGAAGTTTTTTTTCATATGCTACCAGTGGGCTGTTCGTCATAATCCCGTCTAGATTTAGTGTCAAACCGCCCTGGATACCAGATGAATGAATCATCCCTTCATCAAAGGACAATTATTGGCACTGGTTTTTAAGCTCAAGGTTTAATGACCCTCTCTTCTGTTTATATCTCTCTCGTTACTTCTCGATGGGTAATCGACCTCGTGTTTGAGCGCCTAAGCCTAAGGCTAAACCTTCCTTTGGTCGTGGGGATTTCGAGCACGTTGTTCACTTAAAAGCTGCCCATCGATATCTTTGATTTCCGTCCTCCATCACCATCATGGACGCCAACAACCCCCGCCTTGCGAAGCTCAACAAAGTTTTTAACAGCATTTTATTCGGTAAGGTCGCTCTGCGGACGGACAATGCTAAACACTTCCTGGAGGCCATTTGCGCACAGCCAGATGCAGCGACATGCCTGGATAAGCTCATCGCCAGCAAATCTGGACTCATCGCATTGCAGCAAGCCATGCACTCCGAGCGTTCCACAAAGTTCTTCAACAATCACGCCTCCGATCTCTTGGCCTTCCTCCAAGCACCTCATTTGAAGATCATAAATGGTGGAGACTACTTGCACGACATCGTCCTCAAAATCGTAGATCCTCCTATCTTCTGGAACCCTTTCAGAGGTGCCTTTCTGGATAACAGCCTGGACGAAAAAACACAGCTTTCTCTGGGCTGGCTCCTGCTTCAACTTTGCTGCCTACCAACCGATCTCGCCGCACCTTACCGTACACACAATGACACCCCTACCATCATGCAGACACTTCTCTCCTCTACCTCCCTTCCGTTAGCATCGATTGGTCAGAAGATCAAGCATGTTTTGGACACATGCACAACCGTCTCATCAACGGACACGCACCTCGGTCGAGGCCCCGGTGGCCGCCACGACAACGACTTTGATGATTTCAGGAAGATTTCTATCTTGCCTACAGCGGACGAATTAAAGTCCAAGGAACTTCCCTTTCTTCGACCGGCAGATGTCCTGGATGATCCAGAGACAGAACCGACACGCGTGGCGCTTCACCTGGACAATCAATTTCGTCTTCTGCGAGAAGATTTAATATATGAAATGCGGGAGGAGCTTCAAATCGCGACAGGCCAGAAGAAAGGTTACCATCGGGGTGTTAGAATTACTGGTTTGTCTGTCAAGGAGATTGACTGCGGTGCAGAAGACAAACGCACAAAGTGGGGGCTCGTTCTCGCTTGTCAACATGACCTACTCAATCTACGGAAGCTGAAGACCGCCAAAGCTCGCAAGGAATATATCGACGATCATCGCAACTTCCTTAAACATCAATCCCTGGCCTGCCTACTAGCCGGGGATGATATCATTGGGTTTCCGACTATCATACGTGACGAGGATCGTTTAGCCAAGGACCCACCCGAAATCGTCATGCAGTTTGAAGGGAACGACGATATGACGGAGGACTGTCTTCTCAAACTCAAGATGAAGTCGAATGTTGTCTTGATTCAAATCGACACCCCCATGTTTTCCTATGAACCCATCCTGAAACGCCTCCAGCAAACCAATGCTCTTCCTCTATCATCGGAGTTACTTTTATGGAAAAAAGGAAATGAGCTGTCGACCACCTTCTCCTCCGCCACCATGCCAATCGTCGAAGCTCTTCGACGTGACCCCCAAATGAATCTCCAAGGGATACTCTCCACCCAAATGAGCATCACACTTGATGCTTCGCAATCCGCATCTTTACTCTGCAGTTTAACTCAGCCGGTATCCCTAATTCAAGGACCACCAGGCAAGTTTAACTTGCAACTCCTTCGTGCGAAATAAATTGATGAACCCTTTGTTTTTAGGCACAGGAAAATCATTTCTCGGTGCTCTCGTTGCAAAAGCATTGTATTGCCATAGTTCGCAGACTATTCTTGTTGTCTGCTACACCAACCACGCCCTTGACGACATCTTGACTGGGCTTCAAAATATAGGTATTCCGGATGAAGATATGCTTCGCTTGGGAGGTAAATGCACCGCCGCAACGGAGTGTCTCACTTTGCAAAAGCAAACGCGAGCTTGGAAAAGGACGCGAGATCAATGGACTATTATCGATTCCTTGAAGGCATCATCCGAAATTTTGTTCCAACGTCTACAGCGGGCATTCCGCAAATATAATACACCTTTCATTCACTACCGGGACATCATAAATCATCTTGAATTCGAGGGTCGGATCTTCTTCGAGGCCTTTTCCATTCCAGATTCCGATGATGACATGGTTCGTGTGGATCAGAATGGCCGCGCAATCAAACCAACATATCTGATTGACCGTTGGAAACGCGGCTCAGATGCCGGAGTCTTCGCAGCATCTATGCAGGATGCTGACGTCAAAGATGTTTGGAGGATGCCCATACACCGTCGACGAGAACTGTGGAAGGAATGGGAAGAAGTCATTCTCAAGGAAACTGTTACGGAGTATTGCTCGATTGCAAACAAGTACAATCAAGTTCAAGAAAAATTGCGACGCGCTCAAAGTGGCGATATGGTGAAGTTGCTCTCTTCTAAACGCATTGTAGGATGTACCACGACCGCAGCAGCGAAGTACTGCGAAGATATCCAAGCTTTCAATCCGAACGTCCTTCTCGTCGAGGAGGCTGGGGAAATTCTCGAAAGTCATGTCCTGACTTCGCTGGGACCTGAAGCGTCCCAAATAATTTTGATTGGAGACCATAAGTGAGAACCTCGCAATACTTACTCTCGCTACGAGTCAGCTGATCACACCTTCATGCAGGCAATTGCGTCCAAAAGTCAACAACTACCTGTTAACCATTGAGAAGGGAGATGGATATGATCTCAATCGATCACTTTTTGAACGCCTTATATTAAAAGGTTTTCCTCACAAAACCCTTGCCGAACAACATCGCATGCGCCCTGAAATATCCTCCCTGGTTCGAGAGCTTACTTATCCGGAACTTGTTGATGCTCCAAATACTCTTAACCGACCCAACATTCTGGGACTACAGGATAACATCGTTTTCATTCACCACGAACATCCAGAGGATGAAAACCTCTCAATTTCTGACAGACGAGATGCCTCCTCACCTTCTTCAAAGCAAAACTCTTTCGAAAGTTCCATGATTCTGAAGATTGTCAAGTATCTTGGACAGCAAGGCTACGGAACTGATGAGATCGTCGTCCTTACCCCTTACCTCGGACAACTCCAAAATCTCCGTCAAGCTCTCAAGAAGGACAATGACCCAATTTTAAACGACCTGGATTCCTATGAGCTCGTTCGAGCGGGTTTAGTAAATTCTGCTGAGGCAAAGTTGGCCAAGAAGGCAATACGGTTGGCAACAATTGGTCCGTTTTCATCTTTTTCGCCTGGACGGACATTCGCTCATGTTCCTTTATTCTAGACAATTATCAGGGTGAAGAAAGTGATATTGTCATTGTTTCGTTGACCAGGAGCAACCCGAGGCTGGACATCGGCTTCATGTTTTCTCCGGAACGTCTAAATGTCCTTCTGTCACGTAGTCGAAATGGCCTCATCATGATTGGGAACGCGGACACTTTCAAAAATGCTCGCAAGGGGAAAGAACTTTGGACCAAACTCTTGTCATTGTTAGCCAACAAGAAGCACGTATATGAAGGATTTCCTATCAAGTGTGAACAACACCCCCAAAAAACCGCGATCCTCAGAGAACCTGAGGACTTCGATTCCACATGTCCTGATGGCGGATGCGATGCACCGTGGTACGTTCTTTCTCTAGAAATCACCCGTTTGGCTGCGTCAAATTAACAATTGTAACTTTAATACAGTGGTGCGATCCTGTCATGCGGACAACATCTTTGTCCGTCTAAATGCCACCAATTGTATGACCACTCAAAGATGCATTGCGAAGAAATACTTCTATCATTTTGCCCAAAAGGACATTCTCGATCCTCGACTTGCAGTGATGGACCACCAACTACCTGCTCTAAGTGCGAAAGAGAGGCAAAGCAACTGAAAGCGAAACAAGAGCAAGATTTTCTGCGCAAACAGAGGCGAGAAGCAGAGCAGCAAGCACATTTAGATAGAATGGATGTTCTCGATGCCAAACTGGCAGAAATTAAACGCGCCGAGGAAGATCTTCGTCTGAAAGAAGATAGAGCACGAGCCTTAAAGCAAAAGGAGGTCGATTTGGCTATTGCATCGGCATTTGCTTCGATCCCTTCACTGTCTCAGGCTGAGAACCCTGAAATCGATCCTTCACACCAGGTTGGTCTGCAATACCCTCCTGAGGGAGAGTCTTGTTCGACGACCACAGTTTTTACCACCGACGGATCCGATCTTGCCCAAGATAACATCGGTGTCGCTCAAAATCCATCGAGTGATGGGGCCTTATCGAAAACGACTTCAAGTTCAAAATTCATTCCGCGACCCTTCCCCCGGCTGCCTCCTTCCCCATCGGCGCAGGAATGGAAACGACAGAAAGAGGTCCAAGGGAAAAGCAACAGTGCCGTCGACAACATCATGGATATGACCGGATTGGAGGAGGTAAAGAAACAAGTCCTGAAGATCACCGCCAAAATAGATGCGAGCACTCGACAAAATGCTTCCATAAAACAAGAAAGATTCAATGTGGTTCTCCTTGGGAATCCTGGCACAGGTAGTTATTTTCTTTAAGCGATTGTATACTTTCGTTGACTCAACCGATATCACAGGAAAAACGACGATCGCCCGACAATATGCAGAGTTTTTGGCCTCCATGGATGTAACGCCAGCACCCAATTTTTATGAAACGACCGGCTCTCGTCTAGCCCACGATGGCGTTGACGGTGCTCAGAAACTTCTTGAATCAGCTGTCAAGTCCGGTGGAGGGACCATTTTTATCGACGAGGCATATCAACTTACCAGCGGTCATAATAGCCAAGGCGGAGCTGTGCTCGACTTCTTGTTGGCAGAAATGGAAAGCAATGTTGGTATATTGGTCTTCATGCTAGCAGGGTATAACAAGGAGATGGAAAAATTCTTCGAACACAACCCTGGTTTGAAAAGTCGAATTCCATACCAGCTCACTTTTGCTGACTACAAGGACGAAGAGTTGATGTCTATATTCGAGAGCATCATCTTCAGGACTTTTAATGGACGGATGAAGGTCGAGGATGGGGCTCAAGGTCTATATGGACGAATTGTTATTCGACGTCTTGGCCGACGGCGGGGCAGTCCAGGTTTCGGCAATGCAAGAGACGTCCAAAACACCATCGACCGAATCAGAGGCAGGCAAGCACAGCGCTTGGATGACATGAGGAGAAAGGGACAACAACCAGACGACTTCCTCCTGACTGCAGACGACATTATTGGTCCCGATCCTTCAACTTCCATCGCGAAGAGCAAGGCTTGGGTCAAGTTACAAAGCTTGATAGGTCTTAGAGCAGTCAAGGATGCAGTTCTCTCACTTATTGCCCTCATCGAGGAAAACCATCGACGAGAGTTGATGGAGAAAGAACCCATGGAGATATCGCTCAACCGTGTTTTCCTTGGTTCTCCGGGAACAGGCAAAACAACTGTGGCGAAGCTCTATGGTCAGATTTTAGCAGATATCGGGCTTCTCAGCAACGGAGAGGGTATGCTTCCATGAAATCCAATCGATTCATGGCTAATTCGTCTTGATGAACAGTCATCGTCAAGAACCCCTCTGACTTCATTGGGTCAGTTCTTGGAGCATCCGAGGCGAATACCAAGGCGATTCTGGCAAATTCCGTTGGAAAGGTTCTAATAATCGATGAGGTCAGTTATCATGGCAAAATCTAAGAGTTCTTTACTCACATGGGGTCGTGATAGGCATACATGTTATACGGTGGAGGAGGAAGCGATCAAGCTGGATCTCGTTCCGATCCATTCAAGACCACCGTCATTGATACCATGGTGGCGGAAATCCAAAGTGTACCGGGAGACGACCGCTGCGTGTTGTTGTTGGGCTACACGGACAAAATGGAGGAAATGTTCCAAGTATGAGCTTCTCCCAAAACGTCATGGCACGATTGCCTAATCCATTTTAACCATCTAGAATGTCAATCCTGGCCTTTCAAGACGCTTTAAGATCAAGGATGCGTTCAAATTCGAGGATTTTAATGACGCGGAACTGTTGTCAATTCTTGAACTCAAACTCAAGGATCAGGATCTCGATGCGACCGATGCCGCGAAAAAAGTTGCCCTTTCCATTCTCAGCCGCAGCAGAAATCGTCCTCACTTTGGCAACGCCGGCGAGGTAGAGAATCTGATTTCGGAAGCGAAAAGTCGTTGCATGGGTCGAAGAGCCGCATTGACACTTGCGGAACGACCGATCGATGTCTTGTTTCACCCGGAGGACTTCGACCCGGACCATGCTCGTGGTGAAAGCGGGTCGAGCAACCTTGCAAAGATTTTTGAGGATGTCGTTGGCCGCGAGGATGTTTTTGAGAAAATGCAACATCTCCAGGAGGTTGTCCGGGCATATCGCAAAAATGGGATTGATCCAGCAGACCAAATCCCGACCAATTTTGTATTCAGCGGTCCTCCAGGTAGGCTATAATTTCACTTTAAGGAAGAGTACATATGTCTGATATATACCTTATTAGGCACCGGAAAGACAACCATTGCCCGAAAAATCGGCCAAGTGTTCTACGATATGGGGATCCTTGCATCCATTGAAGTAGTCGAATGTTCCGCCTCAGATCTAGTTGGTCAATTTGTTGGCCAAACAGGACCCAAAACCAAGAACCTGTTCGAGAAAGCTCTCGGGAAAGTCCTTTTCATCGACGAGGCATACCGACTCAGTGAAGGTGCCTTTGCGCAAGAAGCAATCAACGAAGTGGTCGGACTCCTCTCCCATCCAACCTTCAAAGCAAAACTCATTATCATCCTGGCTGGTTATGAGGACGAAATGAACGATCTCCTGGATGTCAATGCTGGACTTTCGAGCCGATTCTCGGAGCAGATCTTTTTCGAGAACATGGATGCCGAGCGTTGCTGGAAGGTAGTGGAGAAGGAACTGCAGAAAAAGAACGTCTGCATTGACGGGATCGATGGGAAATCGTCGCCATTCCACAGCGAGATGACGGATCTGATCCACGAGCTGTCCGAACTCAAGGGCTGGGGTAATGCTCGGGACATGGTGACGTTGTCGAAGGAGATGGTCAGCCATGCCCTGCTCAAGGGTGACACGCTAGCAAACACATTTACCCTCACCGAAAAAGAGGCAATAGAAATCATGAAAAAAATGTTAGTGGACAGACAACGAAGGTCCAAGGAGTTTACTCGGCCTCGACGACCTCAGCCCAGCTTACCACAGCAAACCATTACTCAGAAATCAGCAGCACCACCCACCGTCGAAACTTCCCAAGCAATTGCCGATCCCCAAGCCGGATCTCCACCATCCCAAGAAACGTCTCGTGCTTCAACGCCTTTTACCCGTGGGCGTGGGCGTGGGCGTGGCGCGGTCCAAGTTGGCCGCGGGCGTGGTCGAGGAGACACCCGGCCTGCATCCATTGAGCCAGGAATGGCGCGACAGACAGACAATACCGCACAGAACGTCGCCCAGGATCCCCCCAGAGACACTGGGGTTTCTGATGCTATCTGGCGACAAATGTACGCCGCGAAACGAGCTGCAGCTGACATCGAACGTAACGCGGCGAATGTTATCAATACTCTAGAACGAAACCTCAAAAAAGAAGCAAAGCTAGAAAATGATGAGCAGAAGAGGCTCGACGACTTGGAGAGGGATGAATCTGCAGAAACTGATGGCCCCCGAAAATCAGATTCGCAACGCCAGCGAGAGGAGGCGCGGCTCGCAGCCCACCATGCTCGAGTCGCAAGGGAGAAGGCGGCGAAGGAGCTTGAGGAAAAGAAGGAGGCTGAACGACAACGAAGAGAACAGGAGGCGAAAGCACAACGCAAACTCAAGGAAATGGGTGTCTGCCCTGCTGGATATCGTTGGGTCAAGATGGGCACCGCCTATCGATGTGCTGGCGGTGCACATGTGGTTTCCATCAGCGCCCTTGGCCTGTAGAATTGTAGGATATGGGAAGAAAATGTATTAGCATCGTCAATGTTATGTTTGTTGCTCGATGAGAGGCCACGTATATCGTTGGAATTGTCAACATCGAGTCGCGAATTGGGGGTAAAATAGAAGGGTTGTTTGATTTGAGGAAGGATACCGACATGATGAAAACTACAGGGACCCAACAACGTATACAACAACCTCCATCAACACTCAAAAATTTGATAGCAAGAGACATGTCTGAAAGGAAGTGAATTAGCTCGCGAGTTCCATGAGGACAAGAACACAAGAGTATGAAGGATCAGAAAAGCGGATGGGTACTGCCAAAGCAGCCCCTCCGAAGGTAGCTGAGATGATTTTCTGCAGTGCAGGGTGCGCTCCTGCGTAAAGCCAAATGCCTCAAACATCATATAAAGGAAAGAGAAATATCATCCAAAACAAATACT
>Ga0307513_10004494_pt1 | contig 18608 bp, 17 predicted proteins | sample 15_EM_MG_FD_202174 | JGI IMG/M metagenome (GOLD analysis project Ga0307513, IMG submission 202174) | Populus trichocarpa ectomycorrhiza microbial communities from riparian zone in the Pacific Northwest, United States - 15_EM | ecosystem: Host-associated > Plants > Roots > Unclassified | place...
GTCATCACCATTTGAAGCTTTAGCACATTCTGAGAAAATGCTACTCATTCCTTCATGGAGCCAATTTACCACATCATTAATTGTGCAATTGACATGTTTCCAAAATTTCCACACATATTCCCTGGAATCGGTAGCGCTGTCCTCCTTCTCATGTCAACTATGTGTGTTAGATAAGAAGGACATAAGCATCCATATCTGGCTTGAGAGGCCTTGATGAGAGCCCTCCATATGAAAGCTGTCACCACTTGCACTCGTGATGGTTCGTTTTTCAGCGATCCTGAATTATTAACGTTGACATGAGCAGCTGCTTTCAGACTTGATAGAGCTGCGCCATTAAACACAATCCTTTTCTCGACAATCGTGTTATCTCTTTTGCTCCTCGGGGAAAAAGTCTTGATGGAAGACATATCTTTTGGTGGGCAGAAGGAAGACAATTGGAAACTTGGGGAGTGAACTTTGTCGATTCCTATTCGGCACGCAGTAGCCCAAGCATCAACAAATGTAAACAAAGTGAATCCATCAACTATCTTGTGTGTCACAGATATACCAATGGCAAGTCCACCACATTCAAACATGTTGAACTGAACTATAAGCAAAGGGCTTTCTTCTGGTTGAAATATTGGTGGAGCTAAATGATTCCTCAGCTCGGTTTCAAGCTCTCCTTCCTTGAGAAATTCAGAGAGGCAACCACTAGCTTTGGCTTCCAAATATTCTGCCCCATTGTCATTACAATCAATGAAGACACTTCCTTTCACGTATCTTCCTCCAAGTGGGTAAGGTCAAGATTTCTGATAAGGATTTTTGCAAGTGCTTGCTTTTTTCTGCAGTATTAACACAATCTTCTTCACCGCTGGCTGGGTAGTAGAAAATGCACGATGTGTAATAATTTGAAGGAAAATTCTGATCTAAACAAGATATTTTCAATTTCTGAAGGTTGAGTGGAGTTGGAGATGATGGAGTTATCAACTTTCTAGCTAAGATCTGAACCTTCATATTCAAATTCTTTCGCTTTGCAAGAGATGATGTATAGATTTTTGTGAAGAATTTTCACACAAACTAGAGGTTGGATTCCTTGAAAAACTTCTGTATAAACAATATAAAATGTCTGCAGTGATTATTTAAGCTGATTCTGGTGCTTTGTTTCCAGCAAAAGCCAAACTGCTATAAGATTTTATATTATACCTCAAGAAAGGTGGGGTGGGGAGAGTAAAGATATGAATGAACCTGATCGTGCCACATGTCAAGAGATCAAAGGCTCTAGCAGTTAAAATACTGTTAGACAGTTAGGAAAGTTTGTTAGTATTGGAGAAAGAAGCTAGTTTTCGTCTACAGCTTTTGATATAAATACATCTGCAACAATGTAAAAACTAAGTAATGAAAAACAGTGATTACATTCATCTTCTTCCTTCAACTGTTATACACTCTCTCTGCTTTCTTCATATTTCTGCTTAATTCTCCAGCAGTCTTCTATGAAAAATCTGCTATCTTCATATGGTATCAAAGCATAATTCTTGATCCTCTGCTTCCGCACTCCTTGTTTTCTGCTTCTGCTTCTATCTTCATCATCGGCAATTCTCTTCATATTTTTCTCCTTTTCTGCATTCTAAAACAAAAATGGTGACCTTTTCTCAACTCCAGATTGTTCAATCACCTATAACTTCTTTGCTTTCTACAGTTTCTACTCCTGTGACAGTTAAGCTTAACGATACAAATTATCTCACATGGCACTTTCAAATGCAAATTCTTCTGGAAAGCCATGGTATTTTAGGATTTGTTGGTGGTTCAAGGAAGTGTCCTAGCTGATTTGATGCAGATTCTGATCTTGAGGGCACTGAAACTGATGACTATCAGGTGTGGAAAATGCATGATCGAGCATTGATGCAGTTGCTTATTGCCACTCTTTCTTCTACTGCAATTTCCTATGTTATTGGATGTGTTAGTGCTCATGATATGTGGATTCAGCTGAAGGATCGATTCTCTACAATGACCAAAGCATGAATTTTTCAGATGAAAAGTGAGCTTCAGAATATCAAGAAGGGATCAGAACCAGTTTCTCATTATCTGCAAAAAATTAAAGATGTAAGAGATCATTTTTCTGCAGCAGGAGTTTATTTTGAGGATGATGATATTGTGATCTTGGCTCTTAATGGCCTACCTTCTGACTACAACACATTTAGGTGTATAATTAGAGGCAGAGATAATACATTTGTCTCTTAAAGATTTTCGATCTCAATTGCTTGTTGAAGAAGCCACTCTTGAGCAAACTCAGTCTGCATCCCCATTTGTTTCTGCAATGTTGGCCCAAAATCAGACATTTCAAGGCAAGGCTCTTGTTCTTGATGAAGGTAATTCTACTTCTAATTCTAATTTTCAACCTCTAGGATACTCTTCAAGCTCGAAGTCCTTCCCATCTTCTCATCTTTCATCTGGCTTTAGTGGGGGTTTTAATGGTCATCATGGAGTTTTCCATGGTTCCACGGGTGGTTTTAATGGTCCTAATGCAATGTTCACTAACGGTGACCATTCTAACAATAGACGCTCTTATTTTAAAGGTTTGTGGAAGAAGCCATGGTCATTATCAACCTGGTCCACGCCCTTATCAAGCTTAACCTTCTTCTAGTCCTAATATTCTTCGTCCTGGCATTGACATTCCCATTTGTCAAATCTGTAGCAAGAAAGGCTATGTAGCTGTTGATTGCTGTCAACGGCATAATCAATCATCTTCTTCTACCTCTTCAGTCCAATGCCAAATTTGTTGGAAATTTGGGCATTCTGCTATTCAGTGTTATCATAAAGGCAACTTGTCCTATCAAGGTAGACCTCCTTCCACCAATCTTAGTGCCATGCATGTAAATTTTCCTCCTTCTACATCTACTGAGCAATTTTAGGTTGCTGATACTGGAGCAACAACTCATATGACCTCTGACTTAGCTCAACTCAACTTAGCTACTCCTTTCTCAGGATCAGATACTATTACCACTGCTGGAGGTTCGGGTTTGAGCATTTCTAATGTTGGTTCTTCTATTCTGTTGTTCTACAGCGCTCTTTACAATTAAAACAAGTTTTGCATGTGCCTAAACTGTCACAACACTTGCTATCGGTTCATAGGTTATGTAAAGATAACAATTGCATATTTATTTGTGATGCATTTGGGTTTTGCATTCAGGACAAGATCATGAGGAGGGTTCTTCTCTAGGGACTGTGTAGAGATGGCTTGTATCCTATTCCTTTCTCTATATGGTACTATTTTCATATATGTAATAGTTTGTAATGAAATAATTAAAGACTAGCAAAATAAAGGCACAAAGGAACACTTGGGTTCCGTATGTTCAAGGATCTGATGGAGCCGTGATTTCTCCAAAGAAGCTAGATTCGGTGACTATGATTTCTCAAGAGTAGAATTGATGAAGACCTTGATAATGGAAGAGAAATACAATATGGGATAAAGATTGGCACCCTATTTTGACTCGGATAGGTGTTGTGACAGGATGAGCAACTATTAAATATAAGCAAGGAATTGAGAGAAACCTGGTGAATAGAAATTGCACGAGGGAACATGAAGACTGTGCAGGAGTACCCATAGGATCTAGCAAGGTACTATAATGAGACAACAAGTACAAGGAGAAGAAGTGTTCCCTGATAAAGCTCAGAGCTGAGACTGTGTTAAGGTTGTACAACAGAAAATCTCTTGTGCTCTTAATGAAGACAATATCGAAGACCTTTCCAATGCATGCAAGGATGGAAATATGAGCTGTTGCAAAGGCACCTAATTGAGAGGGTATGAATGCCTGTAATGAAAGGCGACCACCTATAATAAAGGTGAAGACACCAAAGGAAGAGTTGATGTAAGTGGAGCTGTCAAGCATCCCAAGTGAACGAGTGCAAGCAAGATGAAGAAAAGCGTAAAAGCTCCAAACATAGAAATTGAGATAGAGAATTGTGAAGAGTGTACCACAACTCCATCTTTCTATGTAATCAGTGGCAATTATCTCTCCCATAGTGCACATGGTGATAGAGAATTTTAGAGTCACTTTGAGGCATACCAGATGAAGGAGGATGCAACTGCCCCATGACAACAGGCGAAGACACCTTAGAGAGAAGGTATGAGGGCCATTATATGAGCATAAATTCAGATCACCCCAGAGCCGATGAAATGCCTAGATATGAGTGGACAAGTGTATGGATAGCCAATGTAGTGGCTTTGATGAGTATGAAGACAAGTGCTGAATTGATTTTCATAGATATTGCCCTCATGCTAAAGATCAATGAGCTAGAAAACATTAGCTTTTGTCAATAAGTAAGTGGATGACTTGTGGAGCATTAAGACACGGCTGCTAGGTAGGAGCAGAGGACTTATGCAGGTTCTGGGAACAAGTTGAATCTTGTTAAAGTGGTGAGCTCAGTAATGGCATTCTAATACTTAGAGTATAAAGATATATATAGATCAACTTTTAATAAGTTGCCCCCATGGTTAAAGGTGAAGAGCTAGTTGGAATCTTAAGACTAACAGAGAGAAACTCATGAAGAAGTAAGACACAACTCTTGGAAGAGTAGACTATTGGAAGAATAGTGAGCTCATAATCATATTATCATTCTTAGTTAATGACTGTCGCACTCAGAGATAGATATTTCCGATTGAGGGGATGTTGCAAGCCTTGGTGTAAGGCTTGATAGATCATTTCAGACTAAGCATGATTGATAAGCTCGATGGGGGAGTGTTGCGTGTGTAAGAGACAAACGTTAACACTCTTCAGATGTGATGTGGCAGACCATCTGGTTGTAGTGATCCTTTGGTATGAGCAAACATGTTCTTTGCTTACTCTGGTGATTGAAAGGTTTGGCAAGTACTTGTAAGCTTAGCCAAAGATGCTCTTAGAATGGTAAGGTTAGAAGAGTTGCAAGATACAAGCATGTGCTGAAGAAGCATGAGGACAATTGCCCCACATGAATGGCAAAGGGTGTGATTGTTAGGTTTGTTGCTTAATGTGCAGCAACCTTTAACGGATGGTACCGTCCATTTATAAAAAAACATGCAGCAACTAGAAAGTCATAAGTTTGACAACCACCATTGAGTGGATGTGATCCTCCTTCTCCATGTATGTGTGAATTGTATACTTTCTCTATCTCTAATAATATGGACTGCTCCCGTGGATGTAGATGATTTGTCGAACCACATTAAATATTGTGTCAACATGCTCAGCCTCCAATGTGCAATGATTATGAACACCATCGGTCCAAACCCTAACACATCGCTACTCTAGCCATAGTGAGGGACACAATGCTATTATTAGTTAGATACAATTTCGTAAGTCCAAAATCTAAGACTTTTGGAGTGAAATTTTCATTGAGAAGAATGTTCTAAGACTTGATGTCAAAATGCAAAATCTACATGTCACAACCTTCATGTAGATATTCAATGCCACGAGCCACCCCAAGAGAAATTTCATATACTTTTTGGTTGCTCAGCGGTATGCTTCCTTGCCTAGAAAAAATATACTGTTCAAGAGATCCATTAGGCATGAACTCATATATAAGGGCATGCTTCGAGCCCTCAACAATAAAGCCTATGAGTTGCACCACATTGCAATGGTGAATTCTTCCAATGGTGGTAACTTCATTCATAAATTCTTGCCTATTAGCTTTTTCTTTGCGCAAAATTTTTACAGCTGCAAAACGACCACTTCGAAGCTTTCCTTTGTATACTGAGCCATAACCTCCTTCACCTAACTTGCGATTGAATCCATGATTTATCTTCTTAATCTCCGAATAAGAGTCCCTTATAAGTGTGAAAATATTACCAAATAAATATTGAAGGGTGAAATTAAAAAAAAAATACCTTCTTTGTCATATTTAGATCAATAAAGTTACGAGACATGAAAGCTCATAAAGGAATAATAGTATATGATATATCCCTGCATATAGACATTATATATAAGAACATTAATCAATTATGTAAATATATTATTTGTTATTAGATTGCCATGTAATTTTTTTTTAAATGAAATTATGATTCATAATTCAAACATGTATATCTGCAAAACCATCAATTTTTTTTTTAAATTTGAAATTCTTATCACTAAATAAAATTTAATTGAGATTTCATTGATTCAAGGGAAAACACAAAACATAAAAAAAAACAAATAAATCGTTTTATTTTTTTTTCCTATGTTGTTTTCAAATTTTGTCATTTTATTAATTTGTTATTTTTTTTTCATTTCCTTGTAATCTCTCAACGTTTATTTGTTAGACCAATCATTAATATGAGCTCTCAATCTTTAATTCATTTTTTAATTGCATTCAAATCCTCTAATTTTAAACTCAGAGCTCTAATAAACAATGAAATAATTATATATTCCATTTGTGACACCTTTTTTTTTAATTTTTTATACAGTCCCCTTACTCTAGATATTTTAAATATGATCCCTGTATCGTGATTTGATCAATTTTCCCATTAAATGTGAATATATGTCAAGAATATAGAATTTTACACATAGAATTTCTTTTTCAATAAAGAATAATTAAAAACATTGTATAAAATCAACAATCGAGAAATATTAGAAAAAAACAAAATTTTAAATTTTAAAATTAAAATAAATTTGAAAAAAAAATAGATTAAAAACTGAAATTGAAAAAGAAACACAAAGGAGTATTGTAAATATTATTTTTTCAAAATAGAGAAATTATTAACATGTTTATTCAACTCACCTTGTTATGGATCAAATATTTTTTTATAAGATAAAAGAATGAATATGTAGGTTTTTTTTTTTTATATTGAGTAAAAAATATAGCTATAAATAAAAAAATTTGATATTTATATATAATAAAACAAAATGAATATTTTTCATGCATAAGATACGAATAACTTTCCATATCCAGGGAGCTGTGAGAAGAAATACTGCAATTTCAGCAAGAAGTATCCACGAAAGAAAATAGAGGACTCGGTATTGGATTCGGGCAACTTATAAAAGTTAATGTAAAAGAGGGATCGTAAAGGAAATCACGATATGGTTAATAAAGATTGTCGTTGTCGTAGTAAGCTAGAAGAATGTTGAGGGATGGAGAAGCAGTCATCCATTTGAACATCAGATTAATCCACAAGTCGAATTGTGAAGCTCGGTATTGGATTATTGCATGGTTATTGAATCATTAGGAAAAGAAAGGGGAATTAGCCAGCTTAATGGCTCTCGTTGCAAAGTCAAGCTAATTATGAAAAAGTTAACATGGTGAGACATGCGGCCTAAAACATAGACAAGAAATTAAGCAATTAGTGCTTCTTGCTAATTAAGAAAAAATTTGCATTCCATACTCTTCGAGTCACTTATGAACTCCTAATGGTTGAGACACTACAAGTCATCCGCAAGTTCTTGGTCGTAGAGTTGGAGAGTTCATACACCCAATTTTTATCAGGTCCACCAGATGATCCTGCCTCCATCGACAAATTCGGATCAAAATTTGGGTGGGTTGAAGGATCATTCTCGTATTTCTCCCTCAATCGGTTGTTATATGTCTCTTGGAAATAAAAACTAAAATCATCAAATTCAATTCAAGAAAATAATAACTTACAAAAGAAAATGGTTGAGTGAACATACCATAAAGTGTTGAGCGCGGTTGTTAACAAATTGTTACACCTCCTTTTGGCGGTCTTCACTTCGCACGCACGTCTTCACAAAAGCTCCATTGGGCTCGGTTCAAGTTCAAGAGCCATAGCTTGTAAGAAAAAAAATGTTGCAAGTTAAATATATTTATAAATAACAATAAATTAATTAAAGATAGATGTGATTAAAATGCTTCTTACCATCCGCTTCGCATGCAAAACAAAAGGAACGGAGCTGCTGGTGCGCGTGGTAACCGAGTTGTGAATTTGTCAGCTCTGGTTCCCCACACCGGACTACGAGCGTCATGCGAAATGCTTGGATATCATGTGCTGAATATATTCCACCCATGTATCCTCCGGGATGTATGGCGGCCTGAAATCCTTCTAAACCGCCATGTCATTCCAGCCTAGTAGAGCATTTTCTCTAGCATATTTTTTAGCTTTTTTTGCGCCTCATACCAAAAATCATGTAACCTACATGATATAAACGTATTCTATATGAGCTAATGACAACTGAAATTTTAATATTTAAAATAAAAAATAATTATTGTATTATTTTCGTTGTTACCTAATTACAACGTGATTCTCCCAAACTCTCCTCGCAACATTGTCATTTTCTCTATCCCACTCAAATTTACCCTTGCATTAACAATTTATAAGAAAATAAATCAATACTCTAAATAAAGTAAATGAATTTACTTAAAAAATAGTTGAAGATTTTAAGTTAACATCAACCTTAAATCTTATAAACCATGCATCGAAATGAGGATTCCAATCAAGATGTTTAGAAACCTGACTTATAGGTCATCCTTTTAATACGCCTTGTACTTACGGCTGAATGGATTTTGCTATGAAGGGACACCACCTCTACATTGTGGAACAACACTCAAAGAGGTAGCGTCGTGAGTCGATGCAGGTGCCTTTTCTTGGTCATCACCTAATGACACGTTGTTGTCATTATCGTTGCTAGAAGAACTAGTTGTGATCATGTGCTCACGACTTTCAGTTGATTTTTCTCTATGCATCTACACAAATTTTATGAATATTTATATAATTAATATCGTTTTAAAAACAAATATTCGGCAACACCTCCCCTATACTAGATACTACCCATAATTTTCAATCCTGTAAATATACAAAATATATGCCACAAACCAACTGATTTTATTTTATTTCTACCAATAATTTTGGATTACTCAATTTTATTTCATTTTCAACGTGATAATGTTTTTAAAATTCAATTATTGCAATTAACATTTATACTATAAATTTGACAATACCAATTAAATTTTTTTAAAAAAACAATAAAACATTATTGCAATGTAGACAATAACATAGAAAAAAAAATTAATCCATTAATATTCAATTAACATTTATACTACATATTTAACAATAACAATAACAATTAAAATTTAACGAACACAATAAAACATTATTGCAATGTAGACAATAACATAGAAAAAAAATTTAATCTTATAAATTCAATTAACATTTATACTACAAATTTAACAATAACAATTAAAATTCAACAAACTAAGTAAAACATTATTGCAATGTAGACAAAAAAATACAAAAAAAAAATACAAAAACAAATATAAGCTTTAGGAATGAAAAATGTTTACTTAAATGGCGTGCTTAATTTCAGAGTTTATCTACGTGTGATAAAAAAAAATACATTGTTAATAATCTAAAGAAAATAAAAAGAATAAGAAGAAAAAAAGTCAAAAGATTCACCACACATACCTTTTAATCGTGTTAATAGTAAAAACCTGAAATTCTACCACTAAAACTACAATTCAAGAGAGGATTCAAGTGAAGGGGATTTGAAAGAGAGTGAGGAGAGGATTGTGAAAATGAGAGGAAAAAATGAACTTATGGCATCTTCGATGGGTTTTATACTACGTTTTTATCGAGAGAATCACCGATAGAATATTAAATATTATTATTTTTAATTAGTCCATCGGTGATTCCCTCGGTAAATTCACCTTGAAATTTCATTTCGCACTAAAATTTTCAAAAAACCTCCACATTTTTGGCAATCTTTCCATGATTTTGTTGATAAAAAAAGAAAACAGTACAAAGTCAGAGATGCATTAATTAACAAGGCATTGAAATTTGTAGTCCATCAGTAATTCTCTCGGGAACCTGACACTCAATAATTGCAATCACTGATATGAGAAGGGGAACAATTTCATTCGCTTTGGAATACACCGATGGACACGATCCATTGGTGTTTCCATCAGTATTGTAGGTGGTATTTCTTTTGGTGTTGTTAACCGTGAGTAGTGGCAGGGGGATGGTATGTAACAATTCCCTTTGCCTCTAGAATACATTGACGGTTTGTGTCCGTTGATGTTTTCATCGGTGACTGTATAGTGAATAGTGCCAAGGGGAGGGGAATAGTTCCCTTCGTCTCTAGAATACACCGACAAATATAAATCGTCGGTGTTTCCATCGGTGACTACACAATGAATGAAGCTAAATTGTTTTTGTATTCCGTATCTATCCATCTTGTAAATACTTAAATTGAAAGTTGCTCACACAACACAATAACAAAAGTTCGCATAACAATAATAGAATGAATACTTCTTTGTTGATAACTATTACATTATCGTTTATGGCATTACATTTTCATGTTTTCATAAGTAGTCAGAATTGTCTTCTTCTTCTTCAATTGACTCGTTGTTAGCTCCAACACAATCTTCTACATTGATATCATTGCTATCATCATTTTCATCGACTTGTGCTTGTCTGCTGGAGCTCAGAACAACATTTAACTCCTCACCATCAACATCAACAAAAATATTATCGAAGACGTGAAAATTTGAATTTTCTTCCAAGTCAATTGATGGAGCAACTCAATATGATTCAACCAACTCACTTACTTGATAGACATCATCTCTGACATTTGAGTCATCGTTCTTATCCTAAACAACCTCGAAACGACCCCTAGGTTTGATTTTCAATATGGATAACCAATCAACTCTTGAATGATCCTTTCTAAAGGAAAGGGTGTATGTGTAACACACTTGTTGTCATTGCTTGGTAAAAACAAAGACATCGTTGACGTTGTAGAGTCTAGCTTTTGAGTTAATTTTGACCAAACCATGATGGCGATCTACTCTGATTCCTTTGTTAGTGGTGTCATACCAATAACATTTGAATAAAAAGACTCTATTATGCTCGTTATGATATTGCAATTTAATTACCTCTTTTAATTTCTCATAATAGTCAACTTCAAACTCATTAGAAGTTGATCCCTTAACATAAACCCCGCTATGATATGTCTTTCAACCTTGCCCATATTCTTTAGTGTGAAACACGTGCCTATTAACAAAATAACCATTGTAACACTTCACTTTTCTTTCAGGACCCAGACTTAGTAAAGACAATTTAGCGTTAACATTCCTTCCCATTTTATAAACCTCGTACAACAAGTATAAAAATTAATAGTGATAGAGAATTCTTTAACGAAATTAAGTATCTTGATAGATAATGAGTTTGTGATAATACTTACATGTTTTATGAACCACGTCACAAATTGTTCATTTTGTAATTGAAAGATTTGAGATTCGGTTAGCTGTAAGTTATTGGACAGTAAATATTGATGATGTTACCTACGAGGTATTCAACAATGTATGAGTTTGTGATATTACAAGAGAGAAATAGCCCATTAATAACAAAGTTTATATACTTACTGAATAAAAAGTCTCAGTTCATCATAGTTAAATAACACATAATTGAGGGCTTATTTACATTCTATTTCAGACAAATATCTTCCCCTGACAACATTTTTTGTTGTGGGTCATCCATGATTGGAGAATATTAACAAGTTCTCACTCAAAGGCATTTCACAACCATTGTCATGCCTTGGAACATGATTGATTCTTGTTCTCAAATAAGGCTTGAAATAGTACTAGATAAATATTTAGATCTCATCAACAATATAGGCCTCACATATCAATGCCTCAACATGCGCCTTGTTTTTTTACCTTTTTCTTAAGGTTGAACAAGTACCTACATGGAATTAAAAGAATGTTTTCAATTAACAAAAACAATGAAAATAGTATCAAAGATTGTATGGCATATGTAATCTCTAACCTCTCGAATGGATATATTTATCTATACTGGACTAGGCCTCCAACTTTTGTCTCATATGGTAAATGTATATGTAGATGCTCTATGGAGTCATTTTGCCTCATAGCTATGTCTGCAACTTGCTGGAGCATAAATCTCTAAAGAAATAACTGATCTCCGTGAGTGCATCCTATATCTTTTTTGGCAATAAATCACGATAAGCTAATGGATATAGTGTTTGCATAAACACGTGGCAGTCATAGCTCTTCATTCCATACAATCTGCAATCCTCCAAATTAACCAAACTTGATATGTTTGAGGCATGTCCATCGGGAAAGCACAAACTCTTCAACTATTGGTAGACTAGTAGTTGTGCATTCTTGTCTAAGACGAACCCTAATTGCGCGCCTTAAAGATCGGGCACAAGGATTGGTTGTGTAAAGAAAAAGTATTAACACCCTAAATACGTCATACCTACAGTAAGCTGCATTGTTTAATTGTCTGATATATGTTAAGATGTTATTGTGTTTTCTAATTGTTTGTTTGTCTAAGGTTTAAGATAAGTCTTCATAAGTAAGGAGATCCTTATCTTATCGGGTGAAACCTAACCGTTCTAATGTAAATAAAAAGAATAACTAACTCTTATTCAATATCAAGAATAAATCTTATGTATAAATTTATAATCCTAGATATTAAAAGAACAAAATAATTTTTTTGTATTTTTTGAAATATTGGCCTAGTTTTCATGGCTTTAATAAACTGTTTATTAAAGCTCAAAATGCATGCCAATACATATTTTTCAAAAAAAAAATTGTATGAAATATGATATAATTTTTTTTTTTATCTTTGAGAGACTTGGCCATGTACATGACAACATGGCATATTTTTTTGTTTCTTTTTTGTGTAATTTGTTTGCAATGTTTCGAAGAAAACTTGGTATTTTAATACCTAATTTGTATCTGATGCTACCATATTATTTGATAGTGTTACCCATGTTTACCTAGTGTTTTGCCTATATTTTATATATAAAATGTCTTGATATTCTTTGTTTTATGTTTTGAAGGCACTTTTGGATGTAAGATTAAAAAAGAAGTAAATTGGAGATAATTGGTAGATTTGACCTCCGATCAATGTTTAGCGTAGAGCTTGAGCTCTAGAGGTCAAAATAAAGTGATTCTAGTGGAATTAGAAAGCTAACATCCATACCTTTCTATATATATATATATATATATATGGAAAGAAAAATAAAAATAAAAATAAAAAGAGCATGGAGATCGCAGTCTTCAAAGACAAATCTCGCATTCTACCAATGGTGACCCTTGGCCATTCCGACTTGAATATCTTGAGCTAGATAAGTCCATTTGATGCAAAATCAATTTTGTTGGATTCCTGACTCAAAGACTTATCAGTCTACCAAATTGCAGAAGAAAATGAGCTCATATGAGAGAGATATGAGTTTTCTAAGATGACATATGAATTCTGCCAATAGACAGATTTTGTGAAGAAACAAGTCCAAATTACTTTCCAAAGCATCCAAATCGACATCCAAGTCTTTATTCGCAATTTAACTCTTTTAAGTCCAAAGTCAAATCTTGAGGATTTTATGCAAGACTATTTTTTCTTTTTTAGAAAAATAGTTATTAAAATACTTAAATGTAAATTGTCTAATTAGATAATGACTGTTTTGTTAGGGTTTCCTATCAAATTAAAAGAAAGAGAGAAAGGAAGACAGGGGCGGCCAGAACAAAGAAGAAAAATGCCCTTTCCTCTAAAAAATCCAAAATCATGCATTCTTTTTTCTTTTTGATTAGTTGTGTCATTACTCATTTTGGGTTAATCCCCAAATTCATTTCTTTTTCTTCCAAAAAAAAGAGAGAGAATGCCCGAAACAGTGCTGTTTTGAATGACACTGATTCTTCTTCTTCCCCTGGACGTGCAACAGGGGAAGAAGAAGGTTTTTAAATACTTTTTCCCACTCTCTCTCTCCCCCCCTGACATAACCCAAACCTTGCCACGATTATGGAAGAAATAGAAGACCCATGTTCGGCCACCTTACCCTGCGCTTGGACAGGGTAAGGTGGCCGTCTCCCCTTGCCTCCTATAAATACAAGGGGAGAACTAGAGATCAAGGGGGATAGATATAGAAAGAAGGAAACAGAAAGACAGTTTGAGAAAGGGAAGAGGGGATTGTTTGGGGGAAAAGAGGAGAAAAAAAAGAGACAGGGGGATTATAAAGAGGAGAATGAACAAGAGAGATTAAAGGAAGAATTGGTTGGAGTTACCTGAGAAGAGAAAACAAACAAGGGGGAAGATTTGAAAACAGGGTAATAAGGGGGAAGATTTTGAAAAAGAACAGAGAGGTTATAGAGGAAAAAGAAAAAAGAAAAGTAGAAGGGAGGAGAAGACCACTGCAGCAACCCCTTTTAGTCCGCCACCACCACCACCTACCTTCCTCTTCGCAGCCACAAGAAGCGCTTCGAGCCACTATCGACAACAACTCCACCACCAGTAGAAACAAAAGAAGAAATAGAGAAGTAGCAGACATAAATGGGGAGAAGAAGAAACACAAAAAAATAGTAAGAAAAAAAAAGAAGAACCGTCGTCTGGAACCCCCTGTCCGCCGCACCATTCTACCTTCTTTGCCACTACCAGTAGTACCGCCATGAAGCCACCGCAGGTGCGCCCCTCTTCCTTCTTCCTTCTCCTCTTCATCTTTTTTGGTTTCCTCTACTGTTATGCAAAATGAACAGTGGAGAGTGAATTAATTCACTCTTCACTGTTCATGTTGCATGTGAACAGTGGAGAGCATCTCCACTGGTTGCTACCGGCCCAGTTAAAAAAAAACCAAAAAATATTTTGTTTTCTTTTAGTATCTGAGATTATGAATTTATATGTAAAATGTATTCTAGATATTAAAAAGGTAGTTCTTCTATGTAGACATTAGAACGATTAGGCTTTTACCCGATCCGATAAAAACCTCCTTACCGAGAAGGTGTTTTCTTAAACCATAGACAGACCAACAATTACAAATACAATAATACCTTAACATATATCAGACAATTAAACAATGTAACTTCCTTAGGTAAGGTGTATTTGGGGTGCTAATACCTTCCCTTTACGCAACCAGTCGTCGTGCTCGATCTCTGAGACTAGTTAGAGTTTCTAATTATGGTCCCTTATTCCACTAATAAAAAACAAGAATTCCTTCTCTTCTCTATTCACCATATTTGCCAGATACATACGAGAGTGGACGATTGTCGCAACGCCGCACTCGTGCGACAACTTGTTTAATAGACATGCAAGGCTAAACTCTTTTTCTTGGTTGCAAAGACACAGAAACCTTCAGATTTCAAGAACTATGAGATTTATTTTATCCTTTTCTTTTCAGTTTATATGATGAATGAATATGTTTGTTTTTATATGCTTATTTCCTATGATTGTTTATTTTAATTGCTAGAGTGAATTCTAAGTTATTATTATGAACAATATATTGCTAAGTTTGATATCAAAACCGGAGTTGTGGTATATAAACTTGTGAAACAGCTGAGATTAATAATTGTGGCGGATCTACATTATTAATCTCAGGGATAACATTCAAACAAATTGAACACGGACTGCCAACAGTTATGTTATTTAGATTAATCAATTTATCTAGTTCTTAAACTTGCCTTTGAACAAAATTACTAGTGTAAATACTATGGTTGTTTATTGGTTAGGAATAGTTATACAACAGATCTGTTAGCTATCAATGTTAAGAAAAGATAAAGATTCAAAATATAAATTGATGTTTAGTTTCAATGATCGGTTCTGATTTCCGTAGGTGGACGTCTACTTCAACCCAAGGTTTGTTCTTTCGATTTTCTGATTTATTTACTTTAGCTTGATTGTTTTAGTCTACTATAGTCTAGATAACCTCAAACCCCCCCTTTTCATATCGTATAGCGTAAAAATTTGAACTAAACCTTCCTCGTGGGATCGATCATTTGCTTGCTCTATACTATCTTATTTATTTAAGCTAGGGAAATTAATTTGTGTGACCGCGACTTCGCAACAGTATCCTTACAGTATAAAAATACAAACCAATATTAATTAAAAAAGTAGAAAAATACACAAGAAAATCACAATTTTTTTAAAGGATACCTAGAATTTTTTTGGAATTTTTTGAAATTATATATATATATATGTTGCTGTTGTTGTATATAGGGTTGGGCCCAACCCAAATAAATGGGTTGAGCCCACCCTGGTTGTGCCGAGACCGACCCAAATAAATTAGGTTGAGGTCAGCCCAAAAGAGTTAGGCCAATATCGGCCCAAAACAGGATTTGGGCTTATAATGGTCCAAAACGGGGGTTGGACCAATGTCGGCCCAACGAACCCTACTCAAAGATAAACTGGGCCAGACCCAACCCAAACATTTTGGTTTGGGTTGATGTTGGTCCGATCTAGGAATAATGGCTCTCCACTATTCATTAACGAAACAGTGGAGATAGTCGGGGTGGGGGTAATGAAGCAGAAGGAGAAAAAAAAGGAGGAGGAGGCGGCTAACCTGGTGGTGGCTTTGGTGGTGCTGGCATTGATAGTGGCGTTGTGGTGTTGTTGTGTCAGCAGCAGGTAGGAACGGTGGTGGCTGTTGTGGTTCTTCTTATTCTCTATACAAAGATACATACCTCTTCCTTTTCTTTCTTTTTTTGTTCTTATTTTTTTAGTTTTCCTTTGTTTTCTTCTCTTGTTCTTATCTCTCTGCAACCTCCCCTTTGCTTCTGTTTTTTTCATATTTTTTTTCTTTTCTTTACCTTCCTTTGTTCTCCCCTATTTCTTTATCTCTTTTATTTCTTTTGTTTCTCTATATTGCCAATCTCTCATCCCCTCTTTCTATCTTTTTTTCCTTTTCAAAACCCCCCTCCCTCACCGCCTGGTAAGGGGGTATTTATAGGGTCAGGGGGAGTGGGAGCTGCCCTACCCCTGTCTAGTCATGGGAATGGGTTAGGGTAGTTGGGGCGGCCTTTGCGCAGCCGGCCTAGAGCCACCCGCCAGGAATGGCTCCTTTACCCCTTCCATGATGGTTGTAGACCATAAGGGCTAATTATTAGTGTTTAGACAAGTGGGGAGGGAGAGAGAGGGAGGCGTTTATAGGGGAAAATTCTTCTTCTTCCCATTCCTGTGCGTGTTCAAGGGAAAAAGAAGCACAGTATCGTTCAAAACAGCACCATTTCGTGCTTCTTCTTTTTTCTAACAGTGGATGAAACAACGTCGTTTTGAACAAATTGCGTTGTTTTATTTAAAAGAAAATGTCACCAAAACAAGTCAAAATCCAAATCAGTCCTCAATTGCAATTTTGATTTTAAGTATCAATTCAATTGTATCCCTGCCAAATTCAAATATTAGCCGTTTTTTTCATTTTAGTCCTTATTTTTGAATTTGTGCATTTTAACCTTTAATTGATCAACAAACTTCCAATTTCTTCAATTTGACCCCTGATTCAGTCAATTTCAGTCCTTTTATTTACACGCTTTTTCCAGTTTTGTCCTTGGTCTCTAATTTCTTCAATCAAGTCCTTAATTGGCAATAAACATCAATAGTTATGCAATTAAGCATCTGATTTGACCAAATCAACTCTTAAAAGTTGTAATTTAACCCATGAACTTTAATTTCTTCCAATTAAAGCCCAAATTGACTTAAAATTTAATTTTTCTTGAAACCCTCCATAAACTCAATTAAACCTTCAATAAAATTTAATCGGGCACATAAACATCTAATTTTGGGCTTTTCTTCCTCAAATTGAATTTTCTTTGTCAACAGGGCTTTCATCAATCAAAAATATACTGTCGGATTTCAATTTTTGTATTTTTGAACATCTTCTCACTACTATTATTTTTTTGATTTTTTTAAAAAAGAAGAAGTGAATTTGGGGAATAACCCAAAAATAGGATATGACAGTTGCCCCCCTCTTTACAATACTTACGATAGAAAGTCTCGTAAGAGACCTTAGATAGTAAGTTTTGTAAAGAAGAAAAAAGAAAGAGAGATAACAGACTCACCATATCAAGAAATGATGAAATGTTTTGAAAGTATTTGAAGTGAGGGCTAGAAAGCACACTCAAAGTAAAAACAAAAAGGGTTTTTTTTTTATGAAATTCATATATTTTTGAAATGGTCGAATTGTCATGGGTGACCTGCTTAGGGAAAAAATGAAAAAGAGTTTTCAAGATGTTCTTATTGTAATGGGTGACCTACTGAGATGAAAAAAAAATGTGACAAGAGGTCTCATTGTAATGGGTGACCTACCCAGATGGAAAAAATAAAAAGTGGTCTTATTGTTATGGGTGACCTCCTAAGTGAAAAATACAAAGATGTGTTAGGAATGGTCTCATTGTAATGGGTGACCTACCCAGATGGAAGATGGTCTCATTATTATGGGTGCCCTACCCACGAAAAATGCAAAGTTTTTTTTTTAAAATAGTCTCATTGTAATGGGTGACCTACCCAGATGAAAAATAAAAAGGTGGTCTCATTGTAATGGATGACCTACCCATGTTGAAAAATGCAAAAAACAATTTCAAGAATGGTCTCATTGTAATGGATGACCTATCCAGGTTGAAAAATGCAAAAATATTTCAAGAATAGTCTCATTGTAATGGGTGACCTACCCAGGAAAAATGCAAAGATTTCTTCAGAAATGGTTTCATTGTAATAGGTGACCTGCCCAGGTGGAAAAGTGCAAAGATTTTTTTCAGAAATGATCTCATTGTAATGAGTGACCTATCTAGGTGGAAAAATACAAAGATTTTTCAGAAATGATCTCTGTCGCATGTGAGCGACGTCGCGGCGATCGTCCACCCTCAATGGGTATGGATATATATCTGGTAAATATGGGGAGACAAGGAATTCTTTGTCTCTTATCAATGAAAAATGGTGTGGGAGTCGCCACCTAGTATTT
>Ga0307513_10004496_pt1 | contig 18606 bp, 14 predicted proteins | sample 15_EM_MG_FD_202174 | JGI IMG/M metagenome (GOLD analysis project Ga0307513, IMG submission 202174) | Populus trichocarpa ectomycorrhiza microbial communities from riparian zone in the Pacific Northwest, United States - 15_EM | ecosystem: Host-associated > Plants > Roots > Unclassified | place...
CAATAGTGGATTGCTTCAGGGGCCATAACAGTGGCAAAATACCCTGCATTACTGTTGAGAAGATACCATATGACTTCGAATTCCAGTATCTATTGGCAATATAGACTCCTAAAATTTTCTAGTTTTCATATCTTTCCCACACACACTACTTGTTCTACAAAAAGAAAACATCGCAACCTTACTCTTTTTGTGAGTGCTTGCAGATCCCATTGAAGTAGATTTTTCTTTCTTCGACTCTTCAGTGTTTGTATTTTAAATTTGTGTTGGATATTTAACAAGAGTTGCTGTGCATGCCATGCATGCTTGCAGGCTTCGTTATTAGAAAGCTATCATATCAAGAAATGATTGGCTTTCTTGGACTGCAAATGACAGTGCAAAATCATTAATAATCCATCAATGAACAGCCAAGCCATCAACTATTCAGTATGTCTTCTTTTTTCCATATAAAGTGTTTAGAGATGGCCAATACAATCAGGAAGAACAGATTTCAAATCAACATGATCCAATGATGTGGAAATTTAATTAACTAGACCGGCCAGCACCAGAATTGTCAGGTCCCTACCATCCTCGTCAAACTTGGTCAAATAAGTTTAATAATCATGGTGAAAAATATATAAAAACAAGAATAATAATGTGGACCATTTACGCTTTCGTCTCGCTGCATCTACTGATTAATGCTTAATTCATATTTCATCATTAGCAAGTAGAATATGTGGACATAATTCTTGTTCTTTTTTATATAGAAAAAGAAAGAAAGAAAGAAAGTGGAGGTGATTGGATCCCCTTTGATTCAAAAGCTAGGACGCATGACATACAAAGGTATATAAATGATACGTTAATTCTTGAAATTTATTATACTTCTCATCATGGGCCATCCGATAGAAATTCGAGGGATAAGTTTCTGAAAGTAGGATATCACAAGAAAAACCACAAAAACAGACCTGTAGCTACACAAATGGTTTGTCTCGAAGAATCTTTAAAGAGATCTTGTGTTTGAGTTTCATTTGGTCTTTCACACAAGAAAAGGGAACCAAAGAAACATACATCACATTTAGTAAGTAATTTGTTAGCTTTGATTACATGCTTTTTGTTTGTCTTTTCAAATCATGGTCCATCTTATAATGTTCCTTCTGAAAATCATTCATAGTTTTTTTTTGTAATTTCAAAGAAACATCTTAATCTAAACGGTTAAGCAATTAAATGAAGTCATAAGATATAATTTGTTGCAATGTCGCGGTCGCACAAATTAATTACCATAACTTAAAACACACAAGATAGTATAAAGCAAGCAAGGGGTCGATCCCACGAGGAAGTTTCATGTCAGATTTTTATGTTGTACGTTATGTAATTTGGGGGATTTGGTTTGTGATTATCTAAACTATGGCAGCAATTAAACTAGCAAACAAAATCAATTAGAACCAAAACTTATCAAGAAAACAAATCTTGGTCACAAGCACACATCCACCAACGGAAATTAGAACCGATCCTTGAAACGAAAATTGCAATTTATGTTCTGAAATTTTATCTTTTCTTAACGTTGATTAATTAACGGATCCGCTATATAACTAATCCTAACCAACAAACAATCAAAGTGTCCGCACTAATGATTCAATTTAATGGTAGCTTTAAGAACTAGATAATTTCATCAAGATTAACATACAAGCTGTCCGCAGCTTGTGTCACTTTGTTCAAATGTTCTCCCTAAGTTCAATAACGTAGTTCCGCCACAATTATCAAGCTTAGTTGCTTCACAAGTTCATATATCACAACTCAGTTTTGATTTTAAACTTAGTAATAGATTATTCACAACAATAACTTAGAGTCCGCTCTAGCAATCATCAACAACAATCATAGGAAATATGCATAGGAAAACAATTATACTCATTCATAACATAAACTGAAAATAAAAGGAAGAATAAATCTCACGGTTCTTGAAATTCGAAGGTTTTTGCGTCCTTGCAACCAAGAAAAGAGTTTAGCCTTGCATAACTATTGAACAACTATTTCTAAAGATTGAAGAGAGTATGATTTTTGGGTTTGTAGAGGAGAGAATTTGTGTTTATTCTCTGCTGGCTACTGCCTCCTTCTGCTCTCCCTCTTTTTTGCTGGCTGCCAGCCCCTTCTCTTTTTCTTTTTATATGCTAAGAAACCCTAGTCTCTATTTTACAAAATAGTCCTCCCTTAAGTTGGTAGTTTACATTTAAGTACTTCAATAACTATTTTCTCTAAAAAGAAGAAATAGCCTTGCATGAAATCTTCAAGCTTTGACTTAGAGGAGCTAAATTGCTGAAATAAAAACTTGGACGTTGGTTTAGATGCTTCGGAACGTAATTTGGACTCGTTTCTTCACGAAACCTGTTTGCTGGCAGAATTCAGTTGCCATCTTTGAAAACTCATATCTCCCTCATATGACATCTTTTTTGGGTGACCTTTGGAGCGTTGATAGGTCTTTAAGTCAGGAATCCAAAAAAATTAAGTTTGCATCCATTGGACCTCTTCAGCTCCAGATATTGAATTTTGAATGGCCAAAGGTCAACATTAGCAGAATGCGAGATTTGACTTTGCAGGATGTGATTTCCATGATCTTTCTCTTTTTATTTTTCTTGCATTCAATTTCCAGAAAGGTATGGATGTTAGCTTTTTATTTCCACTAGAATCACTTCATTTCGACCTCTAGAACTCACGCTCTGCACAAAACATCGACTGAACGTCAAATCTGCCAATTACCTCCAATTTACTCCTTTTTACATCTTTCATCCAAAAGTGCCTTCAAAACATAAAATAAGAAATATCAAGGTATTTTATATATATAAAATAGGCTAAACACTAGTTAAATGTGGGTGAAACTATCGAATAATATGGTTGCATCATAATTTATATTTTTTTTAATACAAGCTATTCTTGAAATGTGCACAGGCCTTTATATTATGTAGACTCGAACTCGTGACTATTTGATCATCAAGGCTCTGACACCATGTCAAAAAATCATCTTAATCTAAAAACTTAAACTATTAGGTAGGGTCTCAAATAAAATTTATATTATTTTCTAACACTTAATATTAGGCATTTGATCTTTTTTTTTCTTTTTAGATTGTTGTGCTATTCTAATACGTGAAAATATGTTTCTTCAAAAGTCAAGAAACTTCTTCTCTAATTTACATAACTTATACCAACTATTATGTGCAAATTTGGAGGTTGAAAAACGTGTTTATTTTTTCATATGTTGACTTGGGTTTGAATTCTCTCTTACAAAACTTGAAAGGGATATAATGTTATACACTCTATGCTCTGGTTTGGGATTTCAGATCTAACAGAAAAAGGCTAAAATTCATTTTTTTGTTTAAAATTATTTTTTATATTTTTGGATCATTTTAATGTGTTGATATTAAAAATATATTTTAAAATATAAAAAAATTATTTTGATGCATTTACAAGCGAAAAACATTTTGAAAAACAATGACTACTACTCTAAAACATCCTCTAAGTAAAAATGTGGTCATCGTTGTTCTGTTTAGGGCTACGACTCCAGAGATTCCAAGAAAAATAACGTTTCAATTTCAAACAAAGATTTTAATTCTAAACCTTCTTCAATTAAGTCACAAGATTACATCTCAGAAGATGATTGTGTCACAAGTATTACTCAACTCAAGTGAGGAGTGGAAAGGGTCAAGAAATGGGAAGTGAAGTTTTGCATGCAAACTACATAAAAAATGGATAGTAATACCTCTCAAGATAACAATGCATAAGGGTAGGAAATGGAAATTGAATCATAGGATGTGGATGCCTGGAGAGTGAGGAAGTTAATCGTAGGTGTTTCTGAACATAGAGATCTAAAATGAACTCACATTAAGAAGCTATTTTTTTTCATCTTCTAGTCGCACATGTTTCGATCTCAAGGTAGTTCACTTCATAATTATAATTATAAGCATATTTACATCATATGTTTTATGCTATTCTTTATGACTATGATGCTTCTTTTTTTTTATGAGAATGAAACTTAATAATACCTTGGTTTCAGGACAAATGGCGAAATCTTTTAATGGCTAGTATTACTCAAGAGCCGAGAAAGAGCAAGGTCAGCATCTTAATGCTTGTGGACCTTTTGTTTTCTCAAGAGTAAGAGAAATTCTGACCATTTTTTTTCCGGAGGAGGGTGGTTATTACGAGACCTTGGAGCATAGATGTGTGAATATTGAAACTAAACCAAATTTTGGATTTTGAATAAATTCAAAAATAGTCAATCGATTTAGTTGGCATATATAATATAATTTCTGTTCAGATTAGAATTTCCTTGTGTTAGTTTAATTCCATGATTTTCTATTACTTTAAGCCTATAAAAAAACTTGTAATTCAGTATTATTAATAAACACAAAAGAGAGAGAAAAACTAAGAGAGCTTAGAGAGAAACACTTAATGAAAGTATACCTTCCACTCAATCTTCTTCTTATTCTTGAGTTCTTGAACTTTCATTATTGTGTTGATCTCCACACCTCCCTTACTTACAACAAGAGGTATTAGAGCTTAGGTTTGGTTATTTGACATGCCCAATCCAAACTTCTCACTTCAATATCCTAGGTTGATAAAAGACAACTATGAAACTTAGTGTATTCGAGTAAAAGATTGGCTAGGTTCTCAAGATGTATGGGAGATGGTTAAAAAAGGCTTTGAGGAGCCTATAGATGGAGCAACGTTGACTTCAGCTCAAAGGGGGTCCATGCAAAAAGCACGAAGGAAAGATTAACAAGCACTAACAATCATCCACTAATGTTTATGCCACTTTTGAGATAATGGCCAATGCAACCACTACCATGCAAGTATGTGAACTTTTGCAAGAATCAAACCAAAGAGCTGACAATATGAGAAATGTATGTCTATAAAAGCTATGTGGTGACTTTGAAAAGTTACATATGTTTGAATCAGAAACTATTTCAAAATACTTTGCAAGAGTATTGGCCATATACAATCAAATAAAGAGATATAGAGAGAAGATGAAAGAGACATATGTGGTAGAGAAGATCTCACGCTTGCTGCAAAAGAAGTTCTTTTATATGGTGGTCGCGATAGAGGAATCACAAAATATGAATGTTCTTTCAATATAAGGTCTCATGAGAAAATTACAATCCTATGAGAAAAGAGTCAATGAGATTCAAGAGGATATAAGTGCATAAGTACTTTTTCTTTCTGAATATCTATCTTTCATTATCAAGAGAAAAATCAAAACTGATCACTGAAATGATAAGTCAATTTATATTCTAAATATCTATCTTTCCTCAACATTAGTTAGTTAACTGATCTGTAGTGTAACTAACCATAACCATTAAACAACCACAGTGTTCGCACTAGTAATTTTATTCAATGGTAGCCTTAAGAACTAGATAGGTTGATAAATCTTAGACAACATAATTGTCTGCAATATATTGTTGATTTAGTTGAATGTTTTTCCTAAGATTAACAACTTAGATCCACCATCATTATTAAACTTAGTCGTTTCACTAGTTCAAATATCACAACTCTGGTTTTAATAGCAAACTTAGTAGTATATTCGTTTAGAATAATAAATTACAGTCCTCTCTAACAATCAATCTAAATAATCATAGGAAAAAAGCATAAGAAAACATTCATACTCATCATATAAACTGAAAAAACAAATTAGAATAGATCTCATTGTTTTTGAAATCCAAAGGTTTTCATATCCTTTAAACCAAGAAAAATAACTTAGCCTTTCATGTCTATTGAATAACTAATGAATAGAACAAATGAGAGTATAATTTCAGATACATGAGAAAATGGTGGAGTTTTTCTTCTTCTTTCTAGTCGCCTCCTCTCTTTCTTTTTGTTTGATAGGAAACCCTAATACCTAAATCCCTCAAATCCATTTGTATTCTCCTAAAAAATATAAAAATAGTCATTTTCAAAGTAAACAATCTATATTTAAGTAAGTCGGACTTGTTTCTTCACAAAACTTGTCTGCTGACAGAATTTATAGGTTGTTTTATAAAATTCATATATATCTCATATGAGCTCCTTTTATGCTGGCATTTGGTAGGTTGATAGGTATTTGAGTGAGAAATCCAACAAAATTGAGTTTGTATCAAATGGACTACTCTAACTCAAGATATTCAAGTTGGAATAGCCAAATGTCAAAACTGGCAGAATGCAAGACTTATCTTTGAAGGCTGCCATTTCCACCCCCTTTTTTCCTTATCATATATGTGCAGAAAGGTATGGACGTTAACTTTATAATGCCACTAAAATCACTTCATTTCGACCTCTACAACTCAAATTCTGCATAAAACATCAATCACAAGTCAAATCTATCAATATTCGACACATGTTAGAACATGGTCTGAATTTTATCTCCAGTTTACTCCTTTTCCAATCTCACATCCAAAAGTTCCTTCAAAATATAAAACAAAGATTATCAAGGCATTTTATATATAAAACATTAACAAAATACTAGGTAAATGTAGGAAAAACTATTGAATAATATGGTTGCATCATGAAGTAAAAAGGATATGAAAGCAAGGTTTTAAAGTTGAATAAAATCTTGTATTGATTGAAGCAAGCCCCAAGGGCTTGGTATAGTCGCATTGATGGTTATTTCTTAAGAAATGGATTTGTTAAATGCCTCAATGAATATGTTATCTATGTAAAGATCAAAGAGAATGATGATACTCTTATTGTATATTTATATGTAGTTGACTTAATCTTTACAGGAAATAATCCAAAGATGTTTGAAGACTTCAAGCCAGCAATGACCAAAAAGTTTAAGATGATGGATATTGGTCTGTCTTACTATATAGGGATTAATAACAAACAAGGAGAATATGGAATCTTTGTGAATCAAGATAAGTTTGCAATGGAGGTTCTCAAGAAGTTCGAGATGGAGAATTGTGTAAAAGTAAATACTCTAGTTGAGTGTGGAGTGAAGATGTCAAAGAATGATGAAGGGGGGGGGATAAACTCTACAACATTCAGGAGCCTAGTTAGGAGTTTGAGATATTTGACATGCACCGTCTATATATTCTTTTTGGAGTGAGACTTATGAGTAGGTTTATGGAGACATCTACTATGACACACTTCAAAGTTTTGAAGCGAATTCTTTGGTATATTAAAGGTACTATTGATTTTGACTTATTCTATGGTTATTCTAATAGCTTTGAACTTGGGGTTATAATGATAGTAATTGGGTTAGAGATATGGACTATAAAAAGAGCACTACGGGTTTTGTTATATATATAGGAGACACAACATTCATATGAAGTTCATAGAAGCAATTTATAGTCACTTTGTCAACATGTGAAGCTGAATATGTAGCTAGTACATTATGTATTTACCATTCCATATGGCTAAGGAGATTATTGAAGGAATTATAAATGCCACAAAAGAAGCCTACTGAAATATATGTGGACAACTCATCATCCATTTCATTGCAAAGAATCTAGTATTTCATAATAGAAGTAAGTATATTGACACAAGATTTCATTACTTACGAGATTGCATTACAAACAAGGAAGTTGAAGTCAAGTATGTAAAGACACAAGACCAAGTCACATATATATTCACAAAGCCACTCAAATATAATGTTTTTATCAAAATGAGAGATATGCTGGGAGTTATGAAGAAATCAAGTTTAAGGGAGGAAGTTCAAAGTAAACCATATTTTGTATTCTGAAAAATTCAAAAACGGTTGACCGGCTTAGTCGACAGAATACAATTCTTTTTCATATTAGGATTTTCTTGTATTAGTTTAATTCATTGATTATCTATGATTTTATGCCTATAACAAGGCTTGTAATTCAGCACTATTAATAAGTACAAAATAAAGATAATAACTAAAAGACCTTAAAGAGAAACACTTGATAAAAGTATACAATCCTCTCAATCTTCTTCTTATTCTTGAGTTCTTGACCTTGTATTATTATATTGATCTTATACCACATTTGTCTTCCTTACAACAGTTAACACCAATGATCAATTTCAATTTGCTTAAGATTTCATATTTTTTGTGATACACATGCATGCCTTGTGTTGCAACCTAAATTTCAACCTTATTTTTTTAAAACATTTTGAGAAAAAAAATCCAAAAAATATGTTCTTGATATATTTGCTTCATTTTCAGCGTCTTTTTCAAAGAATTTAAAATTAAAAGAAAAAAAAAGGAAAAAATGCATTTTTATTTTTATTGATTTAATTGTAATTGTGGAAGGGAGAGGATCAATTTGAAAGTTTAAAACCCTATTACCAAGCAATCCATTTTTTTAATCAAATGATCTACAATCAATTCTTTAAATTCAAGGGTCCATTTTTCTTTGCTTTATCTTAAGTTATTAAATGAATGGTTGAGATTCATTTTTGAAATCCAATGGTGGATCTTAGTTTGCTTTGCCTTCAAGCAAAAACAAAAATTATTTACCTATAAATATGTGGTTACACCACACACAAAGAGAAAATTAGGGAAACCAAAAAAAAAAAAAGGTATTCACACACACTCTCCTCACACCCACACAACATAAAACAAACCTAGCCCCCTATAAACCGAAGTGGAGTAACCACCCAACAAAAACAAAAACAAAAAAAACTGAATTACCACCCTCACCCATGGTCTCTCTTTTGTCCACCAAATGACACAAGAAAAAACCATCAAACACCCACCACACCCTCTTCAACCTGTAACAGTCATTCAACCCTAAACAGAACCATACCCATGACCTTCATTCCCTCTTCCACCCGTGACATCTTAAAACAACCCCGATGTCGTGTGCCCACATGCGACAAAATGACGACTCCATTGGGGAAGGTATTGTTTTTGACAAGTATTGGACTAAGTTTTGTGTATTTGATGTGTTTAAATTGTTGCATTTGACTTATTTACATTTTAGCATATTCTATCATGTACATACATGCATGTTTTCATGCATCATTATTTTATTTGAGATATGTCGCTATGGGTTGCACACTTGGAAACTTTAGGTTAGGTGGAGGAGTAACGACTTACCTTATGACTTTCAGTCAGGGTTTAAGTTTGTGAAACCATCAAACTCTTTGTTAAGTGCTTGGAATGGTAGTGATTGGTATACATGCCATCTTATTATCTATTGAGCCCCTATATTACCTTCACGAGGGTGATCACTGGGATGGCAAGAGACAATTTTTCAGAGACTAAGTAATAAACCTACCCTTTGTCTCACGTAAAAAGACTAGAACCTACCTTTAGGGTGTATGCTCCCTACACATTTGTTTCACATCGAGACAAGCCCTTTTTGAAACATCTTGAATTAGGGATTTATGGGTGACACAATAGTTGTCGCTCAGGAAATTTATGTTGTAGAGTTTAGGCAAGAATCAAAATTCTTGTTTATCATACATGTGTTGTGACCGCGTGTCACTCCTTGAAGGGCAAGTTCATCATATAATGTCGTATAAATTTAATTTGAAAATTGCTCCTGACAGAACCAGCTTGATGGCCATGAAAAAAAGGAAACTAAGAGTCTATGAGGGCATATGCACAAAGATGGTGAGATATAAATGGTGATGTTGTTCGTCAACACCTTCCAATCCCTTTATTATGAGCATTTGATGGGAAGCTTAGCTTGACATTTCTATGAAGTTGTGAGGATTGCTGAAAGAATTGAACAAGTTATTAAAATAGAAAAATTAGAGGTCCTACCATGGATTTTAGAACAATTACGAGAGATGAATCAAAAGATTACTTTCAGGTAGGAAACCTTAGTTGTGTGGTCCAGTCGGGTCTTGCTGTAGCATCAACTGCTCAAATGTCTTTATTAAAGATTGACATACCTTTGCCACTCAAGTTTGTCTACCAGCATTTATTAGACTCTGGACTTGTTTCCCTGACTCCATCAAATCCCATTTAACCACCATTCCCTAGCTAGTATGATCCAGACAAGAGATGTGAAATATCATGATGGGGTCTTGGGCCATTCAATTGAAAATTGTAAAAACTTCAAGTATCAAGTTCGGAAGATGGTGAGCAAAAAGCAAGTTGAGTTTGTGAGGATGGTGTCATCGACCATATTATTACTAAATCATCATGAGCATAACAAAGATCGATAAGCAATGACAAGACATAAATGTTTACTGGAGAATTAGGGTGTTGCATTGTCAATGATTTTGTTATGAAATTGTGCTATTCAACACTTTTGTTTTGGGATCACATCTCGTCTTTTTAATGAAATGTGTCTTTTTCTTGCCTCTTTATTGTTCTAAAATCAAGGTATGTTTAACATTTTATTTTGACAAAATATTTTGATCGAACTCCAACGTGTAAAATCAAGGCTAGTCAATCCTAAAAGATTAAAAGTGTTTTGATTACAGAAATGACTCAATGTTTGTTAAAATGACATGATAAACAATGTGGGGTGACCAAATAAATTTTAAGCTCACCTACAAAATTGAACCACACATCATGGAGCTAAGTTTTAGCAGATGCATAATGACATATATTAGATTCGGTAGTTATAGACTCACGAATCATGATTCTTTACAAGTCCAAATCATTATACTAGATAAGGTTAAAATTTATCGATTTTAGCCGACCTTGCTTGAAATGAGAAAAGGTCATCTTTGTTTATTCTCTTCACTATTCTTAGAATATATATCCCTTACAAGTCCTAATTTAAGCTTAATAGAATCTTTCTTTAACAAAAAAACCTTGACATGGACCACATCCTATATTGGTGGCAAGTGAGGATTTTTTTTTTGTTGGAAAGATGAAGACAATGTTAGAATCAATGGTAAAAGAGAATGCTAAGAACAAAAGCCCAATAATTGAGAAATGGCTAAAAGTAAAAAAGCCCTAGATTTAGGGGCATTCAAGAAAACTTTGAGAAAGGTTGTGGGAAAGCCAAAAGTAGACTGCACTTAAAGGCAAATCAAGGTTAAAAGTTGGAAAATGCCTATCAAGTTTAGGAGGGGCAAAAAAGTTTTTTTAATTGAGAAAAGGCATAACAAATGCCAAGAGTCAATGCTGAGGGCAAGTTAAAAAAAGATATTGAACTATACATATGTCTTTTGGTATCTATGATAAAACTTTTGGTGCTTCAAATGATTGGTTATCCATTAAAAAAAAAGTTGGATTTGCATTATAGCCTCTATTAAGAGAATATTGATCTTTTAGGTGAACACGGAATAAGTGGCATGGTTATATGTCATTATTTTACAAAGATAGTGAAATAGAAATAAGGAAATAACAAGGCTAATGATTGATAAAAAAAACCTTGACTTTTTCTTTGAATTGAAATTTGAGATAAAGAAGTATCAGGAGATAAATGATGGACAATGAGTTTTGGTATTCTCTTTAAATTTGAGATTAACCATGAAAGAAGTGGCATGGTTATATGCCAATGTTTGATCTTGATTGATAAAATTGAAAGTTTTTTACTGATAAAAAATCTTATTAAGAGTGAGTTTCCTGTCCAGTTTTAGAAAACAAGATTAATTGATGAACTATATCGCATGGTTTGTCATTTCTTCTATAGCAAGAAAAAAAAAATTAATGAATAGTTGATGGTGATCCCAAGTCTTTGAAACCCTCAAACACCTTTTGAGCCTATAAATTTCCCTTTCTTTCATAGTCATGAGTCATAGCCTGCAACATGCTTTTAAAAACTCTTTTTTAATCAAGTAAGCAATTTGAACCAATAAATGGCGCTCTCAAAACTTGAAGAGCTTTTCCATAAGGGTCGCGGCTTCACAAACTAAGCTACTAGTTATTATGCATGCTGATAAAGTAAGTGTTGAAAATGAGACACATTTTTAAGGAACCTTAAGTCTTTGCTCAAACCTTCTACTGTTGAAATCCACAGAAGGTCACCTCGTCACGTACCATCAAATGACATACCCAAAATTAGAGATTAAATTGACACAAAAAACTATAGGAAAACTATTTTAATCTTAAAATGGGTCAATTTTTATTTTCAAAATACAAGACCATCAAAAGATTGCATGTGTTGAGTGGTGTGTGTTGGGTCTTTAACCAAAGAAGCTTGATTTTCAAAAATTAACTCTCTTATTTCATTTCAATAATTAGATTTTAATAGACATGATCTTTAAAATGTGCGAGTTGATTCTAAAACAAGAGAAAATTCTCAAACAAAAAAAAACCATGGACCAAGTTTGCAAAATCCTTGATGAAAATGACTGTCGCACGGGTGCGGCGTCGCGATGATCGTCCACCAAAAAGGAAATAAACAGGGCAGAAGGAGGTTACCTGGGGGTGGTACAGCCTGAGCATGGCCGTTAGCGGCGGCGATGGTGGCGGTGGCAGAACGCAGCTGCTGGCGGCGGTGGAGACGTCGGCGATGACGGTTTTCACCGGTTCTTCCCCTGTTTTTCCTATCCCTCTCTGTTTTCTTTTTTTTTCCCTTCTGTTCTTCTTCTTTCTCTCTCTTGTTTTCTTTTCTTTTTCCTCTCTCGGTTCTCTCCTCTCTATCCCTATTATGCTTCTCTCTTCTTTCTCTCTATTTCTCTTTGTTTTTTTTTCTCTTCTTCCTCTGTATTCCTTCTCTTCTTCCTTTGTTTTTTCTTTTCTTTCTTTCTTTTGGTTTTTTTTTCGCTTCACTGTCTCTTCCTTTTTTCTCTCTCTCTTTTCCTTTTTTCGGTCCCTTTTTTGCTCTCTCTTCCCCTGTATTCATAGGAAAAACAAGGGAGAGAGAGGTAGGGGCGGCCACTGTGCAGCCGCCCCAAAAGCAACCCGAGGGGCACGTTCCCTCCTTTTTTTCACCGCCTCGTGGTAGGCCACGGGTCAGAGGTTATACAAGTGGGTTTATAGTCGACGTCTTTTTGATGCTTTTCGGAGAAAGAGGGAGAGAAAAGTCGGTAAAAAAAAGATCTTCTTCTTCCCCTGCCTCGCACATCCAAGGAAAGAAGAAGACCCATTGTGCCGTTCAAAACGGCACCATTAGGGTCTTTTTTTTTCATGAAAAGTGCATGAAACGGCGTCGTTTCATTTAAAAGGAAAACGGGGCAAATGTGTCAGAGTTCACATTGGTCCTTAATTTGTGATTTGTTCAATTGAGTCCTCAATTGCAATTTTCATTGTAAAAATCAATTCAATTGCAACCCTACCAAATTCAATTGCCAGCCCTGAAGGTGGCCGCTTTTTTCACATTAGTCCTTGGTCTTGAATTTATGCAATTTGACCTTTAATTGATCAATAAACTTCTAATTTCTTCAATTTGGCCCCTTATTCAATCAATTTCAGTGTCTCCATTTACGCGCGTTTTTCATTTTGATCCTTGGTTTAAGATTTCTTCAATTAAGTCCCTAATTGGCCATCAAACTTCAATATTTATGCAATTAAGCCCCTGATTTGACCAAATTAACTCTTAAAAATTATAATTTGACCCCAGAACTTTAATTTCTTCCAATTAAAGCCCAAATTAACTCCAAAATCATTTTTTCTTGCAATCAAACCCTCTATAAATTCAATTAAACCTTCAATAAAATTTAATTGTGTCCATAAATATCTGATCTTGGACTTTTCTTCCTCAAATTGAATTTTCTTTGTCAACAGGGCTCTCATCAGTCAACAAAATACTGTCAAATTTCAATTTTTGTATTTTTGAACCTCCTCAACCAATTTTTAGTCATTTTCTGGGCGCTTTGGCATCTTTTTTTCACTGTTATTATTTATTTTATTTTTTGGGTTTTTTCGAACATATATTTTTTATTTTTTTGTATTTTCTCTTTTTTTGTGCGGGGAACCAAAAATGGGTTAGGATAAACTGAGACTCCTTTCGCCAATCCCCTTTAACCAGAACCAAAATCCTGTGTGGTTAGGATAAACTGAGATTCCTTTCATCAATCCCCTTTAACCAGAACCAAAAAAATCTTGTGTGTGTTCTTCCTGTTGGCAGGTTAGGACTTGCTTCTTTCTTCTTTCTGAGAATTTCCTGATGGTAGGGTTCTTCTCACTTTTCTTTTTGATGATAAAGTTTGATCAAACTTTTCACTTGATGCCTTCTTTCTTTTTTGATTTTGTGATTTTGCAAGATTGACCTCGGTTTTTTTTCTAATTGCAAGGTCGATATTCAGATGATAGAGTTTGGAAAACTTGGTGCTTCCTTATTGTAGGATTGACCTAATAATTCCCAATTGCGGGGTTAACTTGAAGACTCTTCCTGATAACAGGGTTGTTCTTCTCATTTCTTCGAGGGTATGCTTTTCTTGTTCTTCCTTATGACAATGCTTGAAATTTCTTTTCTTTTCGAGAATTTCCTAATGGTAGGGTTCTTCTCACTTTTCTTCTTGATTGCGCAAAGATTCCTAGTGGTAAGGTTATCTTGGTAACTCCCGATCGCGGGGTTTGAAAATTTAGGGCTTCTTGATTGCAGGGTTGACCTAATAATTCACGATCACAGGGTTTTGAAAATTTGGTACTTCCTAATTACAGGGTTGACCCGAAGACTTTCCTGATGGCAAGGTTAATCTTCTCTTTTCTTTGAGATTTTTCTAATTGTAGGGCTTATCTCATCTTCCTCCCGTTCCAAGGTCAAAACCATGATTGTTTGTCGTTCATCAACTCAATGATTCTTTTTTTGTCCTCAATCTTGTTGGACTACATTGAGGCTTTTTCCTGTAACAAATAAAAAATATATGCAATGCTTTGATGTTAAATGACATGCATGCATCCTTACCTGATTTGAAATATAGGTCCCCCCTCTTCGATGTTCCATCATCACAGGGTGTCTTTGTTTGCTTTTCAAAGCTTTCTTTATTCTTTCAATGTACTGTCTCATTCGTGTGCTAGCCTTCCACTCAGATGAAAGTGCAGTGTTTGTCGTAGGCTGTCTGCGATGATTTCTGCTCTCGTTGCTTACCAAACATGATCGTGCCCCCAAGTGCAGTATTGCTTGATTCATCATGAATGAGCTTAACCAATCATTCATCTTCTGGATTCTCCTGAGAAATTGTTTTCTCATTGATTGTACGCATCATGCCAACACTCATCAAGAGGTTTTCTAGTGTTTTAACCTCATTTTAGATTACCAATCAGTCATGGACTTACCCCCAGTTGAAAAAAATACTCTTCAAGTATATGCTATCATCAGTCTTCTTGGAAACTATCCAATCATCCAGACATGCATCTCATAGCTTGCAGTAAAAGGCTCATATTTGTATGCTCAGTGTTCTTCTCAATAGATTCTTCTTAGCTCATCTAATCAGATTGTGAAAAGAAATGTCTCGGCCTCATCAATGATGTTGTTTTTATTACACATACTCGTGCGGTGAAGTGCGCCTTTGGGCTTCAGAACAAATTGTCCCAGAATCAGTCTTCGTGGTGGGTGCCCTTTTCGACATTCATTCAATGTAGTTTTGTGATAACATCTGTCGATAACCATGTTTCAAAGGATGACAATATGAGATTGTCCTTCAAGTGTAGCATTGTTCCACAGTCAATCTTGGTGGTGTGCATCTTTTCTTCATTCATTCAAAAGCAGCTATATGATAACATTTGTTAGAACCATGTTTCAAAAGATAACCCCAAGATGAAAATACGAGGTTGTCCCTCAAATGCAGTATTGTTTTCAATTGCTGCTGGAGTTCACTAGATCATGGAATGTTTTTGAACAATATTGCCCCCGGTGTGATCTGAATGTGCTCGTTCATTGATTATCTTTTTTTGAACCACATTGTCCTTCGTTCACCGATTCTTTATTTAATCATCTTTCTTTGCCCCTCAGCTGATCTGAATACTGCTTGTTTTTCCTTTTCAGGGTCCACTGTATTGCCCCCAGGTGGCTCAACTTTTCAAAGAGTGTTGAGAAGAGTTGATGTCATTTCTGTCAAGGATTTCGCAGACTCAATTGATGTTCTTCTTTGTCTGACAATCTTCCTTCTGGAATCAACTCTAACATTTCAAAGATCATGTCTATTCAAGTTTAGTTTGTTGAAATGAAATCAAAGATGTCTTTGTTTGAAAAGGATCTTTTTGAAAAATCAAGCTTTTTGGTCAAAGACCCAACACACGTTTTTCAAAATATACAGTCATTTGATTGTAATGTATTTTGATAATAGAAATTGACCTGTTGTAAGATTAAAAATGGCTTTTTCATGGCTCTTTGTATCCATTTTAGACTCTAATTTTGGTGCCTCTTTTGATGGTTTGTGGAGAGGTGACCTTCTATATATATTTCAAAAAAACAAAATGCTCAAGTCAAAACTTGAGGCTTTATCAAAAAAGATTGTTTCCCTTTTTTAGCATCAATTTTATCGGCATGCATAATAACAAGTAGCTTAATCCATGAACTCACGACCCTTATGGAAAAACTCATCCAGTTTTGAGAGCGCCATTTATCGGTTCAGATTGCTTACTTGATCAAAAAGGGCTTTTAAAAGCACGTAATGCAAGCTATGGTTCAAGGCTATGAAAGAAAAGGGATTTCACCGGCTCAAAATGTGTTTGAGGGTTTCAAAGACCTAGGATAAACATTAACTCTTTTTCTGCCGTTGTCTTTGTAGATGAAATGACATATAACCATGTTAACCTCATCAGAATTCTCTTAACATGGGTTATAATGCAAATCCAACTTTTCTTTGATGAATGACCAATCTTGATCATTTGATGACATCAGAAGCTTTATCATGGATACCAAAAGTTATGCTTTGTAGCTCAATATTTTTGTTTTTTCTTGGGTGTTTGATTTTCGGTGTTTGTTGTGTCTAATAACTATGACATGATTAATGTCAGCACCCATCTTCAATGCTTTGTCTGGATGATAATGGAAGACCAACATCGGTATTTTCTGCCCCCTAGTCTATGTCTCTTTTTTCTTTAGCCTTTCTCGAATGTTGGACTTTTATTCTTAGCCTTCTCTTCTCTATTGATTCTATCGGTGTCTTCAAAATATCTTTTATTTGCCCCCAGTATGGGTGTGATCCTAGTCAGGGTTTCTTTAAAAAAATATTCTATCAGGCTCAAATGAGGACCACAAGGGATATAATTTTTAGAAAGCGAATGAATAACAAACATGGCCTTTTCTCATTTCAAGCAAGGTCGGTTAAAACCGATAAATTTTCACCTCATCCAAAAATCATGATTCACGAGTCCATAACTACTGAATCCACTACGTGTCATTATGCATACTGCTAAAACTTAGCTACATGATGTATGGTTCAGTTTCATGTGTGAGTTTAAAAATTTGTTTGGCCACCTCATGTTATTTTAACGAGCATCGAGTTAGTTCTGGGATCAAAGCACTTTTAATCATTAAGGATTGATTAGCCTTAATTGCATGTTGGAGTTTGATCAAAATGTTTTGTCAAAATACCATTTGAAAGAAACATCTCATGATTTCAAGACAATAATAAGACAAAGAATAAAGGGGATTGAAAAGTGGTGGCAAATAACATCACCATTTCTGTATTTATCAGTGGAGGTTGAACATGTGCTGCCTTATCTCGCCATCTTTGCGCATATGCTCTCACAAACTCTTGATTTTTCTTCTCCATAGCTATTAGGATGGTTCTGTCAGGGGCAGTTTCCAAATTAAATTTATACTGCTTCAAAAAGGAATCTACAGGTCTTTCCATGCCTTGATCCTCATATTGTCTAGTCTCATGTACCAGCTTAAAGCAGATCCAGTGAGACTATCTTGGAAAAAGTATATCAACATCTTATCGTTATGGATCATTTCAGTCATCTTGTTGTAGTATGACCGGAGATGGGTGTATGGGCATTCTAGTCCGGTATACTTGACGAAGTCCGGCACTCTAAACTCTTTTGGCACCACAATATTTGGAACCAAACAAACTTCAGCTGCTATCACCGGGTGAATCGAATTGTTTCCTTCAACTGCTCTCAATCTTTCTTCTAAGACGGATATCTTGCTGAGGTTTATGAAACCAGTGGACCTATTTTCAGAAGGCCCATCCGCTGTGACATTGACACGATCAAAGAGTTGATGTCTTTTTCCAAGTGCAGGAGTGTCAAAGTAATAAATAACCTGGCAAGACCGGGGTCGAACCACAGGGAGGTCAACTATATAAATTACAAATAAAGAAAAAGATTTGAAGAGAATAATAACAGAAAAGGAGTTGAAGAGAGTTTTGGGATGTGATATTAGTGTAAGGATTAAGCAATGATAAAACAGATGTCAAGGTTAGAGGATTCACTAATGGTATTTCAAATAAATATAATATAAACTCTTTTTATTACTCAACTGGAAACCACACACAAAGAAGGTTCCAATCGGATGATTTATCTTTATTAGCTCATTATAAATTATTAACATGGTCATATTAATCATCTTATCTAAGTAACACCATACTTATAAATATCATCAGGCATTCATGTTGCTAGCTTATGTTAACAACAAATCAAGTTCCTATCATAATAACGATGTCGGCCGAAGACTATAAAGGATCAAGCATTTGATGTACCAAGTGTTATACAACACAAATCTAAATCAACCATTTAACAAGTAAGGTATTAAGAATTAGTAAGATAAAAAGATAAAACATGTTAATAACAATCTTTCTTAGATATAAACATTAAAGTCCATGTTGAGTTTATATTATACCTATTCTAACACCACTAGTGAAACCTTTTCACCTTGACATAATTAACTTAGCTAAACATAA
>Ga0307513_10004497_pt1 | contig 18601 bp, 15 predicted proteins | sample 15_EM_MG_FD_202174 | JGI IMG/M metagenome (GOLD analysis project Ga0307513, IMG submission 202174) | Populus trichocarpa ectomycorrhiza microbial communities from riparian zone in the Pacific Northwest, United States - 15_EM | ecosystem: Host-associated > Plants > Roots > Unclassified | place...
TGGCCGATTCGCTGCGCCGGGCGATCAACGCCTGATCGACGCCTGGTCAACACCTGATCGACTCCGCCGATTGCCGTTGACCTGGTCAACACCTGATCGACTCCGCCGATTGCCGTTGACCATGAGGTTCTGTCGATGTGGTGCACCGGCCGATTGGGCATGCGGTAAATGTCGACTTTGTGGATAGGCACGCGACTTTCACCCGTATTGCTTTGCTATCGAAGGCCGTATCAAATGGAAGCATTACCTGCATTTAAGGTTCGCATATCCGAAACGCTGGCTAGTCGAACTATTTTGGGTCTGCCCGAAATAATTGTCATGACCGATTGACACCGCCATACTAAGGACCGGTCACAAGAGCGATCCGCCCACCGGTTCAGACGCCGAGACGAGCTCCTTGACTCGGGTGGTCAGTACGAGGTGGCGTTTGGTAACGCCGCATTGGGACAGGTGTGGGGGGCCACTCCAGGTTCGACGGGTTCGGCTTCCCGTCCGAGCAGACCGCTCATCTCGCGGATGTTTGGAGAGGTTCTCAAAGTGCACTTGGACAGAAGACGCGAGCGGCACCTCGACCGCAAGAGTCGCTTCAGACGCCGCTTGACCATCGGGGTGGCGCTGGCTCTGGGCCTGGCTCTGGGTGGCACTTATCTGGTGGTCAGCACGCGTGACAACACCGACAACACGGCTGCGACGACCGAGGATCCGGTAACGCTCACCCGCGGAGCCTCCGATCAGTCGGCCGCCGTCGGTTCCGAACTCGGCATCCGGTTCAGCACCCCGACCGCGGGTGTTGTCGACACGATCAAGTTCTTCAAGGTGCGCCGCGACGGCACGCAGCACACCGTCCGGCTCTGGTCCGGTGCCGGCGTGCTTCTCGGGCATGGTGTCTCGACCAAGGAGTCCGGCCGCGGCTGGCAGTCGGTGAAGCTCGACGCCGCTGTGGCGCTGCAGGCGAAGACCACCTATGTGGCCTCCTATCAGTCCACCAAGGACCTCAAACAGCTGGCCGGCTGGATCGGTGGCCGGCCGGGGCGGGACTCGAAGATCGCCGTTTCCGGGGTCCTCAGCGGGCCGGGTGGAAGCCTCCCGACCCAGGCCCGGCCGGCCCGCGGTCGTCAGCCCGTCGACCTGCTCCTGCGCAGCGGTCCGCAACCCACGGCGACGCCCACCTCGAAACCGACGCCGTCCGGTTCGGTTCCGCCTTCGAATGCGCCGCCCGGCGGGGGCGCGGGCAGCGGAACCGGCTGCGCGGCCAATCCGAGCCGATGCGGTTACCCGGACGGCTCGAACACGGGCGTTGTCGCGGGAGCCAGGCTCCGGTCGGTGCCCGGTGACGTCTCCAAGGGAGACGGCTGGCACTACGACAAGCGCGGCTGGGTCACGGTCGACGGGAAGGGCGCGACGCTGGAAAACCTCGACGTTCCCTACAACGTCGACGTCACGGCCGACAACGTCACCCTGAAGAACCTCAGGATCACCGTCCGCGGCGAGGGCTTCGGCGTCAGTCTCCGGCGCACGTCCAACGTCACCATCCAGGATGTTGAGATCGGCAGTCCGGATGCCGGCGAAGATCGGCTACTGGTCGGCATCAAGGACATTTACGGCGACACCAAGGGAACCAAGATCCTCCGAGCTGATATCTTCCACGCTGGAACGGGCGTGCAGATCTACAGCGGCCTATTGCAGGACTCCTACATCCATGACATGGGATTCCGCTCTGGCGATCACACGAACGGCACCACCAGCAACGGTGGCACCCAACAGTTGACGATCAAGCACAACACGGTGTTCAACTCCCAGGCTCAGACCGATGCGGTGAGTCTGTTCCAGGACTTCGGGGTCGAGGCCAACCGGTTGATCGAAGGGAATCTCCTGGCCGGCGGTGGTTACACCATCTACGGCGGTGCCAATCCCGGCGCTGCGCAAACGTCAAACATTCGCATCATCAACAATCGCATCTCGAATATGTACTTCCCCAAGGGTGGCCACTTCGGGCCGGTCACCGCGTTCGACGAGCACGGTCCCGGAAACGTCTGGGCCGGCAACATCTGGGACGCGACGGGTGCCACCATTAACTACTGATCGAGCCTGTTCGGCGTCTGGTGGTGGAGGTCTTCGCCGCTGCCACCAGACGCCGCGCTTCAGCCGCCGAGCTCTTGATACAGCTGGCTGACCCGGTCAATCTTGCTCTGCCATAAACCCACTTGAGTCACCCGATGGCGGGCCCCCGCCCCGAGCTTCTCGCGTTCAGCGGGGTCCTCGACCAGGGTCGTGATCGCGGTGCACAGGTCTCGGGCCAACTGCTCAGGCGTCTCGGCCGGCAGTCGGATCCCGCTCGCGTCGTCGACCGCGCTGCCCGGACCGCCGCGATCAACCACGATCAACGGCAGGCCCCACGCCATGGCCTCGAAGACCACGTTCCCACCAGGCTCGCGATAGCTCGGAAACACAAAGACATCCGCCTTCTGGTACAGCCCGTCCACTTCGGCTCTCGGCAACCGGCCGTGGAACGTCACCTTGTGCGCGACCCCCAGTTCGGCGGCGAGCGCTTCGCAGGCGGCTCGATCGAAGCCGTCGCCCACGACATCCAGTACGACGGGAAGATTCGGAGCCAGCCCAAGGGCGCGGATGACGTCTCGCACCCCTTTTGTCCGCACCAGTCGGCCGACGTGCAGTAGTCGCAGCACACCGGCGCGCCCGGAGCGGTCGACGGGCGCCGGGAGCTCGTCGATTCCGGTCTCGGACATCACCTCGAACCGGCGCACCCCCAGTGGCGCCAGGAAGCTCTGGACGTAGTCGGCGATCCCCAGCACGCAGGCCGCTTGCTGATAGCTGCGGCGCAGCCAGGGGTCATGATCCATCCGGTATCGGTCCAGGGCCCGCAGACCGACATACCACGGCGCCCGACCATCGTCCTGGGCGAAGCCGGGCGGATTGTCGAGGCTGCCGCCGACCGGGCCCATCAGATACGGAATCCCCAGGCCGACCACGGGGCACGGGTAGCGCATGGCGACCGGAACCGGCTGATGGGCGACGTCAAACGTCTCCCCGTTGCGCAACGCGTCCTTGACCCAATGGCGAGCCCGGCGCTGGAACGGCAGATAGCCCGGCTTCAGCATGCTGTTGAGCCGCTCCGCGCGGCCCAGTAATGGCGGCTCGGGCCATTCGATCACCCGCACGCCGGGCAGCTGCCGGGCGGTTGGCGTCCGGCCACGCTTGTAATAGGTGAGCAGCGTGAGGTCGTGCTTCTCGGCGAGCCGTTGGGCCCACTGGAAGGACACCCAGGCCTCACCAACGTCCTCACCGTCGCAGGTCGGGGCGATGAGCAGCAGCTTCGACACGATGTCACGGTAGCGGCAGAAGGATGTCGTTGTGGCTCTCTCACCGGATCCGTCGACTAAGATCTACCCCGTGGAGACCTGCGCTGTCGTGGTCGTGACCTACAACAGCGCTCACGTGATCGAAGCCCTGCTCGACTCGATACCCGCTGCGCTGGGCCCCATCGAGGGCCACGTCGTCGTGGTTGACAACGGTTCTACTGACGGCACTCTCGCGGTACTGGAGCAGCGGTCCGACTGCACCGTGGTCCGGTCCACGAACGTGGGCTATTCCGGCGGGATCAATCGGGCGGTCGCCGCGGCACCTCTCACGGACAGCATTCTGGTGCTCAATCCCGATGTCCGGCTGGCCGCCGGGGCCGTCCCGCCACTGCTGGCGGCGCTCGGACCAGACGTCGGAATCGCGGTCCCCAGAATCCTCTCCGACGCCGGAACGCTCGAATTCTCGCTTCGCCGCGAACCCACTTTGCTGCGCGCACTGGGCTTGACCCGGACGGGGATCGCGGCCCTGTCCGAATACGTCACCGAGCCGGAAGCCTACGACGTTCAGCACCCGGTCGACTGGGCCCTCGGTGCCGTGTTGCTGATCTCGCGGGCCTGTCACGACAAGGTCGGAGGCTGGGACGAGTCGTATTTCCTCTACTCGGAGGAGACCGATTTCTGTCTGAAGGCAAGGGATCTGGGCCTGAGCACCGTCTATGTCCCGGCGTCGACGGCTGTGCACATCGGCGGACAGTCAGGGCGCAACGATCGCACTCATGCGATGCAGATCGTCAACCGGGTCAGGCTTTTCGGGCGTCGGCGCGGGCTGCTGGCGGCCTGGCCCTACCTCGGGCTGACCGTGTTGAGCGAGTTCTCCTGGCTGCTGAGAGGGCACCAGCAATCCCGGCATGCCATCGCGGCACTGCTTCTACCGAGCCGCAGACCCGCCGAGCTGGGCTGTTCGGATCACGTCATTCCACGCTAGCCCTGAATCTCTGATGACGATGGCTTGCACGGATTTACAGGGTGATCAATCTGCTGAACTTGCTCCTGACGGCGCCTTTTCGAAGATCAGGACCATGGTCTGGGAGAACTGGGGCAGCCAAGAACTGAGCTTTGCGTTGATGGCGAGTTGGGTGCGCTTCGACCACGTCCCGTGGCCCTCCGCGTAGTCGAGCTCACAGTACTTGACCTCCACCAGCCGGAAGCCGTGCCGAGATGCCAGATGAGTCAAGGTGCGGGGCGTGTAGTAGCACGTGTGCTCAGGATTGACGGGCGGCTCATTGGTACGCCGTGCCGCGACGCGAGCCATCTTGGCAAATGAGTAGGTATTCGGCGTCGAGAGAACCAATTTCCCATTCTCATTGAGATTTCGGTGCGAGCACTCCAGGAACTGTCCCGGATTTGATAGGTGTTCGATCAGATCGCCGGCAAAGACCACGTCGTAAGTGTCGGAAGCGATGTAGGACTCGGCGTTTCCGACCTCGATGTCCCAACCGTCAGCCCGTGCCTCCTCAATGTCGGCGCTAAGTAGGTCAAAGCCCCTGATCTTGGCGGCGTGCTGTGCCAGAACCGCGAAGTTCCATGTCTTATAACCGGTGCGACCAGTGTAGGTATGTCCGATACTGCCCACATCGAGGACGGTTTTGGCGCGCACCAAGGGGATGATGGTCGTGTAAAAGGTCGACGTCATGCCTCATTCTAGAGTCGATGCGCTTCCTTGGCTGGGTGTTTCGCGGTAAGTCGCAAGCCTTGAGGTGGTTGGCCTGTGAAGGGCCCTGGGAGCGGTAATTGGCCTGTGCGGCTGCGCCTCCACCTGCACAGATGGCACACTGTGGGTGTGGTTGAACAGTTGCTGTTGATCGGCGCCGGCGGCTTCGCTCGAGAGACGGCCGAGGCCGTCCGGGCGGTGAACGCGACCGAGAACACCTGGGATCTGCTGGGTTTTCTGGATGATGACCCGGCCCTGCTGGGCGTTCGGGTCGGTGATGTGCCGGTTGTCGGACCGATCGATGCCGTTCACGAGCATCCCGACGCGATGGTCGTCCTCTGCACCGGCCGGCCGGACAACTACGTCAGTCGGCGTCTGATCGCGCACCGGATCGACCTGCCCGATCATCGCTATGCCACGATCGTTCATCCCGACGTCTCGATGGGATCCACGGCCTCCGTCGGGGTCGGATCGGTCCTGTTGGCCCAGGTAGTCCTGACGGCGGATGTGCGCGTCGGGCGTCACGTCGCGGTGATGCCCCAGACGGTGCTGACTCACGATGTTCTGGTTCAGGATTGGGCCACGCTGGCGTCCGGTGTCCGGCTCGGAGGTGGGGTCACCATCTCCGAGGGGGCCTATCTCGGCAGCGCCGTTTCGGTCCGTGAGGGCTGCACCATCGGGGCCTGGTCGATGATCGGAATGGGATCGGTGGTCACTCGGGACGTGCCCCCCGAGCGGCTCTGGTTCGGCGCTCCAGCTCGCGACATCTCACCTGCTCCGTTACCGATAGGCCACCTCGCCTGACGAGCCGTGGTTCTGCACGTCCTCGGGATTTCGCCTGTGGACGCCGCTTTGAGGAGAAAAAGTGACATCCGTTCCATTCGTCGACCTGTCCGTTCAGCACCGGCAGATCGCCGCCGAGGTCGATCAGGGCTTCGCTGAGGTTCTGGCCAAGGGTGACTACATCGGCGGGCGGTCGGTCACGCTGTTCGAGCAGGAGTACGCCGCCTACTCGGAGGCCGCGCACTGCGTGGGGGTGGCCAACGGAACGGATGCGCTCGAGATGGCGCTGCGGGCGCTGGGGATCCGCTACGGCGATGAGGTGATTCTTCCGGCCAACACCTTCATCGCCACCGCCGAGGCGGTCGTGCGCGCCGGTGGGGTTCCGGTGCTGGTGGACGCCGACGACGAGGCTCTGCTGATCGACCCCACCCTGGTCGAGGCGGCGGTGACCGACCGGACCCGGGCCATCATTCCCGTCGATCTCTACGGGCAGGCGGCACCTTTCGAGCAGTTGCCGGCGGTGATCCGCGATCGTGGCATCGCGGTGCTCGAGGACGGCGCTCAATCCCAGGGCGCGCGCCGGCACGGGCGACGGGCCGGGACACTGGGCACCATCGCAGCGACCAGCTTTTATCCCGGCAAGAACCTCGGTGCCTACGGGGACGCCGGCGCGGTGGTCACCGACGATGCGGACCTGGCCCGGCGGGTGCGGGTGATGGGCGCGCATGGCAGCGCGGTCAAGTACCAGCACACCGAATTCGGGTTCAACTCCCGGCTGGACACGCTGCAGTCGGTGGTGCTGCGGGCGAAGCTGCGCCGGCTCGATGAGTGGAACGAACAGCGCCGGGTCGCCGCCGGCCGGTACGAGCAGTTGCTCGGCGGCGAGAGCCGGGTCCGGCTGCCGGTCACGCTGGCCGGCAACGAGCACGTCTGGCATCTCTACGTGATCCGGGTGGCCAACCGCGACGAGGTGCTGAAAGGCTTGAACGAGAACGGGATCGGCGCCGCGATCCACTATCCGGTACCGGTCCACCTGCAGACGGCCTTTACCGGCCTGGGCGCCGCCGGGTCCTTCCCGGTGAGCGAGCGCAGCGCCGACGAGATCCTGTCCTTGCCGATCTACCCCGGCATCACGGCCGAGCATCAGGAACGCGTTGCCGAGGTCCTGTCCAAGGTTCTCGGCTAGCCCCCGGGTCGGGCCGGTCGGGCAGCGGGTCGGGCTGGTCTCCAGCCAGCCTTCTCCGCTTCCCGGCGGCCTTCTCCGCCTCCAGGCGGCGCAGTGCGGCGATACAGCCCAGGCAGAGGAAGAGCAGGCCGGGGATGATCGCGAACGAGAAGGCATCGAACAGTGCGTAGGCGGCGGCGGCCGAGGCAACGGTGGCCGTCAGAGCCTGCGCCAGCTGGCGGGTTTCCCAGTCCGTGGCTCGGTGCCGGATCTGCAGACCGGTGCCGATGCCCACCAGGAGCAGCATGAGCAGTGCGGCAAGTCCGAGCGCGCCGAGTTCGATCATCGTGCCCAGGTACTGATTGTCCAGGATGTGGTACGTGGGTAGGAAGGTGGCGTATCCCCGACCGAAGATCGGCGAGGCGCGGATGAACTCGAAAGCGATGCCGTAGCTGCCGGTCCGTGACTGAGCGCTGGTGTCGTTGCTGATCCCGGTGAACAGGCCAACGAAGGTGCCCAGCATGCCGGGCACCGAGACATAGATGAATCCCCCCAGCACCACCATGGCCGCATACGCCTTCTTGCGCATGTAGTTGGGCAGGGTCGGCAGGATGAAGGCGAGTACAACCGCCGTGCAGAGGATCGCCGACCGGGAGACCGAGACGGGGATCGCGAGGGCGAGCACGGCGACCGGATACCACCGGCGGAACTTACTGCGGTGCGTGTCCACCAGGGCATAGTGCAGCGCGATCGGGAGAAACATGGTCAGGGCAACGCCGAACTCGATCGGATGAGTCGCCGTGCCGAACGGGCGGGTCACCCCGTCCCGTTGGCCAACCGTGCCGACGACGCTGTTGACGGCGAGGCCGGGGATGTGCAGGTAGTTGGTCCAGGCCCGGCCGGTCTCGAACTGGACCAGGCCGAGCGTCGCCATCGCCCCACCGGCAGCCGCCAGCCGTCGCAGGAGGGTGTCGAGCCGCTCCCGGGTCGGGATCCCATCCATGCAGACGACCACGATGCCCAGCCAGGCCAGGACGATCAACAGGCCCCGATCGGCCGCCCGCAGTTCGGTGGAATCGATCGGCCGGATGGTGGCCGCGATATAGCTGGCCAGGACGCAGCCGACGAAGGCCAGCATAGCGATCCGGATCGGCTGCCGGTAGATCGTCTTGTCCCGGTACCGGGAGACCCGGTTCGCCACCCACCAAAGGGCTGCTCCCATGCCGAGCAGTTGCGAGGGTGCACCTGCCCCACCGAGCGGGCCGAAAACGTAGCTTGCCGGTAGGCCGATCAGGAGGATGACGAAACCGGTCAGCAGAGTGGTCGCGTCACCCGAAGCCATCAGCCCGAGCCGAGCCGGCCGTGCGCGGCGCACGGACCGGGCGGGCTGTCCGGGCCCGTGGGCTTCAGCTGTTGCCACGCCGCCCACCCGGACCGTGGACTGGTCGAGCAATCATCCCGAGCTGCCGTCTTTGGGCGGACGCTCGATGTTCTCGCCGTCCTGATCCTTCACCGGCTCCCGGAACACGGCAGGCAGCCGGTCCAGGTCGAAAACGGCCGCAACCCGGCGGTGCTCGTCCTGCCCGTGCTCGTCCTGGCGGTTCCAGTTCTTCGCCGGCTGCCCGGCTGCCGACTGCCCGGCCGCCTGGGCTTTCTGCTGCTGCTGGTGCCCCCAAGCCGAAAGGTCGAGCGGCAGCGGCGTGGTCGGCGGACTCTCCGCCCCCGGCTTGCCCGGGTTGCCCCGCTGGGGTTTGGCGGCGGGTTGATCCTCGCGTGCGGGCCGGACCGACTTGAGTACCGGAACGGCGACCGGTGCGGCCTGCGGCTGGGCCTGGGCCGGCTGGGGCCGAGCGGATACCGGCTGCTCGAACTCGGGCGTCCTGCCCACCTGCCGGGCGGGCTGCCGGTTCGGCGGCGAGTCCGTGCTGCGGGAACGGCGGGTCCGGTCGACTCCGTTCGCCAGCACCGGATGCGCTGCTCCGTTCGGGTGACTGCCGTTCGAGGCGGCGGGCAGGATCGGCTCGAAGTCCTCGTCCTCTTCGATCTGGTCAGTGCCGTCGCGCCGGCGCGATCTGCGCAGCAGAGCACCGTCGAGCAGGCCGGTCAGGACCAGGGTCAGGCCGATCCCGACGGCAAACGCAAGGAAGGTGGCCCGGAACTGAGACTTGCGAACCACGGTGGGTATCTCGTCCTGGCTGAGCAGGTTGACCGTGATCAGCGACCGCTCGGGGACCTGAGTGGCCTGCTGAAGCTTGAGCAGCTTGATCGGGATCTGTTCCTTGACGATCCGCAGGGTCTTCTCGGATTCGGCCGGGCTGTGCCCGCTCGAAGTGATCAGGATCACCGGACCGGCGCTGGTGGCGTCCTGGATCACCAGATAGCTGTCGTCCGCCCCCAGTGCCACCAGGTCCTTGACGGTGTTGCCATCCATCATTGCCCGGGAGACCACGTCGGCGACGCTGCCGAGGCCGCCGAGCGCCAGGAACGGGTTTCCGCCCTTGCCGACAGACGAGCTCGGCGGCAGGACGAGCATCATCGCCTTGATCTCGTAGCTGGGTGGCACCACCGTGGTAACGCCGAAGCAAAGACCGGCCGTGAGGGTAAAGCCGATAATGACGGCGTACCAGCGTCGCAGAAGCATGCGCCAGTCCGAGAAGAACATCCGTACATCCTCCCGTGGACCGCCGCTTGCTGAATCAGGACACGCAGCGACCAGGTTCCCCGCTACTTCTACAGCTTACGGGGGATTGCGGTGACCGGAGTAGGCCTTGCCAAAGTCTCCCTCATCCGGTCGATCAGGTGCGACGATGTGCAGGTCACCAGGGCAGCATTTTCCCTGCCTCAGCCGGATATTCCTACACTTCGCAGTTGAACGGTTGCTCTACGAAAGGAGTGCGGGTCGTTGAACGTCTGGCAACTATCTGCAGTCCTGCGCCGACAATGGCTGGTCACGCTGGTCGGGCTGCTGCTGACCCTCGGCTTCAGCTACCACCTGTCCCACCTTGAAGGCCTTTACTACCAGAAGGTCGACATGATCTTCCTGGCTCCTGAAGAGCCGGACACGAACACCTTCCAGAACGCCACCGGCAGCCTGATCGGGACCGCGGGAATCATCAGCCAGGTGGTGGGCAGCTCGGCCTCCGGGGCCGCGCCGGTCTCGGAGAACGCCACCCTGGTCGGAACCGGGCTCAAGCACGCCTACTCGGTCCGTTTGCCGAATGATGGCGGGCAATGGGCGATCAACTACACCCGGCCGGTGCTCGATGTGCAGGCGGTGGGGACCAGCCCGGCTGAGGTGACAGCGACCATGACCCGGGTGATCGCGAAGGTGAATCATGAATTGGACCGCAGGCAGGATGCTTTCGGGGTGGACAAGCGATACCGGATCACGACCCGGCTGAACCCGTCCCTCGCCTATGTCATTCACAGCAACGGAAGTCCGGCCCGCACCCTGGCGGGTGCGCTGTTGCTCGGGACCGGGCTCTCGATCACGGCGGCGATCCTGGTGGATCGCCGCCGCCGACGGAACCCGGTGTCGCCCAAGGAGCCGGCCCCGACCGAAGCCGCCGTTCACGAGCTGGTCTGACCGGCGCCTAGACCGGCGCGGAGAACCTCGATCAGGGCGATACCCGGTCGGCCCGAGAATGCGGCAGGTCCGTCGGCCGCGGGCGATCAACGGCCCGGCCGCCGCCCAGCAGGACGTCGGCGATCCGCTCGCCGGCCTTGCCGTCCCAGAGCGCGGGTCGACGCGGTGCCGGCGGGTTGGCCAGTACGTCGAAGGCGTGCCGGACGATATCGGCCGGATCCCGGCCGATCACCCGATTGGTGCCCTCGGTGACCGTGATCGGCCGCTCGGTGTTGTCCCGCAGGGTCAGGCAGGGGACGCCGAGCATGGTCGTCTCCTCCTGTACCCCGCCGGAGTCGGTGAGCACCAGGGCGGCGCCGGCCTGCAGTGCGACGAAGTCCAGGTAGCCGGCCGGTGGCAGCAACTGCAGGTTCGGATGCAGGCCGGCCTCCTCGAGCACGGCCCGGGTGCGCGGGTGTGCGGGAAACACCAACGGGAGTCGTTCGGCCACCGTGTTCAGCGCGGCGATCAGCCCGGCCAGCGAGGCCGGGTCGTCGACGTTCGCCGGCCGGTGCAGGGTGAGCACGCCGTAGCCGCCCGGCGTGAGGCCGAGCCGTTCCAGCACGCCGGACTGGTGCGCCCGAGAAAGATTGGCCAGCAGGGTGTCGGCCATCACGTTGCCGACGACGTGGATCTGATCCTCGCGGTATCCCTCGGCCCGCAGGTTGTCCGCGCCGTCCTCCGAGGGGGCCAGCAGGTAGTCGCTGATCCGGTCGGTGACCACCCGGTTGACTTCCTCCGGCATCGACCAGTCGCGGCTGCGCAGGCCGGCCTCGACGTGCGCCACCAGGCACCCGGATTTCGCCGCCACCAGGGAACAGGCCAGGGTGGAGTTGACGTCCCCGACCACGACCACGATGTCCGGTCGCAACTGCTCGACCAGGGGCTCGAAGGCGGTCATCACCTTGGCGGTCTGGCCGGCGTGGGTTCCGGAACCGACCGCCAGCAGGTGATCCGGCGCCCGGATCCCCAGCTCGGTGAAGAAGACGTCGTTCATCGCCGCGTCGTAGTGCTGGCCGGTGTGCACGAGGGAGACGTCGGCATCGCGGCTCTCCAGCGCGTCGAGCACCGGCTTGATCTTCATGTAGTTCGGCCGGGCGCCGGCCACGCAGATCACCCGCATGGTGGCTCCGCGGGTCACAGCTTCTCGATCGTCGGACCGGCCGGCATCCGGTTCTTGCAGTCCAGAACGTATTTCGCGGACGAGGCGACGAGTTCGTAGTCGAAGGAGTCGTGGTCGGTCACGAGCACCACGGCGTCGGCGCGGCGCAGCTCCTCGGCGGTCAGCTCGGCGCGGGCCACCCGCCGGTCGACGTGCGGCTCGACCACGTGCGGGTCGATCGCCCGGACCTCGGCACCGAGCCCGACGAGCAGTTCCGCCACCCGGGTCGCCGGGGATTCGCGCGCGTCCCCGGTGTTCTTCTTGTATGCCAGACCCAGCACCAGGATCCGGGAGCCCTTGATCGACGTCGACCGTTCGTTCAGCGCGTACATCAGCCGCTGGATCACGTAGTCGGGCATGTGGTCATTGACGTCGTTGGCGAGCTCGACGAAGCGGAAGTTGCGCCCGAGCGAGCGGCGCACCCGCCAGGACAGGTACGACGGGTCGATCGGCAGACAATGGCCGCCGACCCCCGGACCGGGGACGAACTTCATGAACCCGTACGGCTTGGTCGCCGCCGCGTCGACCGCTTCCCAGATGTCGATGTTGAGATCCCGGGCGAACATCGCCAATTCGTTCACCAGCGCGATGTTGACGTGCCGGAAGGTGTTCTCCAGCAACTTGGACAGCTCGGCCACCCGGGGCGAGCTGACCGCGACGGTACGGTCGACCAGCTGATCGTAGAAGGCCTGCACGGCCTGCAGCGACTCGTCGTTGATCCCGGCCACGATCTTCGGGGTGTTGGCGAAATGCCAGTCCGGGTTGCCGGGGTCGATCCGCTCCGGGCTGTAGCCGAGGAAGAAGTCCCGCCCCGCGGTCAGGCCCGAGGTGGACTCGAGGATGGTGGCCACCAGTTCCTCGGTGGTACCGGGGTAGGTGGTGGACTCCAGGACCACGGTGGCGCCGGGGCGGACGAACCGGCCCAGCACCTCCGCCGACTTCTCGATGTAGCTCAGGTCCGGGTTTCCCTCCCGCAGCGGAGTCGGCACCGTGACGACGGCGACGTCGAACCCGGCGCAACTGCGCGGCTCGGCGCTGACCTTGAATCGTCCGGTGGCCAGGGCCGCCACGAGCTGGTCGGAGGTGATGTCCTCGATGTACGAGTCACCGGTGGCGAGCCGCTTGATCCGGTCCTCGTCCACGTCGAAGCCGACAACGGTGAAGCCCGCCTCCACGGCGCGGACGGCGAGCGGGAGACCGACGTATCCCTGCCCGACGACGACAAGTCGTTGCGATAGATCCATGGTGTCAGCTCCTTACGAGGTGGCTGGTGCGTCGTTCACGATGGTGGGCGACAGGTCCGAGGGCTCGGCTGTCCGTAGCGGAAGGGCAGTCACACTGGCGATCTGCCCCCGCACCTGGGTGACTTGGTGCCTGGTCTTTTCATAGGGTGCAAGCGGTCGAAACATTTCCTGGGGAGTCTTGATCAGGAAAGCGGTATTCGTGGTCAGGTAACGGCGCCACATCCGGCTCGGCTCCTGGCCGAGCCGGTAGGCCCACTCCAGCCCCAGCTTTTGCCAGCTCACCGGTGCCCGTTTGGTCAGGCCCGCGAAGATGTCGAAGGAGCCACCCACACCATGCTGAAGGGGAACGTCGAGGGAGGGCCCGAAATCCGCGAGGAAGTTCTCCTTCTTCGGCGAGGACATCCCGAGGAACAGCATGTCCGCGCCGGAACTGCGGATCTGCTCGGCCACCGCGCTCGATTCGGAGTCGGCGAAATAGCCGTTGCGGGCACCCGCGATCCTCAGCCGAGGGAATCTGGCCCGCAGGTTGGTCTGCAGCCTGGCCATCACTTCGTCGGTCGCCCCGAGCAGGAAGACCGAGCGGTCCTGCTGCTCGGCATGCACCAGCAGGCGTTCAAAGAGGTCGATCCCGGTCACCCGCTCGGGCAGGCGCCGGCGCAGCAGCCGGCTGGCCCAGACCACCGACTGGCCGTCGGCCAGCATCAGGTCGCAATCCAGCAACGACTCCCGAAGGGTCGCGTCCTTGCCCAGGGCGACGACCTTGGCGGCGTTCACCACCCCGATGAGCAGTCGTTCCCGGGTGCGCAGCGCCTCGTCGCACCGCTCGATCACCTGATCCATGGTCAGCGAGTCCACCCGCAGCCCGTAAAGCACGACCTGGGTCGCCTGGGACCCATGGCCGGTGACGTGCGCGGACGCCGGGTCGGCGACCGCTTTTACCGCTGATTCCGCCACCGAGGACCCAATTTTGGGCGTGAAGTACTCATTCGTCGCGCTCATGACATACCTACCTCAGAGACGTCCGTGTCTTGGGGTGCGGGCCCACGCGTAAACGAGCCAGCCGAGTTCGTAGGGGCGGCACTCGGGGTCGATGCGCGCCGGCGGAAATACCAGATCCAGGGCCTTCAACCGCAGGCCGGGTCGGATCGCGGTGGTGACCGATCGCAGTGAGCGCATCGCCTTCGGTGGCTCACGGCGTCCGATCTTCCGCCAGATCACACCGAGTTCCGGTGCGACCAGGGGTTCGGGCAGCTCTGGGTGGTCAGCCACCCAATCCAGCCCGCGGGCGACGGCCGAAAGATGATTGTCGCCACCGGATTCGTAGAGATCGAAGAGCGCCATCGGTGCCATCGCGTGCTGGTGCACGCTGTAGACGGGATAGCCTTCGATCACCTCTGAGGTGCGGGCGTCGTAGTGCCACCACCACTGCCCGGCCGGACCCTGCAGTTCGCAGATCCGGGCCGCGCAGAGATTTGCCGCCGCGAGCGCCCGGGGGTCTCCCGAGACGGCCGCATACCTGGCGAGGGCCTGGATCGGATAGACCTGATCCGCGAAGCAGCCGACGTGGGCCCGGAGTCGGTGCTGTTGCCCCGGCGGAAGCACATGCGGGAAGATCCCGCCCGCGGCCTGGTGGCGGAGCAACCGGTCCACGAGTTCGCTGCAGACCGGACGCAGTTGTGCCGAGAGGCCGTACTCCACCAGGGCAGTGAGCATCCAGGACTGGTCGACGGTGGGGATCGCGGTGCCGGCCCCGACCAGTTCCACGATCCGCTGAACCCCGCGAGCCGCCTCGTCCACGACTGCGAGTTCGGCCGCCAGCCAGGTGGCGAGGGCGATGGCGCCGGGGTCCACTCCGGCCAGCGCCCGGGACATCACCGCGCCCACGAGGTCGGACGCCGTTGCACCGGCGAGGATCTCGCGCTGCTGCGCGTCCTCGAGCCGGGCTATTCCGAGGGCGGCGATCGCGGTGTAGCGCACGCTCGAGCCCTCCATCGCCAGGCCCGATCCAGCGACTCCGCGTGCCGTCTGCGGGAATTCCTGCAGACGTGGGTCGTACATCCGGGTCAACCCGCGTTGCGCGATCGCCGAGTAGGCGTCCGCAGTGTCGCCCATCGCATCAGCGTCCGGAAGATCGGCGATCGTCCGTGGTCGGCGCGAGGCCCTCGCCGCGGCCTGAGCGGACCTGGCATCCTCCGACGGATCGGCGGATCGATCCTCGGTGGCTGTCACCTTCGGCCTGTCCACGGTCGTTGACTCCCTCCCAGCAGGCTCACTACGTCGTCCGCCCCAGCCAGTGGCGACCCCCGGTCACCCGATCCTGGCCGACTTCCGGCGTCAATCTCTTGATCTCGGACAGTAGTCGAGCCTCCACGGGGATGCGGGGGAAACCAGATTTTGTCTCCGTTTGGCGGAATGCTGTTCGCGGTCCGATCACCTGCTGTGGGCTTTAGTGCCCCGGATGGAGCAACTTTCTACTCTAAGTAGTTGTCTGATCACAGCATGCAGTAGTGTCCCCGGGTCCCTTTTGACGTGGCCTACGAGGTGATCCGGACGCGCACGGTCCGGGGGTACGCAGGCGCCGGGCGGACCATCTCCAATGAGGTCTTGACGATGAACGCGGTGTTCGTGGTCAGGTACCGGCGCCACATCCGGCGCGGTTCCTGACGCAGCCGGAATGCCCACTCCAGGCCGAGGCGCTGCCAGCTCAACGGTGCCCGCTGGGTCACCCCCGCGAAGATGTCGAACGAGCCTCCGACGCCGTGCTGAATCGGAACACCCAGGCCGGCACCGAATTCCGCGAGGAAGATCTCCTTCTTCGGGGAAGTGATCCCGAGGAACAGCATGTCCGCACCGGAACCGCGGATCTCCTCGGCGACCTCGGCCGATTCGGCCGGATCGAAGAAGCCGTTGCGGGCGCCGGCGATCCGCAGTCCGGGGAACCGGGCCCGGAGATTGGTCTGCAGGGTGGTCAGCACTTCGTCGGTGGCGCCGAGCAGGAAGACCGAGCGGTTGGTCTGCTCGGCATGGATCAGCAGTCTCTCGAAAAGGTCGATTCCGGTGACCCTTTCCGGAAGCGGTCGACCCAGGAGCCGGCTCGCCCAGACCACCGACTGGCCGTCCGGCAACATCAGGTCGCAGTGCAGCAGCGAATCGCGCAGGATCGCGTCCCGCCCCAACGCGACGATCTTGGCGGCGTTCACCACGCCGATCAGGAGGCGCTGGCGGGTGCGAAGGGACTCGTCACACCGGTCGACCACCTGATCCATGGTGAGTGAATCCACCTGCAGGCCATAGAGCAGGACGCTGGTCTGCTTCGCCAGGTCGAGCCGGACGGGTTCGGTCCGGAGCGGCTGCATAACGGTGGAATCGGACAATTCGCGGACGCTTTTGGGCGTGGAGTAGTCACTCGTGGCGCTCATGAAATACCTGCCTAAAGGAGACGTCGGAGTCTCTTGAGGTGCCGGGTTGAGGGGCTCGGGGACTGCGGATCGGTGCGTCGGGTACGGATCGACCGATCAGCCTCGGCTCGGCAAATCAGAATCAGATCGACGGATGGTGCGGATCGAGGGTGGCTCCGTGCGGATCAGCGCGGATCGGTGCAACTTTCAGAGCGGCGGATCAGCTGCGGTTGGCGCGGGTCCAGGCGTACAGGAGCCAACCGAGTTCGTAGGGCCGACATTCGTAGTCGATGCGGGCCGGTGGGAAGAGCGGGTCGAGGACGCGCAGGCGGAATCCGGGCCGGATTGCCGTGGTGACGGATCGCACCGAGCGCACCGTTTTGGGGGGCTCGCGGCGTCCGATCTTCCGCCAGATCACTCCCAGTTCGGGATTGATCAGCGGTGCGGGCAGCTCCGGGTGAGAAGCCACCCAGGCCAACCCTTTGTCGACGGCCGGTCGATGGTTGTCGCCGCCGGCGTCGAAAAGGTCGAACAGGGCCATCGGTGCCATCGCGTGCTGGTGCACGCTGTAGACCGGGTACCCCTCCACCACCTGCGAGGTTCTCGCGTCGTAGTGCCACCACCATTGACCGGCAGGGCCCTGCAACTCGCAGATCCGGGCGGCGCAGCGGTTGGCCGCTGCCATCGCCCGGCCGTCCCCGGTGGCGGCGGCATATCTGGCCAGCGCCTGGATCGGGTACACCTGATCGGCGAAACAGCCGACATGGGAACGAAGTCGGTTCTGACTGTCGGGCGGCAGCACGTGCGGAAAGATCCCGCCCTCGTGCTGGTGCCGCAACAGCCGCGCCACGAGCTCCGCGCAGATCGGCCGGAGGTCGTCCGAAAGACCGTATTCGACAAGCGCCGTCAGCATCCAGGACTGGTCGACGGTCGGGATCGGCACTCCGCTGAGCACCAGCTCACGGATCCTTCGGATCCCGCGGGCGGCTTCCACCTCGGCCTTGCACTCGCCGGCGAACCAGGCGGCCAGCGCCACGGCGCCCGGATCGCTCCCGGCCAGGGCTCGGGCCGTCACCGGGGCCACCAGATCGGCAGCTTCGGCGCCGGTGAGCACCGTTTGCTGGTCCGACATCGGGAGCCGGGCAATGCCGAGTGCGGCGATCGCGGTGTAGCGAACGCTGTGCCCCTCAGGAACCAGGTCGCGCGCAGCGGCAACAGAGTCCGGTCGGACGGTCTGCGGGAAGCCGGCGCTGTTCGCGTCGTACATCCGCCGCAGGCCTTCCTGGGCCAGTTTCAGATAGTCATCCGCCACATCCGCCGGCGGTCTATCGATGAGGTGGCTGGGCCCGTCCATGGGCACCGACTCCCTTCCGGTCGGCCGTGTCTCGCGGCCGACGCGCCTCGACGACTCCACCGGAGACCGTCTTCCTCTCTGTTATCGGACAGTAGTCGAGGGGCGAATGTAACGAGGTGGAAACGCTGATTTAGAACGTTTTCATTTGAGCGGTGTTTGGCGAATGGATGCACAACCCGTGAGATGCATGATGCATTAGTGTCATTGCAATACACAGCGTGATCGAGCGGTCACGTTCCTTGATCCCGGGGCTGCCTGCGCGTCCGTCCGTCAAGGTGACGATGGGTACTCGATAGACTGTGGCCCGACCAGGTACCTCGACCCGCAGGAGCATTTGAGCCATGGCAACCATCGAGGCCGTCGGGGCCCGCGAGATCCTCGACTCGCGAGGCAACCCCACCGTTGAGGTCGAGGTGGCTCTGGACGACGGCACGCTGACCAGCGCTGCTGTTCCGTCCGGCGCTTCCACCGGCGCGTTTGAGGCGGTCGAGCGCCGGGACGGGGACAAGTCCCGCTATGGCGGCAAGGGTGTCGAGCAGGCGGTCAAGGCCGTCCTGGACCAGATCGGCCCGGAACTGCTCGGCTTTGACGCCTCGGACCAGCGGCTGATCGACCAGGCGATGATCGACCTGGACGGCACCGACAACAAGGGCTCGCTCGGCGCGAACGCCATCCTCGGGGTGTCGCTGGCCGTCGCCAAGGCCGCCGCACGCTCGGCCGAGCTGCCGCTGTTCCGCTACCTCGGTGGCCCGAACGCGCACGTCCTGCCGGTTCCGATGATGAACATCGTGAACGGTGGCGCGCACGCCGACAGCGGCGTCGACGTCCAGGAGTTCATG
>Ga0307513_10004498_pt1 | contig 18601 bp, 20 predicted proteins | sample 15_EM_MG_FD_202174 | JGI IMG/M metagenome (GOLD analysis project Ga0307513, IMG submission 202174) | Populus trichocarpa ectomycorrhiza microbial communities from riparian zone in the Pacific Northwest, United States - 15_EM | ecosystem: Host-associated > Plants > Roots > Unclassified | place...
GGTATTAAGTAGTTGGCGTACGCTATTTTGAGATGCTAAGGCCTGCGCAATTTTTCTGCACAAGTACCTTGTATTAAGGGATCACTTGAATGCAACTGCTCTGGGTTCTAACCTCCTAGCCCCCCCCCTGATTCTTCTAATACCTAATCTGTGAGATTCCCGAGATTCAGGTCCTATCTTGTGATGCTCGATTTTTACTTCCATATCCGAGTACTCGAGTACGGTAGTCTACCCATATCACGTTCAAATGAGAAGCGACAGAGGTGGAACACACAATTGCGTCAGAATTTGAGCCCTGAGGGTCGAGCTCTAGTCACACAAAGCTAGGATCATAACAACAGCGGTGATGGTAATATTATAGCCTTTAATCCCAATTTCGAGACCAAAAACCAAAATCAAGAAAATAATATTGTAAATGAGAAGGAAAACGAAAACGAGAAAGAAGAAAAAAACAATCCATCCCCGGATACGGTACCGGTATATACCAACAACGATCGTTCCATCTTTTTTTCTTTTCTCCCCTATCAGTGAGCCCCAGATTACGGTACTACGAGTAATACCGCAGAGAGGTCGAGTGGACGACAGGGATCATTTCGCTGATCAACAACGTGCCCCTGTCCCGCGCGATTGCGAAAACATCCATCCACCCTAGTCTGATACAGCACTAGTTAAATTTACTTGCACTCGTCCTCTTCTTCCCGTCTTTGCCGAGGAGAAAAGAGAATAAATAACTGCACCTCCAGTTTCATGTTGAAATTTCCTTCCTTCCTTCCTTCCTTCCTGTTTGCTTGCTGGACCGGTGAAGGAGGGATGGTTGTGTGGGAATTTCGAAGCCGTATCATAATTGCGGACTTGTATTGTGGCTTGATATTTTTATGCTGCCGCTACCGGTGGTCTATATCTGGTGCGCTGGTGATTATGGTGCTGAAGAATATTGGTGTTGGGGTGGAGGGTTTGAAAGCCACGAGTGCTTGATTCTCCATGTCTTGGAGAATGGCGGTCGAGCAGGAATTTTCAACACTTTGCCGGGGCAGGAGCTAAGAGGTGACCTTTCTTTTTTCCTGTTTTTTGTTTTTGCTTTCGCCTCTGATTCTGTTGACGCCGGATACTCGAGTATGCCCCTCCCGCCGCCGCCGATTGCCCGTTCAAGTGCTGGGCACGGTATGATATACTACATGTAGTCCCGCACCCTCTGGACAGACGGAGGGGCAGCGGTCGCGATACCGTATAACTTTATACCGGTATCCCTCAACTTATATTCAGAGAAACAATATCTAAGAGTCTAAAAGTGCTTATCCCACCCGTGACATGATGTAGCATTCCAATACCCCAACAATAAGTACTTTTTCCTCTCCGTGACGGATGCAAAATCGCACTGCCATGTTTCAAAACGAGAACAAAAAAGAGGAAATTCTGAAAATCCCAATTCACCGCCATGGTAAGCCTTATGCCGAAAAAAAAGCACAAACGAAAAATGAAGAAAAAAATGCTGGTATCAGAAGCCAACAGTTACAGTACGAGGGACGATAAGGGAGTTTCAATATTAGTTTTTTTAGTCAATCTTGCTTGCTTCCTCCCTCGCTTCTTTCGCCCCCTCCCCCCTTTCTTCTCTCACTCACTCTCTCTTTCAAGAAAGTCAATAGCCTAGTCCATGTGCGCAAAGTGGAACCAGTTTGCTCTGCAGTCCTCCTGGTCAAGACCTACTCCGTCCGTGAATTGGCCTGCCTGGCAACTGCTGCACTTTGGTGATGAGGGGCAGTTAAAATATGGGATGTGTTGGTAACCAATATCTCGGAACCTATTATCATTAGGTTTTGTTCAGAGAATTATCCGATCCTGTACAGTAGGTGGGCTTACCAATGAATCTTGTTCATGTCCTCGAATAATCCCAGCGCGATACTGTGGACCGGCGCGTCGCCCCATCGCTCGTAAAAGAACCCACCGGCACGATCCAGATGATCAAAGTATTCCCTGTACTTCTTGCTTCTCCAAAAGTTCATGTCCGCAATCTCGAAGTTGCTCCAGAAATGGCAGGTTGAGTACCCGGACTTTTCATGATGGTCCGGCCTATCCCTAGAATCCGTCAACCACTTAATGGCACTGTTCGGGTGCACGTATTCCGGGTTCTCAGCCAGGAACTCAAGGGTATGCGGCCATAAAGTCTCAATAGATTCGGGAGAGTCGTAGATATTGATGACGAAACCATAGGTTTTGTTGTTATCCTCCATGTACTTGAACACATCGTAGTCCACATCGCAAAAGAAACTATATCATTCCTCAGCAAGTAGGATTAGGGGGATCTGGCGTGGAAACAACATACTGCACTTTGGGTTCAACCCGCCAGTACCACCGGATATCCCTCAATGCGGGGTGATCGTAAAATTTGCCAGAGTTCCATCGGCACATTTGATGATAGCTCTTCAGTCCGGAATATTGAACCTTCTTCTCTTCTAGCAGCTTAACCGACTCTGCCATAAGATCGTTGTTGATCCAGGAAGGAATTTCCCAGTGGTCTTTTGGGATAATCTCTACACCACACGATTGAGCCCACTGTCAGTCGCTGGAGGAAAAAAATAAAAGTAAAAGTAAAGGCTGTGAAGATAAGATGAAAGCTCACCGTATCTGCACTCAGCCTTGGTCTCAGCCTGTGTCTTCTCCTTAAACTCCTGAGAAAACTCCTCGTCGTTGAAGAAGGTCCATGGATAATTAAATTTGTGATTGAAAGTTCTCTCCAAATCTCTCATTGCAGAAACCATCCCTTCAAGCTCATTGTTCCTCACCAGTGACAGCAAAGTCGCTGATGTTTTCTCTGCTTCACCAGGTCCCCATAGCCTTCCTGGAGGTCCCTTCTCGGGGTTGAGTAAGGGGTCGATACCCTTTAATGAGCCACCGGTCTTTGGCCGAACGAATCCTGTTCCCGTTCCCGTTCCCGTTCCCGTTCCTGACCCTCCAGCATGCGGCCGACGTATTGGCGAAGATGAATAGCTGTAGAATACAAGCAGCAATGTTGTGAGAGATGCCAGTGAGATGAGAGCTCTTAGGATACCCTTTGTTACCATTTTGTGAATAGGGGGTGCGGAGTGGGGTGGGAGGTGTTTGTTCGGAGGAGAGCAAGCGTGGTTGCGAGGGCTACTTTGCGAGGGCCCTCCGTGGGAAGGGGTTGTTGAGTTGTGTTGGGAGAGTGCCGGTAGGCGATAGGGGAAATAAAAAAAACCCAAAAAAAACTTCAGTGGTAATCTTGATGAAAAGTTCTAGCGACACAATTGGACGGAAAACCAAGCGTACTTCCCCTTCGAGTTCAAAAGAGTGAAAAGTGGAAAAAAGGGGCTCCTGAAATAGAAGTGGTCGAGCACACCTAGCCTACGGGTATCTATACAAGGAGATGCGATACCGGTATCGGAGTGTCTGCTAAATGCCCCTTTGCTTTTTTTCTCCAATGCTTCGTAAGCTGTATTTCTGTATTCCTGCAGGTATTCGTCTCTTCAAGCATCGCCACCCTCCTCCCCCGGCTTAGCACACAGTAAGCACAATTGCCAGTAAAGAAAAGGGATTGACGTTTGCAAAAGAGGGGTTGGGAAGATACAATATTATGAGCTCTGCTGCTCCTTGGACACGGATATATCCCTCTGTGGCACACCCTGCGGCGGTTACAGCACGTATCCGTATGATACGCAGCGAAGCAATACGGTATCATAACTACCGGTATGCTGCAGTATCGCAAATAAATCCGCACACCAGGTCCCCGCCATAGAGAAAGCTTCTAGATCATAATATATAAACATATAGACCACACACTGTTGTCATATTAATACCGTAGGTTCAGGAACAGTATCGGATCCCCACAGTCTCACACCCTCGTCTCAAGCCTCAACTACTTATCATTGGCCTATCATTTGCTGTTCTCCTCTGTTCGCTGCCCGCCCTACAAAGGTCTATAATACCGTGGTGTTAACTTAGTGTGGCAAGCGAGTGACGTATCGTGAATTCTAAGAGGGTGAGAGGGTTGTTTCTCCTTGAGCAAGGGTCGGAATCTTTATTTTCCCTTTTCTCTTTTCTCCCCCCTCTTACAAGAATCCTAAGGACTTTGAACGCGTGTTACTGAGTGGTCGGGTTGAGTGGTAAGGTCTAGTACCGCCGGTGTTCATTTCTTTGGCAGAATTCTATTGCAGTATCAACCTGTCTGGCTAGTGTAGAGAGGGCTGGCGGAGGAGAAAGCCTACTGTAATTCTCATGGATAATGGCTCGAGCTACGTATACCGGTAACTTACGAAGAATACTCGTCGCGATAACATGGTTTGTTCAATGCTATTATCTGCTGGGGGCGGTGATGCATCACCAGGCCGTCTTTCCGCCGGAAACTCACTATGCTCTTTTAATATGTGCTGGTTCTACCTGGACTGTTGGGAAGTTACCATTTGAATGGGTGGTGGGATCGATCTGATTGTAGGTACAGCACAGAGCCGTCAATATGAGTAGCCAGGTGGGCTGGGCGCTACTGTGTTCTGTACAACCGTATGCTGGTGTCATTATCAAGTGTGGTGGCCTTAAAAGTGCTCGAGTGCCTCATAGCAGTGGAGATGGAAGAGCTTAGTTTGGTATGATTGCCAGATGCTTGGAAACGCTGTTCTCATTGTATTGCTAGCATGAATATAGGGTTCGAGTCGCAGCCCTTGGGGGGACGTGGATGGAGCGGGAGAGTGCACCATACAAATTCGCTAATTTCCTAAATTCTGCGTGGGGCGCCCGCTCCTCCTCCACTTCGCCCCCTCAAGACACGTTGTGTTCGTAGCCTTCTCTAACATTTCCTCTAAATTACAAATGTTTTCCTGCCCAACCCCAAGTGTCCAAGTGTGCAAAAAGAAATAAAAGCAGGCAAAAAGTATAAAGCTGAAAGGGAAATGGAGACAAACCTAAATGACCCCCCGTTCTTCAAGCATTTTCATGTATTTCAATGTACTAGGACGTTTGGCATTGATTGCGCGCGGTTCAGGACACAATCAAACGTCAGTTGCCCTGGTTTGCCATCTATTAGTACATGGAAGGAGCATTTGGGATGTGGGCTGGGGAACATACTTTTTTTTTTTTTTCCCGGAGGAAGTATATTTAGGGGTTTTATATTTTTATTTCAGGCTCGGAATGCTCCGAGCGGGTATAGGAATAATATTCTTCTTGCCGATCCTGAATAGTGATGGCCTCAAAAAAAAAAAAACTCCTTAACCAACCTAACTCACTGAGAGCTTCGGCACGAAAGGACGACAAAGCATCAGCAATGCCATCAACTATCGCCAGCTAATAGCTGGGCTTAAAATGGATCAACACGACCGGCGGGGGGACCAGTGTGCTACCCAGGGTTGCAGTAATTATTTCCGATTAGATCGAGTTCGCCGCGAGCCGAGGGTCGTGACGGGGCAGGGGGTGCTTTGGGATGACCTAGGTTCATCCCGACAGCCGAATCATTCAAATCGCGTACATCTCTGTGGGAAGATGACGTGAATATCCGTGGTTAATTCAGGGAAGGGGTCTGAACACAAGCTTGTCAGTTGAGTTTCTGGAGTACTGAATTACGAGCTGCGCATCAAGGAAAAAACAGAAACAGAAACAATAAAGAAGACAAAGCGACACTTGAGGTGGGGTAAGTATGGGGATGGGAGAAGAAGAGTCGAAGCGGGGAAGGGACGACCAATTTATAGCCGAAGCTTTGAAGCCCTTGCTTGGCATAGCTTGGCAGGTGTGTGTCACATCCTAGACCACTAACAGTTGAAGAGGAAGGTTGTATCATACTCGAGTACTGGTAGGTCATTGGCCTATTGATAGAGTGCAGTATGATATACGAGCAGCATTTACCAGGCACATTGTCTCACAATGCGTTGTACTAGTACGGTACAGTACTCGATTACGGTCCGGATATCTGCATGATAAGGGCTGAACAATCCAGGGAAAATATTGCTCAACTCAACTGGGACTCTAATGAGAATTTCGGCTCTATTAGACATAGAGCGGATGATTCTCTACTCGCAATGTCCTGACGTTTGTGAACACGACCACTATTGCATGATTCCAAGATCAGGGCAAAAAAGGTGAATTTTGGCGGTATGCAATAGCAGTTGTGTTCACAAACGTCATGACATTACGAGTACACCCTCTTAGGGAGGAAATAGGAACGTCTCGAGTTTTAATAAGAATATATTGGGGTTTATAAGTAGGCTAAACTTCTAGTACAATGCCCCCTAGAAAGTTACCGAACAGTTAATTTAGGTTAACCCGTAAAATAAACCCTGCCGTGTACGAAACTTTATCCTTGCCACTTGTAAATAGGTATCATAGTTGGGGATATGTTAGCCACGGTCGATTTCTTTGGCAAATATTGTTAATAGATTTCTGCTAATGGTTTAACCTGTAATGAGGTTATACTTGGCAAATTAACGTACTATGGCTAGGTCGGAGTGAAGTGTCCCCCTGCCCCGATTATAGGTCACTCGCCATAAGAACTGGGATAATTGAACCTCATCCTGAGGCGTCCAGAATTCCACTCTTGTGATAAAATGGGAGTCGTTCCGGAAAAGAGCCGGCTTTCAGCCCTCAGATGAGACAAATAAAAAGAAAAGAAAAAAACTGCCACATCTGTAAAGTTCTCATGCTGGCGTCCTTTCTTATACTTGTGCTAGGAGTTCTTAGGTAACTGTTTTCGGGTGTGCCTCTAGGAAGATTATAAACCTTGATTACAGTTTGCTTTATTGAGTAATGGGAAAGTCGTTTCCAAGTGGTAGGGGCACTTGGAAAGGGATGGGCACTTTGCGGGAGCGGGTGCAACTACAGACTTTACCAGGAGAGGTAACTCCAACATTCTAGCGTGCTTCGGTCATTCCAGTTCTTGCGGCACATATCATTTCTCCGTCGTTTAAGTTACTAAAACCCATGTCTTCCTCTTAATATATATACGATACTGGTATGCGGACCTAGTGTCATAGTCATAGTGCAAGAGGCTTAAACTCCACTGGGGCTTAGATTCTTAACCTTTCCCTTCCCGTGTTAGGATAATTGTGGTGCGGCCGTGCTCACAATAGTGGCCAGTTTGCTATAGGGGACGGGATACCTCCTAGCTCGCCCTGCGCCAATTCACTACCAGCAGTTGGATTAGCAATTCCCTCTCTAGACTGTGCTGCCGGGGGGGGGTGCTGCCAATGACTTCTGGTTCTGCCGGGTTTGGGGTATTGCCTAAATACAGCAGGTCCTGCGGACGATCTCAGCGGGGGATATTTACGATGGGAGTCCTAAAGTGGCCTCGGATGTCTCTTTGGGGCTTTTTAGGATATTCCCCCCCTTGATCCTCATAGGTAAATAGCTACTTCCTCCAGAGGCCGCAAGCACATTATTATTATACCTGGCGCATAGCCGGTGATGGCCACTAGGTCGCTTATCGCCCGGTGTTAAGGGAGCTCTACATCCAATACTTACATATCCTTCTGTAATAACACAGGGGGGTGGGGAGGGGAGTTTGGTCTCGGGGGTCGGCAAATACCGGTATATCCTTGGCGTCCACTGCGCTTGCTTGCTGGTTATCTTGTGGATGCATCTATGGTTGTGGCCCAGTAGAAGCTTACTTTTTTCCTTTCGTTCAGGGCATTTGCCCTTCGGTAACATGTGAAGTCGAGAGCCGATGCTACAAGTGAACAAAGTGAGGGAGCGTGGCCTCACGGAGCTGAGCATGAGAGGTGGTGGGACAGGGCGATGAAGGAATGGTAGTGGTATGCCACTATATCAAACGGAAGCGTTCCCAGCAGTTATTTGTGACTCCCGAGCGCTTGCAAAACGGGAGTATTGCGTAACCCCGGAATTCTAAGGATTTTTCGCTGATTTACAGACGTCGGAGAGTTATGGACACCTTATAATGACAAGCTGTCTGGAATTGGGGGTAAGTCTGGGAAACTTTGTGGAATTCTTGAAAAAGTTCCAGGAATACTATACTAAGTAGGGAGGTCTGGTTTCACCCACACTCTCTTTTATTCGGCTGGTGCGACTTGTCTTCGCCAGGCTTTAGCGTCCCTCTGTCGTCTCGTAGGTGCCAGGGTTTCCCATGGAGATGCTAGGGAGAAAGAAAGCAGGTCTCAAAGCTTGAACAGGAGCAACTAACAGACGCTATGGAGGACAGTGAATTCTAATGCCCCTAATGAGGGCCTCTGTGTTCCTTGAACCGAACTAAACCCTCTTTCTCTCGTGATCCCCTGGAGTTCTAAGGAGAAAGCCCTATCTATCGCTCCTCACCCCCCAAAGGCTCAAAAAGTGCAATCGTTTTGTAGAGTCTCGGTTATCTACGACATGTGGCCCAATTGCGTGTGAGTGATCACGGCCACTGTTATGTCCCCTAGACTGGAGCGTTGCGAGGTAAGTTAAGGTATAAATGGGGAGTATCCCGGCTGATTCTTCGATTATGCCAGTTGAGCTTTTTTAACTCCACCATTCGAGGAGCCGCAGCCGACACAGGAAGCAAACCGAGACTTTTGAGTAATATACCGTACCTTTACTATTAGGCAACTTCGGGTCCGTGTGACCACTCATTCTGTCATCCCGAAGCGTACCGTATTCTACTCAGAGGATTTCTCGGCAGGTCCATAGATGAGAACTTTGGAATCAGGTGACAAGGGGGAATCTGAGGCCCCGGGTAATTCCGGGCCGAGCTGGGCAAAATTGGGTTCTGGGTGGCAATGATCGTTTGGTAAGTCATTCTACATCTAACGTATTACCCCTGCCACAACCGACCAAGGGTTGGATAGCGGGGCTATGTGAATAAGTTGGATGGCCGTGTCGATGGCTTGAGCAAGGTATGGCCCGTATTTGTAGGTACTTGGTAATGGCTGGCTGGGGGCTGTGATAGGTCTTAGGGAGATTTTCAAGAGGGATGTACATAAATCCAGAAGTGAGCTCACTAGAACGGTGGAAAGAAGTTTCGGGGAGATTAGCTCGAAGTTTAGAGAATTGAAGGCCAAGATTGGGGTGTTAAATGCGACTTCAAGCTTACAAAGTTGCAAGTCCACTTGCTATTTCGGGGGGGCATCAGCGGTGAGCTCCTTATTATACTCATGTATGAGATAGATCATATTGGCATTGGTTATTACTTGTATGCGGCTCGCCAAAGGGCACGCGGAAGTTCAGTTCTCTATGCTTAGTATGGTGCCTAAAGCAACCCTATGTCAGGGGACCGATCAAGATCCTGGTGCTGGAAAGTGACTATTTTCTTGGGGAGACTTTGTACGGGAGCGCAGGCATAGAGATTTCGGGGGTTTTTACAGTACTACTTGATTAGCGTGCGCTCCTCGACACCTCGAGTGAATGGGAAATGATCCGACACCCCCTGTAGCTGGCCCGGGGCCTTTAGCCTTGTGACACCCAGCCCCCTGTGGATGTGGGGATCCTGCAGGAAGCTAGTGTCCCCGCAGTGCAATCCGTTCGTCTTAGATGCAGGACGGAACGGACTAATGCTATAGTAATGATTTTTGGTGCCTGACGCCCTACGCTCTGCACTAGACAGGCCGGGTGCTTGGTATAATCCGGTAAACCTGGGGATTAACCTCCTTCCACTACGGCCCTTTATCTTTACTCAACTCAGATATATGATACCTTTTGCGGGGACACACTACTTTGTTTGTCCACACTTGGTATGCGCATTCAGGTCGCACACTCACCTAGCTTGGGCTCGCGATATTTTCACCCTCTCAATAGAAACATTGCAGTCCCATTGAGCTCGGGATATGGTTACTACCACCACCCCCTCCGGTGGTGACGCTTCCTTGGATTGTGGGATGCGCCCAAAGTTGTTGTTATTTGGGCCCAGGGACGAGGTCCGAGAGGTCATTTTTGAGAAGGGGAAGAGAGCATATCCACAAATCCAAACATCGAGATTCCTACCCGCTTCTTTCATTCAACTTTGGTTAGAGATCTCGGGCTGTAATCATGAAACATCACTCGGGCCCCTCCCATATGCCCTGTTGTAAAATATCTCGATTCAAGGTGGCTGAAGAACTCCCTTGCCCACTCCTATTTCTTGCGAGAATGGGGGACTAATATACCGTACTGCATGGATTTAACAATCACAGTGGACAATCTATCAAGCAGACTCCCTTAGCAGGGTGTACTAGTGAGGTCTAGATCTCGGTATCAATACCCAGAAAGCATATGATGAGGTCAACCACCGGTAATCGAATCCCGAGAAGCCACGGTTTCCAATAGGCCAGAGCCCAGTCGTGGTTAGGACGACGGCAATGTCTCGTCTTTGGACGGACTGGACGGGGCGACGTGCGGGCACCAAAAATTGGCCAATGCACCTAGTTAGACTAATAGGTTAAAGTAAAAATAAGGTAAGCTAAATAAATAAAATTAATATATATATATATTTTTAATGAAGTAATAATAATAATAATAATTATGGTATTCATAAAAAAAAGTAAACCTAGGACTAGCGCCGCCCGACTTGACGACTGGGAACACTGCCTCTGTACCCCGCCATCACCTGTGGTCCCACCACTGCTCCAGAAAGCCGCTGTCTGAATCCATCTCATTCTGTTGGGTAAGGGCAGGAGGGAGGAGGAGCTCCGATTAGATGGGTCGTTATGTCTTATTTTGGTAAGTTGCACAGTATCGTACTCGTGCAAAATAGATAGATTTTTGGATGGCTTGAATTGTTGGTGGGGTTGTAGTTTAGATTGCATTAGGAGCCTTGTTGTTTATGCTGGTACCTTAATTCGTTTTTGTCAGCTGGGCTGACTGTATTGTTCGTTATTCATGTGCAGTGTCGTGTCATACTTGGTATCATACTGCTGAATGTGGGGCGTCGTTGTCCGTACTTGGTCTCAGAAGCATCATCCTCTAAGGGGTCGAGTGATACTTTTTGAATTAGACATACTACTCAGTTTGAACGAGAATATAAATGTATTCATTGGGCACCATTGAGACAAACGCTACCGTCCCAGAGTATTTACAAACTTCCGGTCTATCTAGCGTATCCGCTATTAGTAGATACTGTTATTCTATCTACGATCTGTCCCTATTCCAACGCAATGTACTTCCTCAGGTGCTCCGGGATCGCTTCGTACAGGCCCTTGGAATCTAACCATTTTTTGCTAAAAAGCCTGTCTGCGTATCGATAAGCACCGTCGCACAGTACAGTGACTACACTTTTTCCAGGGCCTAGCTTCTGGGCAAGCTCATAAGCTGCGACAACATTTAAGGCACTGCTGGCGCCCATGTATAATCCTTCTTCATCGAGAAGCCTGTAGACCATTGCGATGGACTTTTCATCTGAGATATGCAGTGCATTATTGATAAGTTTGATCTCAGGCTTGAGGTTGTCTGTTACGCGCCCTTGACCGATCCCTTCGGTGATCGACCCCCCAGTGCGTTCGTTAAGTTTTCCACCGGAAGTAATATAGGAGAAGAGGACTGAGCCGGGAGGGTCGGCGAGCCAACATTCAGTGCGACCGTCAGAGACTTCTTTGAGGTAGCGCGTAACGCCTGCGAGTGTTCCGCCAGTACCGGTTGAACAGGTGAAGCCGTCGAGTTTTCCGCCGAGCTGGGCCCAAATCTCTGGGCCTGTTGTCTCAATATGGGCACGACGGTTCGCAACATTATCGAACTGGTTTGTCCAAACTGAGTTCTCGGTTTTTTCTAAAGACAATTAGGTTTAGGACTGGGGATGAGAGGGAGGGGGTGGGTACTCACCAGCATGGCGCTTTGCCTGGTGATTATAGTTTTCAGGGTTCTCAAAAGCCACTAGGAAAGCGTTAGGAATGTGCCTCGGAATAGTTTCTGCTGAATATGCATCTTACCCGCTGGTACAGGGAATACCTCAGCACCCAATAATCGCAGAAGGTCTATCTTCCCTGGTGACTGGGTGTCGGGCATATATATTACGCATTTATACCCTTTGATTGTCTGAAGATCAACTTATGCCCTCAATATCACCAATTGCAAAAAATTGGGCTAACCTTTCGATCGGCACACATGCGCGAGGCCAATCCCCGTGTTCCCTGCGGTGCCTTCTACAATTGTTCCGCCTGGTTTGATAAGGCCCTTCTCCTCAGCGTCCTTAACGACGTACAGTGCTGCCCTATCTACGATTTTTATATTTTGGATGTTATTAGTGGGTTAGAGAAGATGTTTGCCATGGGGGGTGCACCTTTGATTGAGCCACCTGGGTTCATGAACTCTGCCTTTCCATATATATCACAGCCAGTCTCCTCACTGAGTCTGTTGAGCCGTATCAAAGGTGTGTTTCCGATAGCTGTCGAGTTAGTTTCAAATCCGAAATTGTGTCTTTGCCAATGACTAGAGATTGACAAACCTCCGATAAAACCTTTCACAGTGCCTTGAGCCTTTGAGACTTTGATTCCGTAGGGGCTTGCAGCTTCAGCTGCCGTTGCAAAACGGCGGAGGCCAAGACGGAACATGGTCGGGAGAAAAAGAGAGAGCGGAAGGAGAGAAGGGTGGTGGTGTGGAAGGGAGGGAATGAGAGGTGGTGAGGAAAAACAAACAAGCAAATGAGGGAAGTAGAAGAAGGAGGAGGGGCGAACGAAGCACGCACGAGAGTGGAAATCACGCGGCTCTTAGGAGTTTTAACTGATTTCGGCTTGATTGTTTTTCGAAAGTGACAAGTAAGGATTATCAGATTTGCATATATCTGATAATCTTGGGAGTGGGGGTTAATCTGATTAGATAGCGGGGTTGTCACCACAACAAACCACTGATCTTTCTTGTGTTTACCTAAGTTACCTGCCTTCTCCCATTCAGATAATAAGAGCCGGAAAACAAACAACAACCATCTTGCGCCTTATACCCCCCCAACCTTGAAATCCACCTAGAATAAGTCGCCTTTGGTTATTTCAATGCCTGCTCGAGTAGCTAGCTCACGATCTGCTCGTACGCGAGCCCCACGGAGACGAGCCCCTCCCGCCGCCGATGAAATCCCAGCTGCTACATCTCCGGTACCCGAACCTAGCCCGCCACCACCAGTAACTTATACTCCTCTTCAAGACGCTGTTGCGACTATATTTCAATCGGCCCAGAAAACTACTGCTGGTCACAGAAAATTGGCGATTACAATGCGATCTATTTGGGAGCAGTGTGCAGCAGGCACTGGGCCCCTGGGCGCATCCATCGGTGGTGGGAGGGTTGGGGAAAAAGCCTTTGTTAAAGAATTCACTGGCTTCCTTAATAGGGTTCTTGTGACCAAGAAAAGTGAGGTTGTAGGAGATAGGTGTTTGAGATTCACAGACTTATTCGTGAGGGGGCTCCTTGATAAAGGTCAGTATTATCCCAAAGTCACGTAAGGTTTGCCGGTCTTTAGTACTAATTAAGCGACCTGCTTGGGCAGATAAAACAAAGAAAAAAGGCAGTGAAGATGAACAAATGATAGAAGAAGAGGTTGTAGAGGAAACTTCTCCAATTCGCTTCGTTCTTCGATTCATCTTTTACCTCTTACCATTGATATCTTCGAGAGAGAAAACGGTCCGATATCGTACTACACAGCTTCTCTCGCTTTTATTAGCTAACGCATTACCGGAATTTCCTTATGATTACTCTACGAAGTCGAACGCTATATTTAAACAGTTGAGATCCGAGCTCTTGAAGCGCGTTAAGGATAAAGAAACCCCTGTTCGAGTCCAGGCAGTAGTCGGTGTTATAAAATTACTTGAGATGGGTGTTGGAACGGATGAGGGTGATAGCGGAGATGATGACGAGGAGGGAGATGGCAATGTGTTGGCTGTTTTGATTGAAGCCATGCAGAATGATCCTAGCGCGTGAGTACCTGCTATCTGTGTTATGCCATTTGCGTCTTTGAATGGTATTTGTACTGATATTGCTGCTAGAGATGTTCGACGTACAATCTTGTATAATATCAATCCTACTTCTGAGACACTTCCTTACCTCCTTGAACGAACCCGTGATACCGATCCCGCAACCCGCCGTTCGGTTTTTACGCGCCTCCTTCCCAGCCTTGGCGATTTCCGCCACCTTTCTATTGGGATGCGTGAAAAGCTTCTTCGATGGGGCCTTAATGACCGTGATGAGTCTGTTCGTGAAGCTGCAAGACGGATGTTCAATTTTCGCTGGCTTGAAGATGTCGACGGCGATGTGATCGAAATTCTTGAGCGCTTGGATGTCACCAGTGACGGCACTCAAGGTGGGGTTAAGGAACTCGCGCTGAGGGGCTTCTGGGAGGAGAGGAAGGATTTTGTTGAGAAAATTACCTTCGGCGATGAATTTTGGGAAGATCTTACAGCAGAATCTGCATTTCTGGCTCGGAGTTACAATGATTACTGCCGTGATCTTCCAAGCGCTCAGAGAGAGGCAGGAGAAATTGACGAAAAAATGCCCGAAGTTACAAAGCTAGCACTTCACCTTCAAAAATATCTGAATAAGCTTGTTGTAGCCCTAGAGAGCGAGGATGCGGAAGCAGCCACTTGGGAGTTTGTGGCTGAGCAACTTTTGATGATTGCTTCGAGGATGGACTATGGAGATGAAATTGGGCGGAGAAAGATGTTCGCTTTACTCCGCGAGAGTCTCGCCATACCTGAGTTACCTGAAGGCGTTACTAAATTGATAGTTGAATGCCTTGCTAAACTTAGTATGGGTGAGGGCGATTTTTGCATGTTAATTCTGGAGGTTATTGCAGAGGTACATGATCGAATCGCCGACGATGATGACGAAGCTGGGGCTGCCGATGAAAGTTTCCATTCAGCGAAGAGCGACGTTAGTGATGATGACCTTGAGGATAGCATCACCGTGAGGGCGGCTTCTGTAAAAGCTGGTACCCCAGCGGCGAAAGCCGCTCCATCAGCCGGAAAGAGATCTAAGAGTAGGCCTGCCGATGAAGACGAGGACACAGACATGATGGATATCGATGGCACCGAAGGGAACGGGGAAGAAGAACAAGAAGGGGAGGGAGAAGAAGAAGACGAAGAAGCAAGAGCTGTGAAGGAGCTCATGATTAACCTTAAGTGTCTTCACATTGCTCAATGTATGCTTGAGAATGTGTCGGGGAGTTTGAAGAAGAATACCCATCTTGTAACCATGTTGAATGGTCTCGTTGTTCCTGCTGTGCGGAGCCATGAAGCACCAGTAAGGGAGCGTGGGCTTAGATGTTTGGGATTGAGTTGTCTTTTAGACAAGGTAGTTATCTCCTCTAAAGCCTTGTCGACTTGATTGCTAACCTAGTCGAAGACGCTTGCTGAAGAGAATCTTACTCTTTTCGCCCACTGCTTCAACAAGGGCCACGAGGCACTGCAGATAGAAGCGCTTCATATCATGTCGGACATCTTAGTTACCCATGGCTCTGCCATCTTTGAGGGAGACAGCTGCGCAGTGGAGCAAAGGACTCTCTACAGAATGTTTGCAAAAGCATTGAAGCTGGATGAGATGGCAGAAGTACAGGCTACTGCGACAGAAGTGGTCTGCAAATTGATGCTTGCACAGGTTATCAAAGACGAAGAGGTAAAACTCCAATCGGTATTTCAAGGGAGGCACTGACCGGTTTTTGCCAGCTGCTCAAAGTACTCGTGATCGCGTATTTCGATTCAACAACAGCGGATAACCAAAGCCTTCGTCAAATCCTAACATACTTCCTACCAGTTTACTGTCACTCCCGCCCTGAGAATCAAACAAGAATGCAGAAGGTTCGCCACTGCTCTTCCCCCCACCACGAGAATAAACTAACATCAATAGATAACTATAAACACAATTCACCAACTGCTCTTGATCCGCGAGAACCTGGGCGAAGAGGAAGAAATGGTCTCAATTACCACCACAGCTTCACAAATGGCCGACTGGACCGACCCCCGCAAGAATGTTGGCGGAGGAGTCCAAGCGGGTCGCAGCGGCATCGAAGAAAAGATTGTCGACCCAAATGTGCACGTTGACCTCGCCATAGACATCTTGGAGCGCGTTAGCAGCAGCAGCTGCAACAAGGAGGAGAAAAAAGTGCTATGCGCTATGCTTGGAAAGCTTTATATTCCAGCTGAGGCCACTCCTGAAAAACTTAGGGAGTTGTATGAACTTGTGGCTCAGGCGATCGGGGATAAAGTTGCCATAGACGCGCCATCTAGGAACGCACTCAATAAGCTGGAGCTTTCGTTAGGGAAGATTGTCAACGAGTTAGAGCGAGATGGTGCAACAGAAGCTACAGGAGACGAGCTGGCAGCTACAGGAGATGAAGCCGAGGCTGCACCTGGCGAGGCGACTGCAGGAGAGGCTTCAGATGGTGATGATGGGGATGATACTATTGTTATGACGAAGCCTCCGAGGGTAGATGATCTCGCAAGCGAGACTGGTAGAGAGACAAGTGCCGCCCCTTCGACCGAAGCGGAAGAGCAGGAAGGCGAGGGTGGGGATGAGGACGAAGAGTGACGCGCTTTATTTTTCAGATTCTTTTACTTCATGGGTCTTGGTATTTGGCGGTGTATGGGTAAACGAGTGATTGGTAGTCCTGCGATAATGATATTCTGGGATGTTAGTACCGGCGTCCTGCTTTCTTAAGCCAGTATAGGGTTCTCCTAGGGTTGTATGGCTTCTACTATTCGAGTCAGGTTAATTTCGTAGTGTAGTAATGTTAGGTTCTGTCAAGCATTGATGACCGACCACCAACGGGACCGATGGGCGTCACTACTAGTATATTAGCCTTGGCCTAAAGTGGAGGGCACGTGTTCCTCGGGGGAAAGAGTTGTCGAGGTTGTCGCGTCCCGGTGCATGAACCTAATTTCATGTATGATAAGATTAAAAAAACAAAAACACCCAGAGAGGGGTGGGTCTTTAGGGGGTTTTTTTTTGGGTTTTGTGGTCTTCGTTGTGTAGTCGCGTTATACGGTTACTCATACTATCACTCGCGGTCACCTGGCCACACTTCTGTGCCGTGATTTGCATTCGGACACCCGCGCAGCACCAAAGCCCTCCCCTATTTTCTAACTTAAGTGGAAAAAGGCAAAATAGATAACTGGTCTGAGAGATATCATTCCGGGTATCGTGCGATAATAATGTGAAGAATGCAAAGAACAAAACACCAGAAATCCCACCAATTGTTGAATCTGGGGGTGGGAAACAATGGCATCCATGATCAAAATAGCACACATATCATACGGCATATCCGTTAAATTATTCATACTATCCGTTCTGTGGAATATCAGAATACATCAACCTAGGAGCTTTTTTAGGCTTGCTGCTAGCTATACTTTAGTCTTAACAGTGTCTTGAGAGGATATATTATCCCACCGAAAACAGAGAGGGATCGACAACACGCCCGAGGAAAGAGCGCAACCTCCGAACAGAAAGGAAGAAAGAAGGAAAAATAAGTGAACGTTGAAATACCAGCAGCTGCCTGCAAGCAGTTCTTAGGCTTCGAGAAACTCCGGTGCTGTAAGAACATCGATACATACAGGAAGGAGGAAAGGGTGTATCACTGAGACACCCAAACATTTATCAGAAACTTCTATACCAATAAGTAGTAAAGTTGGTTTGGGTTGTAGTGACGTTTATGTTCATGCCTTACAACTCCCTCAAGCCACCTCCAACATGGTTTACCCCCCCACAGCGCCAGAAATCTAACATATCGATCAAGTTAATCAAGACGTAAAGTCTTCCAAACACTGCTGCATCCTCCTTCAAGACTGTTACATGTTCAGAGAGGATCCGGCACCTGTCATTTCGCACTGGCTCTCCCATCCCTATCCCCTCTGAGGTGTGATTGTTTTGTCCCTTTCATCCTCTCCAAAGAGGGTTGATTGCCGCTCTCGGGGGGGATTGGACCCGGGAGCCTGGGGGAATCAAGCCTTCCGGTAGACTGCCTTGGTGCCATACCTTCCTCTCCATAGCCCCTACCTTATGTGCCATGCTGTTTTTTTCTTTCCTTCTTTTGAATATATCCCCTGGGTTGGAAGAAGGGAACAAGAAATGGAGAATGGACAAAATGGACTAGACCAGATCGTAAGTAATGGGAATTCACACCTTGGGAACACTGTCTGGTAGGGGTAAATGGGTTAAAGTCAGGCAGTTTCTGATGAAGTTTCTCAGCAAGAGGGGAGATGGTGGTGGTATCGCATTGCCAGGTATGGAGGGACGTCAGACACGCCGGAGGGGGGCAAGTAATAAGCAGCAGAAGCCGCGGTGCTGCTAGCAGCTTCAGTTAGTTCTATTCTGTTGGAAACCCCTTAGGAGCAGGCCGGGTATTCATAGCTACCAGGCGCAGTCGACGTTCACCTATAGCTAGCAAACAGCCATGCAAAGCGAGTGGAGACAAATCGCATGCGTTGGCCATCAATTGCTAGTGATAAGATCTCCAAGTGCTCAAGAGATCATCACGGCAGGGATATCAATAGTAAAAAATGGTGCCACCTAGTAGAGGGGTGCTACATTACCAGTGTCATTCTGGCTGCATGGCTGCAGCACGGCATAGATGAGAGCACAAAGCGCAGCTTCTGTTTAAGATTACGGAGATCTTCTCACTATAGACATCTATTGAAATCTACAAACTTGGGGGGGGGGGGGGGGGGGTACACCCCCCGCCCCATTAAACCACCGTGGTTAAGGGAGCGGGGGGAATAGTTTTTTTGACATTTTTTGC
>Ga0307513_10004499_pt1 | contig 18596 bp, 27 predicted proteins | sample 15_EM_MG_FD_202174 | JGI IMG/M metagenome (GOLD analysis project Ga0307513, IMG submission 202174) | Populus trichocarpa ectomycorrhiza microbial communities from riparian zone in the Pacific Northwest, United States - 15_EM | ecosystem: Host-associated > Plants > Roots > Unclassified | place...
CAACATCATCCACGAGAATACTTGACTAGAAAAGTGTCAATATGGTGGTAAATCATGACCTAGAACAATCACGTACTCCCTTGAGATTGCCATAAATTATGTTGCGGGAGTGGAGATAATCAAGGCCCTCGGCGACACCAGACAGCTGGTGGTGAGAGTAAGTATGGAATCAAACACAACGGCAGGGATACACACAAGACTAAGTCGATCCGCATCGGGGTACCTCACGAGGTAGTCCGGCAGAGGTCCATTAGGCATCCATTTCGAGACAAGCCGGAGGGGATCTGAAGTAGCACCAAGGAGGGGGACAATATTTTTATGCTTCAACTGCTTCCACACCACACCTTCTTGGTAGAGGGTCTACGGGTCTCGTCAGCAACGGCAGTTGGGGGAGGCCAAATAAGAACCTACCTTTACGGGGATAATTTCGCCCAACTCTGGGAACGTCCTAACAGATTTGACGCAAACTATTGAGCGGTCGATGATCCCCTCGTACAGTTCACCGGAACCTTCTGTAGTGAAAGGGTAGGAACCGATGTACGAGGGCTGGGACGGGGGTAGATGCGACTCTGGCAATATCTCCTTATCGCCACATATATGCATGAGTTCGCGCAAACACTCCTGGAAGGCGGGACTGGCGGGATCGAGGACATCGAGGGCCTACGGTGGCTTGAGCGGGGAGCGAGTAAGTGAGACAGGAAGGCGTACCTGGTCCAGATAGTCTACAAGCCACGTCAAATCACCACCCTGAAGGTCTGACACGCGTCGTTTATACTCTTCTCCACGAAGTATGTCACTGAGTTGATCATGAAACTTGGGAGAAGACATGTCGAGGCTGCGGAGTTCCTCCAGGGGATCGCGTGTGGACGTTCCACCCGGGCCACAACCCGGGTCGAATGGCGGGTCCTGTGGAGTGAGACAGAGAGATGGGGAAACCGTGCTGTGGGGCAAAGGAGGATCCGACACCATTGGATTCTGTCCGGGTAGTTCTTCGTATGGAGGTGAATCGTAGTCAAATTCTGGAGCAAGGGGGTCCATGGGAAAGTGGCATCTACACACGAGAAAAAAGCCATGTCACTGAATGCGTGACTACCAGGGAGAGAGAACTTACGGGACAGGGTGGTCATCCGTCGATGTTCTGCCTGGCGGTGGTTCTCGCTTATCCTGATACGTTTGAGGGGGCAGGATTTCTTGGTCCTCGGGGAGTGGTTCGTGGCCATCTGTGCGAGACTCGTTGTGGGATTGATTCACGGGCTGCAAACTCGAGCCTGTTGCGCGGATAACTCAGGATAGGTCGAGGTCAGGAGATGTATAACACCTACCAGCAGAGTTGTCGACTCCACGACCAACGTTCGTACCCGAGGCATCCTGCTCAGATTCTGGCTTTGGAAGAGCCACACCATCCGTATTCTGGAGGTCTGCAACCTTGGACCCATCGTGCTGGTCAACCCCTGCGAGCACCAAGTTGTTCGTTCGGTGATCTGAGTGAGACAGGTGAAATCGACGTACTAGGTTTGTCTTGCCCCGGATGATCCGGAGACGGACCGTCCGGTAGGTGCAAAGTTGTTTGCTTTGAGGGTGTGGGAGGACGAGAAACTTTAGGGGAGGGGCTTCGACCTTCACCACCGAAGTGATCTTGTTTATCTGCATTCAGAGTTAAACCTCCGCCCGTCTAAGGTGCGAGTGAGAAGGGTTGAAACGAGCAACGTACCAGAAGCTTCGGAGTCATCCCGTTGCGTCTCGGGCAGAGAATCTTCCTCATCGCTGTCATCTGGGCCAGAGTTGAGATCTGATCCTGCGCCGATCTCAGCAACACCAAAAACAAGTTTACCAGCGGACAACTCACCGGACCCTTCGTCACCCACGTCTACTCCCGACGTGTTTCCGCTGATGAGAGTATCCTGGGGGTCGGTACGGGACTCAGAATAACCACGATCTCTGTGAGGTGAAGGATCCTGCGATGTCACTCTTGGACTAGTATGTAACGTTTCATTCGGGTCCTCATCCGTCTTCCCGGTCCAATCGTGATTCTTTGGAGAGGCAAGATCACTTCCAGAATGGTCATCATCTGCGCCAAGCGGTGGATGCTGGGACATTTCCTTGGGACTAGCGTGCGGTCCTGCACCCTGGGTCTCGTCCACCCTCGCGTTCTCGTCATGGTCCTCTGGAGGGATGGGATCACTCATGTAGTCCACCTCGGAAGGAATTTGCGAAGTGGGAGGGGGAGATGGGGAAACCGTGCTACGAAGCGAAGAAGAGTCCGATACCACTGGGCTTTGTCCTGCAGGTTGCTCGCTTGCGTCTTCGTTTGAAGCTGGAGCGTCAACAGGAGGTGTATCGCTACACACGGGAAAACGGTGAGGTCACCGAATGCATGATCGTCGAAGAAAGAGGACTTACGGGCTGCGGAAGTCGTCCGTTCGTAGGCCAGATACTATATTGTGTGACTCTAGTTCCTGCGGTGGTTTCCCGGGTTGATCCTGATGCACCTGGGTGAGCGGGTCCCCTTGGTCCTTGGGAGTTGTTTCGTCAACATCTGTGTGGGGCTGGTTCCCAATTTGCAAATCTGGGTCTAATACGCGAAGAACTCAGAATCATTCAATGTTAGGAGATGTATCACACCCACGAGAGGCGTCGCAGGCTGTACCACCAACGTTCGCAGCTGAGGCATTCTGTCCAGACTCTTGTTTTAGAGGGGCCCTATCATCCATATTCTGTAGGTCGAGATCAAAGGCATCCTCGCCTCCGTCATACGGATCATCTCCCATGAGTTCCAAGTCCCCGTTCGATGATCCGAGCGAGGTAGGCGAAATAGACCTGCTAGACTGGTTATCCTGTTCCAGACGGTTCCGGGGTGATTTGTTCGGTAGGTCCGTGTCTGTCCGGGATGTCACCAACGTTGAGTCTATAATCAAGTGAATAAACGCACGGGAGGAGTCTTGACTTTGATCACCTTCGTAGGATCCGTCGCCTGCATTCGGGGCCAAGCCTCCACCAGTGTAAGATGCGGGTAGGAGGGATTGAAACGAGCGACGTACCAGAACCTCCGAGGCCGTTCTCTAGCATGTTGGGCTCAGGACGGTCACGATCTGCGTCGGGTGGTGTATCCTGCAACATTACACTGGAAGTAGCGTCCGGTCTTTCGCTTCTGCCATCATCCGCCCCTGCGCTCCCACCATCGCTCCCCGGAGAAACAGGTTCACTACTGCGGTTCGCCAGCCGGGAAGAAGTTTGCGGAGTAGAGGGAGATGGGGAAACCACGTTGCGGAGTGAAGGGGGAACCAATGGTGCTTTTTCGGCGAGTTGCTCCTGTGGGACTTTGTTTAAAGCTGGGGTGTCAATAGACAGTTGAGCGGGGTTGTCCACGGGAGGGTCCCTACACGCAAGAAAGCAGTGAGCCCGCCACCGAATACGTGATTGCCAAGGAGAGGATACTCACAAGATACTGAAGTCATCCATTTGTGAACTCGACGCTCTACTGTTTGGTTCTGGTTCTTGCTGGTTCTGACGCGTAGGAGACGGGATTTCTTGATCCTCGGAATCTAGGTCTGATCTGCACTCAGAACAGCCAAAGACCAGGAGATTTATGACACCTACCAGAAGCGTTGTCGACTCCACGACCAACGTTCGTACCCGGGGAATCCTGCTCAGATTCTGGCTTTGGAAGAGCCACACCATCCGTATCCTGGAGCTCAGCATCCTTGGACTCATCGTGCTGATCATCCCCTGCGAGCACCAAGTTGTTCGTTCGATGATCTGAGTGAGATGGGTGAAATCGACGTACTAGGTTTGTCTTGCCCCGGATGATCCGGAGACGGACCGTCCGGTAGGTGCAAAGTTGTTTGCTTTGAGGGTGTGGGAGGACGAGAAATTTTAGGGGAGGGACTTCGACCTTCACCACCGAGGTTATCTTGTTTATCTGCATTCAGAGCTAAACCTCCGCCCGTCTAAGGTGCGAATGGGAAGAGTTGAAACGAGTAACATACCAGGAGCTTCGGAGTCGTCCCGTTGCGCCTCGGACAAATCATTCTCTCTATCGCTATCATCCGAGCCGTAATTGAAATCCGATCCTACGCCAATCTCAGCAACGCCAAAAACAAGTTTCCGAACGGACAACTCACCAGACTCTTCGTCACCCACGTCTACACTCGACGCGTTTCCGCTGCTAGGAGTATCCTGGGAATCAGCATGAGGCCCAGAACCGTCATAATCTGTGTGACGCGGAGGATCCTGCAATGTCGCCCCGGGACTAGTGTGCAGTGCTTCACTCGGGTCCTCATCCATCCTCGCGATCCAATCACGGTTCTCTGGAGAGACAAGGTCACTTCCAGAATGGTCATCATCTGCGCCAAGTGGTGGGTGCTGCGGCATTTCCTTGGGACTAGGGTACGGTCCTGCATCCTGGGTCTCGTCCGCCTCCGCATTCTCGTCACGGTCCTCTGGAGAGATGGGATCACTCATGTAGTCCACCTCGGAAGGAATTTGAGTGGGAGGGGGAGATGGGGAAACCGTGCTACGAAGCGAAGAAGAGTCCGATACCACTGGGCTTTGTCCTGCAGGTTGCTCGCTTGCGTCTTCGTTTGAAGCTGGAGCGTCAACAGGAGGTGTATCGCTACACACGGGAAAACGGTGAGGTCACCGAATGCATGATCGTCGAAGAAAGAGAACTTACAGGCTGCGAAAGTCATCCGTTCGTAGGTCAAGGTCAGAACCATCTATGAGTTCCAAGTCCCCGCTCGATGATCTGGGTGAGATAGGTAAGGTAGACCTGCTAGACTGGTCATCCTGTTCTAGATGACTCCAGGGTGAATCGTTCCGTAGATCCATGTCTGTCCGGGATGTCACCAACGTTGGGTGTATAACCAAGTGAATAAACGCACGGGAGTTGTCTTGACTTTGATCATCTTCGTGGGGTCCGTCGCCTGCATTCGGAACTAAACCTCCACCAGTGTCACGATCTACGTCGGATGACGTGTCCTGCAATGTTTCCCCAGAACTTGTGTGTGGTCTTATATCCCGACTCTCATCCACCCCTGCGCTCCCACCCTGGCTCTCCGGAGAGATAGGATCATTCGTGTAGTTCACCCCCTGGAAAGGAATTTGTGGAGTGGAAGGTGGAGATGGGGAAGCCGTGTTGTCGAGCGAAGGTGGATCCAACGCCATTGGATTTTGTCCAGCGGGTTGCTCTTGTGCCCCATTGTTCATAGCTGAAGTGTCTTGGGTGGGAGGATTCACGGGAAGGTCCCTGCGCACGAGAAAGCAATGAGCCTGTCAGTGAATGCATGATCGACAGGAAGGGAAACTTACGAGCCAGGGACGTCGTCCTTTCGTGAATTCGATGCTCTATCGTCCTGTTCCTGTGGTGGTTTTTGCTGATCCGGATGCGTCTGATGTAGCGGGATTTCTTGGTCCTTTAGGAGTACCTCGCTGACATCTGTGTGGGACTTGTCCTGGGATTTATTCGCGTTCCGTGAATCTGGGCCTTATACACGAAGAGCTCAGAACAACCAAAGACCAGAAGATGTATGACACCTACCAGAAGCGTTGTCGACTCCACGGCCAGCGTTCGTACCCGGGGAATCCTGCTCAGATTCTGGTTTTGAAAGATCCGCACTATCCGTATTCTGGGGCTCAGCATCCTTGGACCCATCGTGCTGGTCATCCCCTGCGAGCACCAAGTTGTTCGTTTGATGATCTGAGTGAGATAGGTGAAATCGACGTACTAGATTCGTCGTGCCCCGAATGATCCGGAGGCGGACCGTCCGGTGGGCGCAGAGTTGTTTGCCTTGGGGGTGTGGAAGGATGAAGAATCGTAGGAGAGGTGTCTCGGCCATCACTTTGGCGGGGTTTGTCACCTATATCCAGAGCTAGACCCCCGCCCGTGTAAGTTGCGAGCGGGAAGGGTTGGAATGAGCAACATACCAGGAGCTTCGGAGTCCTCCCGTTGCATCTCGGGCAAATCATTTTCCTCATCGCTGTCATCCCAGTCATAGTTGAAATCCAATCCTACGCCGATCTCAGCAACGCTAAAAACAAGTTTATAACGGGCAACTCACCTGTCCCTTTATCATTCACGTCTCCTCCCAACGCGTTTCCGCTACCAAGAGTATCCTGGGGATCGGTGTGAGGCTCAGAATCGTTATAATCTATGTGAGGTGGAGGATCCTGTAATGGCGCTCTTGGACTAGCATGTAATATTTCATCCAGGCCGTCATCCGTCCTCGCGGTGTGATCACGGTCCTCTGGAGAGACAAGATCACTTCCAGAATGGTCATCATCTGCGTCAAGTGGTGAATGTTGTGACATTTCCTCGGAACTAGCGTGCGGCCTTGTATCCTGGCTCTCGTCTGCTCCCGGGCTCTCACCACTGTCCTCTGGAGAGATGGGATCACTCCTGTAGTCCACCTGGGGAGGGATTTGCAGAGTGGGAGGGGGAGATGGGGAAGCCCTGTTGCTGAGCGAAGGAGACTCCGGCACCGTTGGATCCTGTTCGACAAATTCCTCCTCCGGTTCTTCACGTAGAGGTGAATCGTAGACAATCTTTTGGGCAGGGCGATCCATGGGAAATTGGCATCTACACGACAAAATTGCGAGGTCACTGAATGTGTGAATACCAGGGAGAGGGAACTTACGGGACAGGGTAGTCATCCATCGATGTCTTACCATACGTCCCTGGTCCTTGTGGTGGTTTCTCCTGGTCCTGCTGCGCCTGGACGAACGGTGTTTCCTGGTCCTTGGGAAGTGTTTTGTTGATATCTGTGGGCGACTGGTTATTGGATTGGTCCCCGGATTGCAAGCCTGATCCGCGAAGAACTCAGAATGACTGAAGGTCAGAAGATGTACATGGCACCCACGAGGAGCGTCGTCGGTCGCATGACCAACGTTCGTATCCAAGGCGTCCTGTCTGGGTTCTTGGATTAGAGGGGCCTCATCACCCGTATGCGACGTGTCTCTCGCGTCCCTCGCCTCGTCGTGGATGTCGACCCCTACGGATTTCGAGTCTGATTTGGTAATCACAGCGGGATGGACGAAATTGACATACTAGGTTTGTCGTGCTCCGGATGACCCGGGAACACGCCCGGTGGGTACAAAGTTTCCTTCCTTGGGGGTGTGGGAGGACGAGGAACCGTAGGGGAGGGGTCTGGATCATCGCCTTGGTGGGATCTGTCACCTGCATCCAGAGTTAAACCTCCGCCCGTGTAAGGTGCGAGTGGGAAGGATTGGAACGAACAACGTACCAGAGGCTTCGGAACCGTCCTGTTGCGTCTCAGACAAATCACTTTCCTCGTCGTTGTCATCCGATCCTACGCCGTTCTCAGCAACACCAAAAACAAGTTTACGAACGGACAACTCACCGGACCCTTCGTCACTCACATCTCCCCCCAATGTGTTTCCGCCACTAGGAGTATCCTGGAGGTTGGTACGTGACCCGAAATGGTCATAATCTTTGTGAGATGGAGGAGCCGGCGATGTTTCCCTAGAACTGGGATGTGATGTTGCACTCGTGCCCTCATCCATCTCCGCGCTCCAATCGTGGTTCTCTGGAGAGAAAGGAGCACTCCCAGAATGGTCATCATCTGCGTGAAGTGGTGGGTGTTGCGACGTTTCCTTGGGACTGGCGTGCGGTCTCATATCTTGGCTCTCGTCCGCCCCCACGTTCTCGTCCCGGTCTCCTGGAGAGATGGGATCACTCCCGTAGTCCACCTTCTGGGAAGGAGTGGGAGGGGGAGACGGAGAAGCCGCGTTGCGGAGCGAAGGAGACTTCGACGCCATTGAAATCTGTTCGACAGCTTCCTCCTCCGGTTCTTCATGTAGAGGTGAACCGTAGACAATCTTTTGGGCAGGGGGATCCACGGGAAATTGGCATCTACACGACAAAATGGCGATGTCACTGAATTGAATGTGCGAGCACAAGGGAGAAGGAACTTACGGGACAGGGTAGTCATCCATCGATGTCTTACCGTGCATCCCTGGTCCTTGTGATGGTTTCCACTGGTCCTGATGTGTCCGGACGAGTGGTGTTTCCTGGTCCTCGGGGAGTGTTTTGTTGACATCTGTGGGCGACTGGTTGCTGAATTGGTTCCCGGTTTGTAAATCTGATTCGGGAAGAACTCAGAATAACAGAAAGTCAGGAGATGTACATAACACCCACCAGAATCGTCGTCGGTCGCAGGACCGACGTTCGTCTCCGAGGCATCATGTTCAGATTCTTGGATTGGAAGGGCTTCATCACCCATATGCCACGCATTTCTCGTCTCGTTGTGCACATCGGCCCCTATGGATTCCGAATCTCATTTAGTAATCACAGTGGGATGGATGAAATCGACGTACTGGATTTGTTCTCCGGATGATCCAGGAACGCGCCCGGTGGATACAAAGTAGTTTGCCTTGGGGGTGTGGGAGGACGGGGGACCGTAGGTGAGGGGTCTCGATTATCACCTTGGTGGGATCTGTCACCTGTATCCAAAGCTAAACCTCCACCCGTGTAAGGTGCGAGTGGAAAGGATTGGAACGAACAACGTACCAGAAGCCTCGGAATTGTCCTGTTGCATCTCAGACCAATCACTTTCCTCATCGCTGTCATCTGATCCTACGCCGATCTCAGTAACGCTAAACACAAGGTTACGAACGGACAACTCACCGGACCCTTCGTCACTAATATCTTCTCTCAACGTACCGCCGCCGCCAAGAGTTTCCTTGGGGTTGGTATGTGACTCAGAATGGTCATAATCTGTGTGAGATGGGAGACCCGGCGATATTTCCCCGGAACTAGGATGTGATGTTGCACTCGTGCCCTCATCCATCTCCACGCTCCAACCAAGGTTCTCTACAGAGACAGAATCACTCCCAGAATGGTCATCATCCGCGCCGAGCGGTGGATGCTGCGGCATTTCCTTGGGGCTAGCGTGCGGTCTCGTACCCTGGCTCTCGTTCACCTCTGCGCTCTCACTGCGATTCTCTAGAGAGATGGGATCATTGCTGTAGTCCACCTTCTGGGAAGGGGTTTTCAGAGTGGGAGGGGGAGATGAAGGAGCCGTGCTGCGGAGCGAAGGAGACCCCGACACCGTTGGATTCTGTTCGACAGATTCCTCCTCTGGTTCTTCATGTACAATCGGGGTGTAGGCAGCCTCTTGAGCAGGGGGACCCATGGGAAATTGGCATCTACACGACAAAATGGCGAGGTCACTGAATGTGTGACTGCCAGGGAGAGGGAACTTACGGGACAGGGTAGTCATCCATCGATGTCTTACCGTACGGTTCTGACCCTCGCGGCGGTTTCCATTGATCCTGATGCGCCTGGACGAGCGGCGTTTCCTGGTTCTCTGGGAGCAAATCGCTGACATATGCGGGGGACTGGTTGCTGGATTGTTTCCCGGTTCGTAAATCTGACCCGCGAAGAACTCAGAATAACAGAAAGTCAGGAGGTGTACATAACACCCACCAGAATCGTCGTCGGTCGCAGGACCGACGTTCGTATCCGAGGCATCCTGTTCAGATTCTTGGGTTAGAAGGGCCTCATCGCCCGGATGCGACGCGCCCTCCGTCTCGTCATGGATATCGAGTCCTGCGGATTCCGAGTCTCATTTGGTAATCACAGCGGGATGGATGAAATCGACGTACCGAATTTGTCGTGCTCCGGATGATCCGGGAACGCGCCCGGTGGGTACAAAGTTGGTTTCCTTGGGGGTGTGGTACGACGGGGAGACACGGGGGAGGGGGGTTGATTTTGACCACCCTCACCTGCATTCGGATTCGAAGCTCCAATCGTGAGCGGGATTCCTTGGTCATCGGGGACCATTTTGCTAATATCTGTAGGGGACTGGTTCCCAGAACGCGGATCTGGGCCTGATACACAACCAGAATAGCTCGTCAGAAGATGTATGACACCCACGAGAAGTGTTGTTGACTACATGGCCAACGTTCTTACTCGGTATGCAGCCTGGTCCCAGAAGGGGTGTGGGAGTCCGGGGTGGAGGTGGGGGATCTTGGGATCCGGGTTGTGGAAGTTCTCTATTTCCTTTGCAAGCGATCCTTGCCACTGGGAAAGAGTGAGGTCACGAGTATCCACATGCAATGGGACTAACCTCCATCTTCATCCACCTCGAAATAAGGCCTCACCGCAGCCAATACGATCGAGATGTCACCCTCTCCTCCCGGCATCTATCCAAAGGTGAGACTGTGAACCCCCACACCCGCGGATAACATACCGAGCGAATATCCGCAAGATCTTGATGGTGCATCAATGCACATTTGGCCTTGGCGGAGTTCTTCCATTGGGAGAATTAAGTGGCGTAGCCGCGACACGGAGAGGGGGGAATTACCTCGAATATGTATTCTGCAATGGCATCCCAAATGTCATATTCCTCCTGGAGGTAAAATTTAGGGGAGATAGAGAAAGGAATAGCAGGGACCATACATCTGTTAGACTTTGGGCGGTATTTAACCCAGAGTCAGCCCCAGGTGGTCCCCCACCGATTCGAATTACTCGGGAACCCATCTGGAACCATTTTCTGAAGCGCATAGTGTAATACCGAATGAAGATGGATTGGCTGTGTCTGTATAAAATTTTTCCTGTGCCGCCTGGCCCGGGCAAAGACCGTTTTGGCCCATGGTCAGTGTCATATGGGAAAAAGGCGCGCCATCCCCCCTGAAAATTAGGAGGAGTGGAAGCGAACATTCGAGTTGGGGTGACGGTCTTGGATATAAGAGCATCTTCTTTCTTCGAATACGATACCGTCGAAAAATCCCTGGCAAGATCGAAGCCAGATACGAGAACAAGGCGAACGTTTTTGTCACCCCGCTTGTGACGGGCGAAATCTACCCATGATTCGTAGTTGCGCTTAATATACGTTTCAAATTCAGTTTCCAACTTAGTATCCACGTCTCGCGGAAACGTTAGGTGTCTCGTCACCAATGCTGCACCACGATCGCCGGTGAGCTCGAATGTAAAATCAGCGCCACGTTCCGGGAGCCTGGATGGGACTTTCTGAGAATGGCGGGGAATAGTTCAAAGGGTAGAACGTACGAAGTATACGTCGCGGTACCAGAGGAACTCCCGAGCGGTCGAACGGTTTTAGTATGAAGGCAACCGGGTAGTCGCGGTTCGAGGGGTACCGAGCTTCCAACATCTAATAGTTGGAATGTGGCTGGAACATGTTTTCCCAACTGCTTTTGTCCTAATGGGGAACCGGCGGGGAACAACAAATCAAACCGCCCATCGCGGACGAAGCCTACGTTTCCGATACCGATTGGTATGCGGTCATCTCCGGGGGACGGATTCCTAGATGTTGCGAGATTCCGAGTCCTCAGATGCCATCCGCAGCAGTCGACAAAACGGCACGTTACCATAGAGCGTCGCCGTAACCAAGGGTCTCTAACTCGCTGTGAAGGGGAACCTCGAGCATCAGGAGGTCTGGGTGAGATACGAGAGGGGGGTTCAGAGACTTACTCTCTGTATACACGCCAGGCTGGTTTGCGCTTGGGTGGCATAGGAAATCTTGGGGTGGGGAAGTAGGTTGGTAATGAGGATAGGTAGGGAGACGCACTTGCGCCGGCTCCTGGTTTATGAGTATGCCCTCCTCGGTCGACGTCCTGTCCGGTGCACACGAAGCAGTGACGAATGTAAAGGGCAATCAGTGAATGAGGCGTAGTCTTATTTGCCCTGTCCACTTATTTGATCTTATTCCAAGGGTCTCCGTTCCGAATAAAGGATGGTTCCATTCCGCAATACAGTGATCTGTATCACAGGTGTGAACATGACAGCGATGTGGCAGTTCCCACGAGGCTTGAGCACGGGGACATGGGGACATGGGGACAATGGGGTATTCAGCAGCTGCAGGCACTGATTAAACGACACTTCGGCAGACCGGCTTTTTATACTCGGGTTTAAAGTCCGCCGACGCGCGTGATGGCGCTTTGCAGTGGTTTGTAGTCCCACTACATTCAGTAACAAACGATACAGATACGAGACTCTCCACCTATCCTCGCGGTTGGGGGAGGTACGGGCAAGTAGGGACTTAGCCCTTTTATATGTTTTATCCACTGATCTGCATCTAGGACCTGAGACCACCGCGGAGTCACCCGGTGAGGGTTCGACTACCCTCACCCCGAGGCGGGGGATAGAAATACCCTGGTTGTTCGCGCTGTAGGTAAGGAGTTGTTTATATTTCTATACGCTGATTTTTACCGATATACCTGAAGGGGAACGAGCGCACTCAGGCCTGTTTTTCGATGTTTCGACCCCTACTCAAGAGGGTGAAAACAAAAACTAGGACCACGCCCGATCGCGAGGTGCGGTTGTTTCACTCATTTTGTGAATCTTCACGGTGTATATTCGGGAGAGGATCGCGCCCTTCCTGTGCTGCCGCGCCCACGTTCGCTGCACCAGTGGCTACGGTGTCTTTCTCCCCTGTCCTGCTCTTACATTTGGTACGTTTGTTCCCATCACCTCATACATTACTCACGTGTTTTTCATACTACTTAGAGTCAATGGAGCCTCCTACGATGTTCCGAGCATCGGTGGACGTGGCCCTATAAACTTCCATTTATGGGGCAAACAGATCCACCTCTGTATCACCCCGGATGTTTCATCCTCGTGCAAGCTTGTTTAGAACCTTTACTCGTATTCACTTACTGGGGATCCCGCGCATTTTTGTCCATGTACTTCCTACCCCATTAACGTTTTTGGTTAAATATGTCTCCCTTCTCCTCACCTCTCCTGCTTAGTTTATCGGCTCGTTCGGCCCTGCTCCTGGATCACCTATATATCTAATACACGCCTGCAAAAGATTTTGTAAGCCAGTTAAACTATTGGTAAGTTATTTCAATTTTTATGTTTCGTCCCCCCAAATACCTTACAAGTTCTCATCGACACCGTTCCTGTCGCACTACCAGCTGTAATTTGCGTAGAGCATAGTTGCATTTTGTACACCACACGTTACCCCTGCCTCCCGGTACCGTGGGCACGCAGACAGAACGGTCTCCGCGAACTCATCCAAGGGGAGGGATGCGTCACAACCAAATGAGCTCCGGGGCTCAGGGGTAGGATGTATCATTTTTATATCATAAAACCAGACACTGCTTATTATGTATATTTCGGCTGCAAGAAACGCAAGGGCGGTATCCTCAGGATGTACGCTTCAAAACTCCGGACTTTGGTTTGTTACCGAACGTAGTGGAAATACAAGCCACTACAAAACGCCATCACGCGCGTTGGCGGACTTTGAACCCGAGTATAAACAAGCGGGGCCTGCCGAGGTGCTGTGCCGCTATCGAATGCTTCCATGCCAAGTGCCAATGATTGACATGTACATGTGGCACCCATCATGACGGATATCTGGAAACGCGCCTGCCGCACGACATCCTCACCTCCTCACTCACTCTTAGTAGGTTCACGTGGAACACGCGCAATGATGAGACCCTGATTTGAGCCCCCGGATCGAGGGAAACGACGCCCATGGGAACCGCACCAGTGGTCAATCAGGGCACTGCTGGACCATCTCCCGCTGCGGTCTCGATTGGCCTCCGTCTCCCCTCCACCATCTCCTAGCTGCGAGACGCACGACGGCCGCACCGTGACTGACTCCGATTTCCGTTCGTGGTCCCGCGAATGCTCTGTCTTATCTGACTGGAGTTCTGGTTGAGTGGATACGGATGTGCGAACAAGGGTCAGAGTGCAATTTTGTGATTTCTTGACTCCGGCAGAGATGGCTGTTTCGTGTTTTCGAGGAGGGAGAGTTGTGATACGTTGCCACTTAGATAACGGGGTGTTGTGGTGAAGATATTGTTCACCTTTGACCGTCGCTTTTCTGAACGGATAGCCGAGCTCAAATGAAAGTGTGTCTAAGCCGCATAAGCAGGATAGAGTAGGTTCCAGCATCAGAGGCAGCGAGGTGTCGCCGGGGGACACCTTCAAGACACGATCCAAATGAAGAAGACCTCTCGAACAACGACCACCATCACGTCCGGACTACCGCAGGAACCCAAATCGACCGAATTCACAACAGGAACACCCTCAAAGTCCGGTCTTTGGTCTGCAGTCAGTGGTCTATTCGCAACCGAAAACATCTGTTCGCACGAGTACAGCTCGCTTCCAAAAAGGACCTACAACGGTGGTACGCCTATATTCGTCCAGGACCGTCAGGCCTACCCCCGCTCGTCGAAGATCTGCTCCTATATGAACCCCATATCTAACTCTCGACGAGACCCTGACTTCGGCCACCGAATCCTTCCCAACTCCCTTTCTCCCACAACGTGATGCGTTTGGAATTGAAACGTATCTTTGTCGATCTACCAGCGCTTCAGCGTCAGCCCTTTCCCGCGCCCTCATGCACTGTGCATCAGCAATCCCACCCCCTCTGTTGCTCGGCAAGAAGGCGATCGACTCGGTCTTGGAGTCGATTTTGAGTCTAAGCGTTGGATTCTCCATTCAAAATCTTCCACCCGATTGCTGATGTGATCTCTCCATCTCCGCCGTCTACTCCCCCTGGGCGCCTGGAGGGATCGACGTATTGTACCGTGGGTTCCATGACGCTCTTCCGACTCATCCACATGAGGGGTTCAGTCCATTGAGCGTGTGAATGCTCGAACAACCAAAGGCGGTTTTTGGAGGCATTACCCTCCTCGATCCTCGGTTCCGCGAAGTCTATCTTGGAGTTGTCGACTATGATACGTTGCGCTGGATCGTTGAGGAACCCGATATTTTCGCGGTCACAACGGGTAAGTGTACTCATCTCAATCCCTGGTCATCCGTCGCTTATGGAGAATCAAGGCGCCGACTGTCGTGGACTTTTTATCGCGTGTAGTGTTGGGGGCGGTTGGTCAGCGAAGGATCTGCCTGGCAAGTGGCAGTTCCAGGAGGATTCCGCGGGGTTGGCGGGGGTGGCAGGCCGGCAAATGAAAAAAGAAAAATCGCACGTTTTCATCACTAATCTGCATGTGCTTCGTCTCCTAGAATATCTGATAGCCTCGCAGAATGTTAGCAGGGTCCCAGGCCCCAGGTTTCTCAGCACAATCACAAATTGTTGACCCATCCCCCGTGACACAGCACTCGTGGATTGCGGAGTAACCCCTTTCCGTATTGCGGCAATCTCTTCAAGATCGTTCATCTCGTGAAGCTGCACGGTAGGAGGGAGGAATTCACCAGAAAGCGACCCGACCTGCGGATTCGTGCATTGAGGGTCGGATGTCGGTCAGGCCCATCTGAAGCCGATCAAACTCGACTTCGAGTCCTTCGGCCGTTATATCCTCGACGAGAAGTATTAAGTGGCGAATTCATCAAACCTTTGACCGCCCGTCATCTGGGGTATATACGTAGGGCAGTTGGGGTGCGAATTATGAAATACAGGCTCTAGCTACGACTTAGTCAAACATCGCCGATCAGGCGCTTAGTACCTCCTGCCACCGTCTGTCAGCATCCCTCTCACACTTACCAATGGCCCATCAGGCAATACACCAGGCATGTGCCGTTTTGGCAGGTTGGCAGCGAACTGCCCCCAACACTACTCGCGTGCTGTCCCAACCCCCGCACACTCAACCTTTCGTTGGACCCTCACCAACTCCCTCAACCTCGCCAATTCGTCGAGAACTGTCTCTCTACCTTAGCCAGCACCCATCTTTCCGAGGTATCGTTGATTGCATTTCGGGATATGCCTGATTTCTGGGTTCCTGGTTCCAACTTATCGCCATGGGACCCCTTGGACATCCTGCATGACCTCGCAGGACGATGCCGGTTGCCACATAAAGGGGACAAGATGTTGGCCCAAAGCACCCATACAAACTCAATTCCTTTTGAAACACGGAATCTCTTACGAGGGTACAAGGAGAGGGGGGCATAGTGAGTGAGTGTGTGAACCAATATCCTGAGGGGTAGGAGTATCGGACCCATCGTTCTTTTTTTCGGAAGGGAACTTGACTCCAGGTTACAACTTCGGGGATGACGGTGCTATGATATCTTTCTCTATCTCATGTACGGTATTTTACGGCGTCCAAGGGACCTTCTGGTCTACATCAATGTCGCAACCGCTCTTCCGGAAGCGTAAACGTCACATGGACGCTGGATTTCACTAGCTCCGCCCGAACCGCGTGCAACTCCCGGCTTTGGCTCAAACCACAAACAACTCACGCAGTACAGACATCGAAGTCATGGACATCCCAATCCCGTTGCAAGAGGCTCTGAGAGATTCGATCATCTCTGGGACCTTTATTGACACCAAGTTCTGGGTCTTCTCCAAACGCAGTTCGAGAGCAGGACGTGTCGGGGAACCGAAGGCACTTTTCGTCAACGGACACGTCGCGAAGCGCGTAACACGGCTTGGTTCTTGTGCGGCTGCCCTCTTCAACTACGCAAGGTTCTAAACTGATTTTTTGACAGTACTTGACGGGAGGGGAACCAAGGAGAATTTGAGGGCTGACTTTCCGGAAGATAGGAAACATTATACAGATGACTACGACTATGAGGACGACAGCGACCTCGAAGATGACGAAGACGGTGTTCTGGATGATGCTGAGCCTGAGGATGCCCCTCAGGTCGCGGCCGGGAAGCCGGAGAATAGCTTCGACATTGTCAATGCCGGAAATTCAGACGCGAAGAACAACGAACCCTCGGACATCATCTCTGTCTCAGACCTGGATTCTTTGTTCTACGAATCATCCGATACAAAGGGTACCGGCGAGGCGGAGAGCGGTTCTTCAGCTCACGTTGGCAAGGTTATTATTATCCAGGATGTTGCCTATGTCACGTAGGCAGTTTTCCTGTCTCCTCGATGTCATGCACTGAGATTAGACAGGTTCCAGGCATTGCTTCGGTACTTGTACACGAACGAGATCGAGTTCGCACCATGGGGGTCCGCGGAGAGACGCAAAACCCGCGCTCGCGAGAAGATATCAGAGTCGTACGGAATTCCCAAACCGTCACCCAAATCAATTTACAGACTTGCCGATAAGGTGACGATTTACCATGCGGTCTCCGCCAACTGGAAATAACGTTGTCTTCAGTACGACATCCCCGAGCTGAAACAGCTCGCGTTACAACAGATCCAACAAGACCTATCCAAGTGCGACATAACCGAGGAAGTCTTTAGTAAATATACCTCTTGGTATAGTGTCCTCTTTCACTTGGATCATTCAAGTTCTCACTTATTAATAGGTACCCCGAGCTGAGAGTGCTTGAAGTCAGACAACTAGCACGGGATGTCCTGTCTTCCGACTCGGGCCCTACGCTGGGGTTATTGAAGGGAAAAATCAAAAGTTACACTCATGGGCGATTGCCACACGCAGATGAGATCCTTCCAGCTCTTTACGCACTCATGGAGAGCGATGCATTGATCAAGGAAACGCCGCTCCCCGTAATTGCGCCGTCCGACGAGCAGGTCACTAATGGAGACTGGGATAGACTTAAGAAAGCCCTCACCAGTTCTCTGACCAATGGCACATTCCTCGACTCCCAGTTTTATGCGGTAGAGTCAATGCCATCAACTGGCTTGCCGGGGATCCGACCGGTATATTTCTGCAGTGCAGTGGCTGGAAATTTCACGTCCAAGTTAACAGCATGTGAGTCCTTTGCTTTGGGGTCGCGTGGATTGGTTGCCGACCAATCGCTCCCAGATTCCTCGAAACTCAGGGCACGGAGAACACCGCTTTTTGGATGTGCAGATGAATACGACAGCGATATTGATGACGAAGAATCTAACCCAGAGAATTCCATGGAGTGCTACCCGAGTTCGACGTGGTTTGTCGGTTTGTTCCCGGTTCATTACCATGAACTTAGTTTGCTCCCTCCAGCATCCGGGAGAATCCCATACCTACGAACTTACCAATGGAACCCGCACTTCTCTTGAAGTCCGGGGCGGCAAAGACGTAAGTCATTGTCTTGCGCGACAATACCTCTGGCTGATCCCTGAGTACAGTTGGAGTGTTATATTCCTATGGATGTATACCGGACAAATTAGATTCTCCCCCCTTGCCTCGCAGAATGTAATCCCCTCCAAGACAAAGGAGGACCAGGGCGATTATTCTCAAGAAGCAAGGAACTCTCCACAGGATTCTGGAAGGTTCAGGGTCCTACCTGGTGCTATTGCAGTTGAGGCCGGCTCTCCCAAGTCCATTTATTGCCTAGCAAACAAGGTTTGTCTCGCCCCTTCTGAGTTACGTCGTCGCCGACAGCTCTTTCGTTTAGGTCGGCTTGACTGTACTTTGCGATATTGCCTATGAGGATATTCAATCCAAGCTGGACAAGAACAATATTGTACAAGAGCTGTTCTCCCCCTTCACCGCGAAGTAACTCATTCCGCAAACCACGACGGCTCAGCGCTTACATAATTTCCACGCAGTCACAGACGCGTCAGAGAAATGGAACACGAGCTCTTCCGGTCTAAGCTGAAACCTTCAGACGATGGTGCTTCGGTCCTCAATATCATTCGAGATTCTTCGTCGGGTGAAAATTCGCACCGTGCGGCAGCTATAGAGCTGGTCTTGGAAAGGTCCATTCAGGAGCGCCGCAAGAGGATGTCTGCGAAGATGAAGAGCACGTCACGGTCGGAGCCTGTACCTCAACCCGAGAGGTGCAGTGGAAAGCCGGATATCTCCATTCCGAGAGT
>Ga0307513_10004500_pt1 | contig 18596 bp, 19 predicted proteins | sample 15_EM_MG_FD_202174 | JGI IMG/M metagenome (GOLD analysis project Ga0307513, IMG submission 202174) | Populus trichocarpa ectomycorrhiza microbial communities from riparian zone in the Pacific Northwest, United States - 15_EM | ecosystem: Host-associated > Plants > Roots > Unclassified | place...
GCGGCGACCGATCCGGTCGCCCAGCCATCCACCGAGCAGCTGCGACACGATGTCGCCGACGCCGACCGCCGCGATCACGGCCCCTGCCGTCGTCGGCGAGAGCCCCTGCTCCTGGGTCAGGTAGAGCACCAGGAAGGCCCGAGCCAGCCCGCCGGCCCGGCTCACGAAGTGGGTTGCCGTGAGCGCCCAGACCAGCCGTGACAGCCGGGCCGGTGCGACCGGTGCCTGTGCGACGAGGGTTGTCATGCCGATGACGCTAGGTCCGCAGTCTCATCGTGAAAAGCGATGGTTTCCGATCATATCGATCGGTTTCGGCTATGCTTCGAGCCATGGTCGATGTGGAGCTGCGGCACCTGGCGACGATGGCTGCCGTCGTCGAGGAAGGCACGTTCGGCCGGGCGGGCGCCCGGCTCGGCTACACCCAGTCCTCGGTCAGCCAGCAGATCGCCGCGTTGGAGAAGTCCGTTGGTGGTCCGGTGTTCGACCGGCCGGGCGGCCCCCGGCCGGTGCGCATCACGCCACTCGGCGCCGTGGTCCTCGAACACGGGCGCGACCTGCTGGAGAAGGCCGAAGCGCTGGCCGACGCCGTCGACCGGTTCAAGGCCGGCGACGGCCGGATCGACATCGGCACGTTCCAGAGCGTGTCCACCGTGATCCTGCCGTCGGTCATGCGTCGACTGCGTGACGAGCACCCCGCCTGCGAGATCAGGCTGTCCGAGATGCCGCCGGAGGATCCTCGGCTCGGCGACATGGACCTGCTCTTCTACGACCGAGCGGTCGAGGGCGACCTCGAGCATGTCCGGCTGATGGACGATCCCTACCTGCTGGTGGCGCTGCCCGGCGAGCTCCCCGACGGCCCGGTGGCACTGCAGCAGCTCGACGACCGGCCGATGGTGGGCTGCCATCAGGCCTGCGACGACGCGTGGCTGGGTCCGGCCCTCACCGAGGCCGGTGCACGCCCCCGGATCGTCTACCGCACCCCGGGCAACGAGGCGATCCTGTCGATGGTGCGTGCCGGGATGGGCTGGGCGGTGCTGCCGTGGCTCGCCCTCCACGGATCCGACGCGCGGTCCGACGGCCGGATCGCAATCCATGAATTGCGACCCGCGCCGACCCGTGGGATCTACCTCCACTGGCCCGCCACATCGTCCCGGTCCCCGCTGGCCGTGCGGGCGACCGAGATCGCCGCCGAGATCGCCGCCGAGGTCTCGGCCGACCTGAGTGCTCGGTTCCGGGCGGAATCGGCTCGGTAGGTTCCGTCCATGGCATGTCGTATCAGCGAACTCGTGCTCGGTTGTCGCGACCCTGAGGTATTGACGCGGTTCTGGTGCGAGGTCCTCGACTTCGTCGTGCTCGATCGCATGGACGACGGCTCGGTGGAGATCGGGCCGCGCGACGGGTTCGGCGGTCCGCAGGCGACGATCATCCTGAGTCGCCGGGACGAGCCGGAGCGGGGGAAGTCCCGGCTGCACCTCGACATCAACCCCACCGATCGCGATCAGGACGCCGAGCTCGAGCGCCTGCTGGGGCTCGGTGCCCGCCCGGCCGACATCGGTCAGACGGGCGAGGAGGAGTGGCACGTGCTGGTCGACCCGGAAGGCAATGAGTTCTGCCTGCTCAAGGCCAGGCTCGCCGCTCTCTGACGCTCGCGTGAGGTAGGTCCCACGCGACTCGTCGATGCGTTGACACGAACTTAGTTCGCCGAGTAGAACGTTGTTCGTGAGCATTGAGCAAAGTTCGCTGACACCGCCTCGGGTGGAGCCGCTGCCGCTCCGCCTGGCGTGGTTGGTCCTGGTCGTCGTGGTCGTCGCCGAGCTCATGGACCTCATCGACACCAGCGTCGCCAACCTGGCCGGGCCCTCGATCCGCGCGGACCTCGGCGGCGGCCCGATGACCCTGCAGTGGGTGCTGTCGGCCTACACCGCGGCGTTCGCCCTCGGTCTGATCACGTCCGGTCGCCTCGGCGACCTGCTCGGCCGCCGCCGGCTGTTCCTGATCGGCATGGCCGGCTTCACCGTCGCGTCGCTGGCCTGCGGCCTCGCGCCCAACCCCGAGTTCCTGATCGTCGCCCGCGTGTTCCAGGGCCTGTTCGGGTCGGTGATGATCCCGCAGGGCATGGCCCTGGTCTTGATCGTGTTCCCGCCCGAGCACCTGCGCAAGGCGCTCACCCCCTTCGGCCCGATCATGGGAGTAGCGACGGTCGCCGGCCCGATCCTCGCCGGCTGGCTGCTGCACCTGGACCTGTTCGGCAGCCAGTGGCGATCGATCTTCCTGATCAACGTCCCGTTCGGCATCCTCGCCGGCCTGCTCGGCTGGTGGGTGCTGCCGCGCCACGGTGGCGAGGACCGCGCCGCCCGCCTCGACCTGCGTGGTGTGGGCCTCCTGACCGCCGCCTCGGCGCTGCTGATCGTGCCGCTCATCCAGGGCCGTGACCTGGGCTGGCCGGCGTGGACCTACGCGATGATGGCCACCGCAGTCGTCGCCTTCGGACTGTTCGTCGTGTCCGAACGCCGCAGTGCCCACCCCGTCATCACCCCGTCGCTGTTCCGCAAGCGCAGCTTCGTCGTCGGACTTTTGGTCGTCGCCGGCTTCTACGGCGCGCTCGCCGCGTTCGTCCTGGTCGTCAACCTGCTCCTGCAGTCCGGCCTGGGCTGGACGCCGCTCGACACCGGCTTCGCCCTGATCCCCTGGGCGCTGGGCACCGCGGTCGCCACCCTGCTCTCCGGCGCGTTCCTCGCCGAGAAGCTCGGCCGCGCCGGCCTGCACATCGGGCTGGCCGTGGCCGTGGTCGGACTGCTCGGTCTCTTGTGGTCCGCCGCCTACTGGGGTGCCACCGTCACCGTGTGGGAGCTGGCACCGGCCCTGCTTGTGATCGGCTTCGGCTCCGGCCTGCTGTTCATCCCGCTCGTCGACTTCATCCTCGGCGACGCCACGCCCGAGGAGGTCGGCACCGGAGCAGGCGTGCTCAACGCCGTCCAGCAGTTCGCCGCCGCCATCGGTGTCGCCGCGCTCGGCACGGTGTTCTTCGCCCGCGTCGGCGAGCCGTCGGCCCTGTCGTACTTCGCCGCCGCCGAGCTCGTGCTCGCCATCTGCGCCGGTGCCTACCTGCTGGTGTTCGTGCTAGTCGGCCTACTGCCGAAGCACTCCCAGCAAGCGCCCCACTAGCCCGGATCACCAGCCTCGCGCCACCCACTCGTCCAGGTGCGGTCGTTCGGTGCCGATGGTGGTGCCGGCACCGTGGCCGGGATGGACGCGGGTGGCGTCCGAGAGCTCGAAGAGCCGCCGCACCGAGCGGATGATCGTCGGGAAGTCGGAGAGCCGGGTGCCGGTCAAACCGGGACCGCCCGGGAACAGCGTGTCGCCGGTCAGCAGGTCGTCGCCGGCGAGCAGGCTGAGCCCGCCGGGGGAGTGGCCCGGCGTGTGCAGCACCTCGACGCGCAGCGGCCCGACCTCCAGCACCGCGCCGTCGGCGACCGGCGTGCTGCGCCCGTCCCATGCCGGGCCGTCCGGCGGGACGAGCAGCGCGGGATCCCGGGCCAGCAGTTCGGCGGTCGCCGTGCCGGCGTCCCAGTACCCGGTGCGCCGCACGACGTCGAGCTCGTCCGGCCAGACCGGCCTGTCTGCAGGGTGTGCGTACACCGGCACCTGCCAGTGTCGCGCCAGCTCCGGCACGGCCAGCACGTGGTCGAAGTGGGCGTGCGTCAGTGCGATCGCGACGACGTCGAGATCGGCGGTGGCCGCTGCGACGGCAGCCGCGTCGTCCCCGGGATCGACGACGAGCGCGCGGCGGTCCCCGGCGGCGTGCAGCACCCAGCAGTTCGTGTCGAGCACGCCGACCACCTCGGGTCGCAGCACCGCGCTCATGCCTTGCGCAGCAGGTCGTCGTAGACGCCCGGGTCGTCCGCGTCGACCATCGGGAACCCGGCCGCCCACGGCCCCTCCCAGTGCACCTCGATGCCCGGGTTGGTGACGGTGGAGCCGTCGGGTAGCCGGAAGGTCGGGCTGCCGGCGATCGCGTCGGTCTGCGCCACCGCGAAGTCGGCCATGACGTCGGCGCGGTGCCGGCCGGTGTCGAGGGCTGCGGCGAGCGCCTCGACGTCGACTCCGGCCAGCTGGCCGGCGACGTCCAGGATCACCTGTCGGTGGCTGATCGACCGCGAATGCGTCCAGAACGCCTGTCGCAGGGCGAGGTCCAGCTCCTCACCGGCCCGCAGGCTCTGCGCGCTCGCCGCATGCACGGCCTCGGCGGCGAGCAGGACGGTGTGCGGGTAGCGATCGTCGGGCTCGGTCCACACCCGGAAGTGCGCCTCCGGCTCGATCTGCCCGAGCCCGACGGCCTCGGTGTCGGTGCCGCGGCGCGGGTGCGGGCCGTTGAACAGCTCCAACGGGAACGTGTGGTGCTCCAGCGAGACGTCGAGCCCTAGCCGTTCGCGGGCCCGTCGCAATCGCAGGATGCCCACGTACGCGAACGGGCAGAGCAGGTCCGACCAGACCTGGATCGTCGTCATGCCGGCTCCTTGTGCTCGGTGCCCGGAGGGTTGGTGGCGAATGAATCCGGGCGCAGCAGCACGGCCGTGCGTCGATCGGCGGCCATCTCCCGGTCGTACTCGTCGAGATCGGGGTGGCGGCCGCCGGCGGCGTGGTAGACGTCGCGCAGTAGTGCCGGCAGGTCGGCCAGACCGGACAGCTCGTCGTCGGGGCCGGCCAGCTCGACGGGGCCGCGCACGGCCACCCATTCCCAGTCGGCGCGGAAGACCAGCGTGGCGGACGGGTTCCGGCGCAGGTTGGCGAGCTTGGCGGTGGCGCCGCGCGCGACGAAGGCGACGGTCGGCGCTCCGGTGACGGGATGGGGCAGCACGCCGGCGTTGATGACGCTCGTCGACGGTTGCCCGTCGCGACGTTGGGTCACGAGCACCGCCAGCCAGTGCTCGGGCGCTCCGTACCGGCGGACCAGGTCGAGACCCTCGATGGTGGTCAGGTTCACCCTGGCAGAATACGGACTACAGTCCGTTTATGTCCAGGGATAGAGTCGCCGACCGTGAGCACCCCCGCCGAGCTGCCGTTGCTCGGGTTGTCGGCCGCGCCGAAGGAGCGGGCCGACGCCGCCCGCAACCGGCTCAAGGTGCTCGCCGCGGCCGCCGAGCTGTTCGCCGCCCGCGGAGTCGCGGCGGTCAGCATGGACGACGTCGCGGCCGCCGCCGGGGTCGGGAAGGGCACCCTTTACCGCCGTTTCGGCGACCGGTCGGGCCTCGCCGCGGCCCTGCTCGACGAGCGGGAGTCGCAGCTGCAGGCCGCCATGCTGAGCGGTCCACCACCGCTCGGTCCGGGCGCCCCCGCCGTCGAGCGGCTGGCCGCCTTCGTCGAGGCCTACCTGGCCTTCCTCGACGCGCACCTCGACGTCGTCGAGATGTCGCAGACCGCCAGCCGTGGCGCGCGCCTGCGCACCGGCTCGCACCGGCTGTGGCGCCAGCACGTCGCGTTGCTGCTCACGGAGGCCGGCGCGCCCGATCCCGACGTCCGGGCCGGGGCACTGCTCGCCGCGCTCACCGCCGAGCAGGTCCGGCACTGGCGGCACGACGAGGGCCGCACCCTGCCCGATCTGACGGCCGCGCTGGTCGGCATGGCGCGGGCGGCGGCGGGCTAGCCGGTGGGTTGCCGCGGCTCCAGCCCGGCGGCGCGGTAGCAGGCGTCGATCGCCTCCATGTTGGCGATCGAGTCGTCAAGACCGGTCGGGAACTTCTCGTCCCGCAGGACGGCGCCGGCGAAGGCGCGCAGCTGGAAGTTGTAGGTGGGCTCCTTGGTGACGTGCTCGACGCGCTTCTCCTTCCCGCGCCGCACCCGGATGCTGTGGAAGAACTGGGGCCCGGTCAGGTTCCGGATGTCCATGGTCCCGGCGCTGCCCTCCACGCGGGCGCCGAGCGAGAGCAGCCGCCGCGACGCCATCGACACCGTGATCCCGCCGGTGCGGCCGTCGGCGAACCGCATCCGTGCCTCGACGAAGCGGTCCATGCCCGGCGCCTTCAACCTGGCCGTCGCCGACACCACCTCGGGCTCGGCCCCGGCGATCGTGCGCAGCTGGTGGAGGGCGTAGCAGCCGACGTCCATGAGGGTGCCGCCGGCGAGGCCGAGGTTCCAGCGGATGTCGCCGGGCAGCAGCAGCGGGATGCACATCCACGTCTCGACGTGGCGGATCTCCCCGAGCTCGCCGCTCGCCACGATCTCGAGGACCCGCTCGATCATCGGGTGGTAGCGGTAGTGGAACGCCTCCATCACCACCTTGCCGCTCGGGCGGACGACCTCGGCCACGGCGCGGGCCTCGTCGGCGTTGGCCGTGAACGGCTTCTCGCAGAGCACGTGGCGGCCGGCCCGGACGGCGGCGATCGTCCAGCGCCCGTGGAGCCCGTTGGGCAACGGGTTGTAGATCGCGTCGAGCGAGTCGTCGGCGATGAGCTCGTCGTAGGAGCCGTAGACGGTCGGGATGCCGTGCTTGGCCGCGAACTTCGCCGCCCGCTCGTGGTCGCGCGCGGCCACGGCGGCGACCTCGACCTCTGGCAGGTTCCGCGCCGGCTTGATCAGGGCGGTCGGGGCGATCCGGGCGGCGCCGAGCACACCGATGCGAAAGGTCACGCGGCAAATGCTGCCAGCCCATTCGCCACTACCCGTTAGCCGCATGCAATGGGCGTGAAACGGACGTCTGGGAGCTTGGACTGTGGAGGGGCAGATTCACTCGGGGGGAGGTGGAAGCCGTATGGACCTGCACACCGTCGAAGAGATCGTCGACGGCCGGACGTACGCGGGCTGGAGCCCTGGCGACGCGTGGCTCGCCGGCGGCACCTACCTGTTCTCCGAGCCGCAGCCGCACCTGCGCCGGCTGGTCGACCTCAGCGTGATGGGCTGGACGCCGCTGGTGGAGCACTCCGACGGGAGCCTGGAGATCGCCGCCACCTGCACCGTGGCCACGTTGGCCGCGCACCCCGTCCCGCTGTTCGGGCAGTGCGCGAAGGCGTTCCTGGCGTCGTTCAAGATCTGGAACCTCGCGACCGTCGGCGGCAACCTCTGCAACGCGCTGCCCGCCGGCCCGATGATCTCCCTGACCGCGGCGCTGGACGGTGAGTGCCTGCTGCTCGGCCGGGACGGCACCCAGAGATCCGTGCCGGTGACGGACTTCGTCGTCGGTGCCGGACGCACCGTCCTGCGCGAGGGCGAATTGCTGCGCTCGATCACCCTGCCGGCGGCTGCGCTGCGCCGGCAGACCGCGTTCCGCCAGGTCTCGCTCTACGGGCTGGGCCGCTCGGCCGCGCTGGTGATCGGCGGTCGCGACGACTCGGGAGCCATGGATCTGACGATCACCGCCTCGACGATCCGTCCCTACCGGGTCCGGTTCCCGTCCCTGCCGAGCGCGACGGAGGTCCGGGACGCCGTGCTCGCCACCGTCCCGGCCGACGGCTGGTTCGACGACGTCCACGGCGATCCGCGGTGGCGGCGGCACATGACGCTCCGCTTCGCGGAGGAGATCCGGCGGGAGCTCGGATCATGACCTTCCAGGTGCAGGTCAACGGCGTGCCGCACACCACGCCTCCCCGGGCCGGCCAGTGCCTGCGCACCTACCTGCGCGAGCGCAGCTGGTTCGGGGTCAAGAAGGGCTGCGACGCCGGCGACTGCGGCGCGTGCACCGTGCACGTCGACGGCGCGCCGGTGCACAGCTGCCTCTACCCGGCCGTGCGCGCGGCCGGTCGTGCGGTGACGACCGTGGAGGGGCTGGCCCGCGACGGCGAGCTGCATCCCGTCCAGCAGCGGTTCCTCGACGCCCAGGGCTTCCAGTGCGGGTTCTGCACCGCCGGGATGCTGATGACCGTCGCCGCGCTGGATGAGCGCCGGAGCGACGACCTGCCCGACTCCCTCAAGGGCAGCCTGTGCCGCTGCACCGGCTACCGGGCGATCGAGGACGCCGTCCGCGGCGTGCGCACGGTCGAGTCCCCGTGCGCCGGGCGGTCAGTGGGCGCGAACCTGCCGGCCCCGGCCGGCCCCGAGGTCGTCACGGGCACGGCCCGCTACACGTTCGACGTCGACGTCCCCGGCGTGCTGCACCTGAAGCTGCTCCGCTCGCCGCACGCGCATGCCCGCATCGTCGACATCGACATCTCGGAGGCGCTGCAGGTGCCCGGTGTGCACGCCGTGTTCACCCACCACGATGCGCCGAAGCGGCTGTACTCCACCGGCCAGCACGAGCACGCCGAGAACAACCCCGACGACACCCGCCTGTTCGACGACGTCGTGCGCCATCACGGCCAGCGGGTCGCTGCCGTGGTGGCCGAGACCGAGGGCGCGGCGGAGGAGGGCTGCCGCCGGATACGGGTGACCTACGAGGTGCTCCCGGCCGTGTTCGATCCCGAGGAGGCGATGCGACCCGGCGCCCCCGTCGTCCATGCGAAGGACGCGCGGATCGCCCGGATCGCTCGCCCTCAGGACAACGTCGCCGGTGAGGCGCACGGCGAGGTCGGCGACGTCGAGCGGGGGTTCGCCGAGGCCGACGCGGTCTACGAGGGCACCTTCCACACGCCGCGGATGCAGCACGCCAGCCTGGAGACCCACGGGGCCATCGCCTGGCTGGAACCCGACGAGCACGGCCCTGGCGACGACAGCACGGAGCGGCTGGTCGTGCGCAGCAGCACGCAGGTCCCGTTCCTCACCCGCCGAGCGCTGTGCGACCTGTTCGACCTGCCTCCTGAGGGCGTGCAGGTGGTTGCCGGCCGGGTCGGCGGTGGCTTCGGGGGCAAGCAGGAGATGCTCGTCGAGGACGTCGTCGCCCTCGCGGTGCTGCGCCTGCGCCGACCCGTCCGCCTGGAGTTCACGCGGGCCGAGCAGTTCCTCGGCGCCACCACCAGGCATCCGTTCGCCGTGCACGTCAAGATCGGTGCGCGACGGGACGGCACCCTCACCGCGCTGCAGGTGCGGGCCGTGGCCAACACCGGCGCGTACGGCAACCACGGGCCGGCGGTGCTGTACCACGCCGTGTCCGAGTCGTTCGCGGTCTACCGCTGCCCGAACAAGAAGGTGGACGGCTACTCGGTCTACACCAACACCGTGCCGGCCGGCGCGTTCCGCGGCTACGGCCTCGGCCAGGTCGGCTTCGCCGTCGAGTCCGCCCTCGACGAGGTCGCCCGCATGCTCGGGCTCGACCCGCTCGCCGTCCGCGAGCGCAACGTCGTGCGCGCCGGCGGGACCATGGTCGCGCCCGCAGGCCACGACGACGACCTGTCGATCGCCAGCTACGGGCTCGACCAGTGCCTGGACGTGATCCGCGCGGCCCGCGCCGAGCCCGTATCGCCGGTCCCGGACGGCTGGCTGACGGGGGAGGGCAGCGCGCTGTCGATGATCGCGACCGCGCCGCCGGGTGGCCACCACGCCGACGCCCGCGCCACCCTCCTGCGCGACGGGACGATCGAGCTCGCCGTCGGCACCGCCGAGTTCGGCAACGGCACGACGACCGTGCATCGCCAGATCGCCGCCGACGCGCTCGGCACGCTCCCGGACCGGATCACTGTGCGGCAGTCCGACACCGATCTCGTCGGCCACGACACCGGCGCGTTCGGCTCCACCGGCACCGTCGTCGCGGGGAAGGCCACGCTCCGCGCGGCGCACGCGCTGGCCGCGGACCTGCGGGCGCTCGCAGCCCGCCACCTCGGCGTCGACGACGCCGAATGCGTCCTCGTCGTCGACGCCGTGCAGGCCGCCGGTCGGCAGATCCTCCTCAAGGAGCTCCACCAGCTCGCGGGCGCCGACGTCGTCGCGCACGGCAGCTTCGGCGGCACACCCCGGTCGGTCGCGTTCGACGTGCAGTGGTTCCGCCTCGCCGTCGACCCGGGCACCGGCGAGATCCGCATCCTGCGCAGCGTGCACGCCGCCGACGCCGGCCGCGTGATGAACCCGCTGCAGTGCCGCGGCCAGGTCGAGGGCGGGGTGGCGCAAGCACTTGGCGCCGGGCTGTTCGAGCAGATCCGCATCGACGACGACGGCGCCGTCACCACCGCGGCGTTCCGCACCTACCGGCTGCCCGCCTTCGCCGACGTCCCGCGCACCGAGGTGCACTTCGTCGACACGACCGACGCCATCGGTCCGCTCGGTGCCAAATCGATGAGCGAGAGCCCGTTCAACCCGGTGGCACCGGCGCTGGCCAACGCCCTGCGTGACGTGACCGGGATCCGGTTCACCGAGCTACCGCTCACGCGCGATCGGGTCTGGCTCGCGCTGGACGAGCAGTCGGACTGAACGCCTTCGCGTGATGTGACGCAGACTACGGAAGAGGAATTCCGCTTCGGATGGTTGCCTGCGGTGAAGCAACCATCCGAGAGGGCAATGACATGAAGGCACTTCAGTATGCGCAGTACGGCGGACCCGAGGTCCTGCACGTCGCCGACGTGCCGTTGGTCGAGCCCGGACCGGGGCAGGTCCGCGTTGCGGTCCGGGCCGCGGGCGTCAACCCGCGGGACGCGAAGCTGCGCAGCGGCGTCTTCGCCGCAGAACCGCCGGCCCAGCCGGCAGGGCTCGGCGTGGAGCTGTCCGGCACGATCGACGCGATCGGCGACGGCGTGGACGAATGGCGGATCGGCCAGCCCGTCTTCGGCCGCCTGGGGGTGGGTGAGCCACGCCGGCTTCTCGACGAGGTCGTCGGCGGCCGCGCTGCCCATCGCCGCCGAGACCGCGTACCGCGGCCTCCGTCAGCTCGGCGTCACGGCAGGCAGCACGCTGCTGATCCACGGCGCTGCCGGAGCTGTCGGGCTCGTCGCCACACAGCTCGCGCTCGTCGAGGGGCTGACCGTCGTCGGCACCGTCAGCGACGCCAACCGTGACGCGTACGCGAAGCTCGGCGGCATCCCCGTCGACTACGCGTCCGACGGCCTCGCGGACCGGATCCGGGCGGCCGCCCCGCAGATCGACTACGTGCTCGACGCCTACGGCCACGGCGTGCTCGGCCTGTCGGTCGAGCTCACCGGTGACCCCGGCCGCGTGGTCACGGTGGCCGACATGACCGCCGCCGAGCACGGGGTGCACCTGTCCATCGAGTCGTTCCCCATCCCGGAGGTCATGGCGGAGGTACTGCCCCTCGTCGAGGCCGGCCGGGTCGTACTGCCCGTGGAGGCGGAGTTCCCGATCACCGCCGCCGCCGCGGCCTACGAGCGGGTGGTGACGGGCCACCGTCAGGGCAAGATCGTGATCACGGTGTCGGGGGAGTAGGGGGCAAACATGACGGCAGGCGTGATCGCGGTCGACGGCGGCGAGCTGGGCTACGAGATGCGGGGCAGTGGCGCGCCGGTCGTGCTGCTGCACGGTGGTCTGCTGGACAGCCGGATGTGGGACGCGCAGTTCGCGGAACTCGCGGAGCACCACACCGTCGTCCGCTACGACGCGCGCGGGCACGGCAGGTCCTCGACACCGACCGCACCGTTCTCGCCGCGCGACGATCTCGACCGGTTGCTGACCGGGCTGGACATCCCCGGGGCGGCGTTGGTGGCGCTGTCCGGTGGTGGGCGGATCGCCATCGACTACGCGATCCACCACCCGGAGCGGGTCGATCGGCTCGTGCTCGTCGCGTCGGGCATCGAGGGGAGGACCCACCGCGACCCGTTCATCCTCGACCAGAACGAGCGGTTGCTCGCGGCCGGCGCCGCGGGGGACCTCGCCACAGCCGTCGAATGCACGGTGCGGATGTGGGTGGACGGGCCGTACCGCGCTGCAGAGGAGACACCGGCGGAGGTGCGCGCCCTCTGCCACCGGATGTACACCGACACGATCGAGCGCCACGTCGCGTCGGGAGTCGTGCTGGCCGAGGGACTGACGGGCATCGACGGGGTAGGCGAGATCCAGGCGCCGACACGGGCGCTCGTCGGCGACCTGGACTCGTGCGACATCCACGACGTCGCCGATCTCGTCTGCGCGGGCGCGAAGGACGCGCGGAAGGTCGTCGTCCCCGGCGTCGGCCACATGATCAACATGGAGGCGCCGGCCGCCTTCGCCCGTGAGCTGGCCGCGGGGCTGCGCTGATCCGCTCAGTTCACGAGGATCTCGGTGAGGGCGTCCGGGGCGAGCCTGGCGATGGCGTGCCCGACGGGTAGCTCGTGGACCTCCCACGCCGGGTCCGCCAGCAGCCGGTGGCGCAGGTCGGCGAAGGGGGTGCCGGGGAAGGCCGTGGCGAACACGGCCGTGCGGCGGGCGATGGCGTCGATCGCTCCGGTGAGCCGCACCGCCTGCAGGAACGAGGCGAGGGGGTGTGGTCGGGCGCGCGGGTCCAGCCCGGCCGGCACGGCCACGGTGCGACCGTCGGCGGCGGCGCCGGAGACGAACAACCGTCGGTACTCGTCGCTGGTCAGCGACCAGCAGCTGTCGCCGTCGTCGGGCACGTAGGCGTCGACGTGGACCCGGCGAGCCACCTTGTGCGGTGCCCGATCGGCGGCGCCGGTGATCACCATCCCGCCGTAGCTGTGACCGCACAGGGTCACCGGCTCGGAATGGCGTTCGAGCTCCGCGGTCACCTCCGCGATGTGGGTGTCGAGGTTGGGGGCCGCGTCCGGCTCCGGGCGATCGGGGTCGAGGCCGGCCAGGGTCAGCGCGCGCACCGTGTGGCCCTGCGCGAGGAGGCGCTCGACGGTCGGCTGCCAGGACCATCCGCCCTGCCAACCACCGGGCACGATCACGAACGTTGTCATCACACCCTCCCGTGGGGTAGCACCACGAGCTTGCCGGCGGCTTCGCTGTTCTCCATGTACCGGTGGGCCGCGGCGATGTCGGCCAGGTCGAAGAGCCGGTCGACGTGGGGTCGGTGGACGCCCGCTTCGACCTCGTCGACGATGCGCTGCAACACCGCCGTGCTGCCCGCGGCGGTGCCGCTGTGGAACGCCGTGAGCCTGGTGCCGGACGGGATCATCGCGATCGGTTCGAAGTCGGGGACCAGCCACCCGCTGAGCGAGCCGGCGATGCACACCGTTCCGCCGCGCCGCACCACGTGCAGCGAGTCCACCACCGTGCGCGTCCCGACCAGATCCAGGACGTGGTCGGGCCCCTCGGGCCAGATCGTGCGCACCTCCGCCGCGAGCGAGCCGCCCTCGTCGAGGAGCACGTGGTCGGCGCCGGCCGCGGTCACCGCGTCGATCTTGTCCTGCCGTCGGGTCGTGGCCGCGATCTCGATCCCGTAGCCGGACGCGATCGACGTGGCGGCCATGCCCACCGACGAGGTCCCGCCGCGGATCAGGAGCCGCCCGCGGTCACCCGGCACGATCCCCAACGCGTCCAGTGCGCCCTGCGCGGTCAGGTACGTCTCGGGCAGCGCGGCCAGGACGTCCCAGGGCAGCGTGGTCGTGACCGGCATCAACAGCGGGTTCGGCACCAACGCGTACTCCGCGTAGCCGCCGTCGAACGCCCGGCCCAGCTCACCCATCACCGCCGCAACGGTCGTCCCCTCCGGCAACCCGGGATCCGTCGAGGCCGCCACGACGCCCACGCATTCGATCCCGAGCACCCTCGGGAACGTCACGGTGGGCGAATGCCCCTGCCGGGTCCGCAGCTCGGAGCGGTTCAGGCCCGCGCCCTGCACCCGCACCAGGCTCCAGCCGTCCCGCACCGCCGGCACCGGCAGCTCACGGATCTCCAGCACGTCCGGGCCACCCGCCCGGACACAGACCGCTGCTCGCATCGTCCTGCTCGTCATGCCTGCACTGTCGTCGGAGGGCCGGGTGGCCGACCACCGTTAGAATGCCAACCCATGCCCGTTGGCCGCCAACCTGCCCGGGCCGGTGCGATCTCGCGACTGTGGCCGTCCGGCGGGGCCCATCTGTGGCCGTCCGGCGGCACGAGCTCGATCCACACCCATCCACGTGGCCACCTGGTGTACGCGGCCCGTGGCGTCCTGTCGGTCCACACCGACCGCGGCACGTCGATCGTTCCCGCCAACCGGGTCGCATGGATCCCGGCCGGGTTCACGCACCACCACCGCGCACATGGTCACACCGACATGCGGATCGAGTTCCTCCCGGCGGCCCTCGCCAGGCTCGTCCCGGAGCATCCGGCCGTGTTCCTGGCCTCCGATCTCGCCCGCGAGGTCCTGCTGACCCTGACGGGGCCGCACGACCGTGGCCGCGCCGCGCGCGCCCGTCTCCTCCGGGTGCTCGTCGACGAACTCCACGAAGCGCCGGAGCAGCCGCTGCACCTGCCGGAACCGCAGGACGACCGGCTGCAGGCCGTTGCGCGCCTGCTCTATGCGGGCCCAGGGCGCAAGACCTCGCTCGCCGAGCTCGGGCGGACGACCGGTGCCAGCGCACGGACCCTCAGCCGGCTGTTCCACGACGAGCTCGGCATGACCTTCTACGAGTGGCGCACCCAGCTACGTGTCTCGCACGCGCTCGTCCTCCTCGCCGACGGGCACGACACCACCTACGTCGCGCACGCCTGCGGATGGTCGAACCCGAGCAGCTTCATCACGGCCTTCACCGACATCGTCGGCACCACCCCCGGCCGGCACCGCGCCGGTCAGCGGCACCGCGCCACCCCGTGATCAGGTGCGGCGGGTGACGCTCAGGGTCGACCGGCCCGCGTACGCGGCCTGCCCAGTGCTGGGTCGAGGTCACCGCTCGCTCGGTCGGCTGACCCGCAGGACGCGTCAGTCCCCGAGCAGACCTTCCAGCGTGCCGACGTCGCGGAGCCGGGATCCGACGAGCTCGCGCTCGGCGTCGGAGAGCGGGATCTCGTGCAGCTGGGCCCGCCACGGCGGGATTCGCTCCGGTTCGCCGAGTGCCGTGGCGAGCTCGACGAGTGTGGCGAGGGCGAGTGCCCGCTCGGCGGCGGACGCGGTGGCGCCGTGCCGGCGCAGGCCCGAGCTCAGCGTGCGCAGCGCCGCCCGGTCGTCGTTCTTGAACTCGCTGAGGATCCGGGCGTTGTCGATCGACTTCGCGAGCCCGGTGCCCGCGCCGCCGTAGTCGAGCTCCATCGGCTCGTCCCGGCGGATGAACATGAGGTTGTTGCCTGAGGGATCGACCAACGTGAACCGCGAGGCGCCGGTGCGCAGCCGCGTGATGCGTGGCCGGCCCGTGGCGAGGACCTTGCCGTGGGCCGCGCGCATGGCCGCCACGAACGCCGCGTGGTACGGCTCCACCGCGTCGATCATGATCAACGCGCCGCTGGTCTCCCCTGCCGGGTCAAAGCCTTTCGGGGAGTATCCGAAGTGCAGATCGAAGTCGCTCCACCGCAGCGCCAGGTAGACGTACGGGCGGGTCTGCCGGTAGGTGGTCTCGAAGCCGAGCATCCCGTAGAACTGCTCGGTTTCCTCGATCGAGACGCAGGGCAGCAGCGGGACGGTGGTCTCGCCGCCGGGGACGGTCGAAGAAGGCATTACCGCAGTCTGGAGATGACGAAGGCGCACACGCACATGATTCGTTGTCGATTTGTGACCGAGGTCACAGTCGGTCAGCCCGTGACGATCCCGGTGACGAGGTTGATCGTCGTGGCGAGGACGACGGTGCCGAACACGTACGACAGCAGGCAGTGCCGCAGCACGATGGCGCGCACCAGCGGGCTGGAGACGCTCGTGTCGGAGACCTGGTAGGTCATGCCGAGGTTGTAGCTGAAGTAGAGGAAGTCCCGGTAGCTCGGATGTTCCTTGGAGTTGAAGTCGATCCCGCCGGCCGCGGCGCCGTAGTAGAGGTGCGCGTAGCGGGTGGCGTACATGAGGTGCAGCGCACCCCAGACCGTGAACGCGCCCGCCGGTGCGATCGCGGCGGCCGTCCGTCCCCCGCCGAGCACCAGCGTGACGATGCCGACCAGCCCGGCGAGCGTGGCCACGACGATGACGATCTCTTCGGCGACCGGCCGGAAGTCCTCCCGCTGCACGTTCCGCCGGGTGGCGTTCGCGTCCAACGGCCACAGCACCATCCAGCCGACGGCGACGAAGATCGCGGCCGTGGCGGCGATCCCGGCGAGCACCCCGACCAGCACGCCGGCGAGGACGCCCACACCGAGACCGATCACCGCACCGCCGAGGACGGCTCCGGTCAGCCGGGTCCCCGCGGTGGTGGGCATGCGCACATGATCAGTCTGTGGCCCGGCGGGCCGCCTCCGCCACTTCCCGCGCCGAGCGACCCAGCGCGTCAGCCGCTGCGGCGACGTCGTCGTGCTCGGGCTTGGCGCCCCACGGTCCGTGTTTGATCCGGATCGGGTGCCCGTCGACGGTCACGGTGGTGGTGTGGCGGGGGAGCGCCACCCGGTCGACGGGGCGCCGGCGCAGGCCGAGGCTGCCGGTCTCGCGCAACAGCAGCGTCTCCGCCTCGGTAGCCAGCGAGGGGGCGACGAGCACGTGGACGCTGTGGCCGGGGCGCGACTTCTTCATGGTCACCGGGGTGATCCACGCGTCGGCGGCGCCGATGGCCAGCGCGCGTTCGATGACGTGGCCGAGCACCTCGCCCGACACGTCGTCGACGGTGGTCTCCAGCAGGACCATCGTCTCGACGGCGCCGTAGGCCGGCTCGCCGAGCAGCGCCTGCAGCACGTTGGGTCGGGCGGGATCGTCGCGCCCGCCCGCTCCGTAGCCGGCGGCGCGCACCGTCATGTCCGGGACCGGCCCGAACACCGCGCCGGCTGCGTGCAGGAGCGCGATCCCGGTCGGGGTGACGGTCTCGCCGCGGTCCGCGCGGCCGGTGACCTGCGCGCCGGCCCGGGCCAGCAGGGCGGCAGTGGCGGGGGCGGGTAGCGGCAGGGTGCCGTGCGCGCTCTCCACCGTGCCCATGCCGATGGGTAGCGGCCCGCAGTGCACTACCTGCACGTCGAGCAGGTGCAGGGCCGCAGCCACGCCGACCGTGTCGACGACCGTGTCGACGCCGCCGATCTCGTGCAGGTGCACCTCGGCGGGATCGGCGCCGTGCATGCCGGCCTCCACCTCGGCCAGGGCGGTGATCGCCCGCGTCGCCAGCTCGGCGACGGGCGCGGGCCGGGCCCGGCCGACGATCTCCAGCAGCTCGGACGCGTGCCGGTGCGGCGGCTGCGGCTCCACGCCGACGACGGCGCGGGTCGCCTGCAGCGCGCCGCGCGTGACGGTTTCGACGGACAGCTCCCAGCCCGTGAGACCGCTCGACGCGACGGCTGCGCGCACCCCGTCGAGCGGGGCGCCGACCCCGAGCAGCGCGCCGAGCAGCATGTCCCCCGAGGCCCCGCCGAGCGGGTTGAACCAGACGATCACGGGCGGGTGCGGGCGATCCGGTGCGCGGCCATGGCCGCGCCGAACCCCGAGTCGATGTTGACGACGGTGACGCCCGCCGCGCACGACGACAGCATCGCCAGCAGGGCCGTGACACCCTCGAACGCGGCGCCGTAGCCGACGGAGGTGGGCACGGCGATCACCGGCGAGCCGACGAGTCCGGCGACCACGCTGGGCAGCGCGCCCTCCATGCCGGCGATGCAGACGACCGCGTCGGCGGCGGCGATGCGGTCGCGCACCGCGAGCAGCCGGTGGATGCCGGCAACACCGACGTCGTGGATCTCGTCGACGACCAGCCCGATCGCCGTCGCCACCCCGGCGGCCTCCGCCGCCACCGGCCCGTCGGACGTGCCGGCGGCGACGACCGCGACCGTGAACGTGCCGGGCGCGGCGGCCCGCCAGTGCAGCAGCCGGGCCCGTGCATTGTGGACACCGCCCGGCACGGCAGCCCGCACCGCGTCGGCAACCTCCGCCTCCACCCGCGTGACGAGGACGGGCCCGGAGTTGGCCTCCAGCAGGCTGGTGACCACGCCGGCGATCTGCCCGGGCTGCTTGCCCGGCCCGTACACCACCTCGGGCAGGCCGAGCCGGGCCTCGCGGTCGGTGTCGGGGCGGGCCCAGTCGAGGTTGCTGAACCCTGTCATGCGGGCACGGCCGGCATGCCCAGCAACACGTTCATGCGGCCGCTGGCGAAGCCGTCGAGATCGAGCGCGCAGAAGTCGAAGCCTGCGCCGTGGACGGCCGACGCGATCTCCATGCGGCGGCCGTGTGCAGCGTCGAGATCGGCGGTGGGCAGCTCGATCCTGGCCACCGATCCGCCGCCGTGCACCCGCACCCGGCAGACCGGGAAGCCCAGGTCGTGCAGGGCGTCCTCGGCAGTCTCGATGCGCGCGAGCAGCTCGGGGGTGACGGGATCGCCGTACGCGACGCGCGAGGCCAGGCACGCGGCGGCCGGCTTGTCGGCGGTCTCCAGGCCCAGCTCCGCGCTGATCGCGCGCACCTCGGCCTTGGAGAGCCCGGCGTCGACGAACGGGGCGATCGCCCCGCGCGCCGCCGCGGCCTGCTGGCCGGGGCGGTGGTCGCCCAGGTCGTCGAGGTTGGTGCCCAGCGCGACCACCCCACCGGAGAGCGCCGCGAGCGGGGCCAGCGCGTCGAGCAGTGCGGACTTGCAGTGCGCGCACCGGTCGGCACCGTTCGCGACGTACTCCGCGCGCTCGGCCTCGTCGGTGCGCACCTCGACGTGCGGCACGCCGTGGCGGCGCGCGAACGCCGCCGCGGCCCGCCGCTCCCGGTCGGGCAGGCTCGGCGACACCGCCGTGACGGCCACCGCGCGCTCGCCGAGCACCCGGTGCGCCACCAC
>Ga0307513_10004502_pt1 | contig 18592 bp, 16 predicted proteins | sample 15_EM_MG_FD_202174 | JGI IMG/M metagenome (GOLD analysis project Ga0307513, IMG submission 202174) | Populus trichocarpa ectomycorrhiza microbial communities from riparian zone in the Pacific Northwest, United States - 15_EM | ecosystem: Host-associated > Plants > Roots > Unclassified | place...
ACCGCCGCGCGCCGAACCACCGCGCACCGAACCAGCTCGCACCGAACCAGCTCGCACCACCGCGCACCGAACCACCGCGCACCGAACCAGCTCGCACCACCGCGCGCCGAACCACCGCGCACCGAACCAGCTCGCACCGCCGCGCACCGAACCAACTCGAGCCGCCGCGCACCGAGCCGCCGCGCACCGAACCAGCTCGCACCGCCGCGCACCGAACCAGCTCGCACCGCCGCGCACCGAACCAACTCGATCCGCCGCGCACCGAGCCGCCGCGCACCGAACCAGCTCGCACCGCCGCGCACCGAACCAGCTCGCACCGCCGCGCACCGAACCAGCTCGCACCGCCGCGCACCGAGCCACCGCGCACCGAACCGCCGCGCACCGAACCGCCGCGCACCAAAAAGTTGCCCACCTCCAAGAAGCAAAGCATCGTGCTGGCCATGATCATCTTGGTTGGCCACGACAAGGGTGGGGTGGGAAAGACCAACACCGCTACCAACCTGGCCGTGTGGTTCGCCCATCGCGGCGACGACGTTTTATTGCTCGACGCCGATCGGCAGGGTGCGTCAGCGCATTGGGCCGCGAAGCGAGCTGACGATCCTCGCGTGCCGCCCGTTCGGTGCGTTCAGGCCCTCGGCAACATCTCCACGACGGTGCGAGACCTGGCGCGCCGGTACCAAAACATCGTGATCGACACAGGCGGCCACGACAGCCTAGAGCTCCGCTCTGCGCTTCTGGTCGCGCACCTCGTGCTCACACCGCTGCGCCCGTCGGAAGCTGACACCCGCATCGTCGGGAATGTCGCTGCGCTCGTCGCAAGCGCCCAGGCGCTGAATCCAGGGCTCTCGGCTTCGGTGGTGCTCAACTTCGTGCCCACCAATCTGCGGAACTCAGAAGCGGCAGAGGCCCGCGAAGACCTCGCACAATACAGTGATCAGATCACGATCCTTGCGCACCACCTAAGCGACCGGAAGGCATTCCGCGACGCGTACAAGGGTGGCTGGGGCGCAATTGAGATGGACGATGCAAAGGCGACGGCTGAGGTTGCAGCCGTCGCGGAGGAAATCCATGGCAAAATTACGTTCAGTACCCGTGCCTTATCCGCTGCCGCGCTCTGAGGAAGAATTCCTCGGAAGTGCACCAATCGCGTTGCCCGAAAACCGGAGTACGGCTGCCTCAGACGAAAGCCGGAACACGGTAGCGCCGGACGAAAGCCGGAACCCCACCGCGCAGGGTGTCGAAATGCCCAACGACGAACTCGTCGCTCTGACGATTCGCATCCCGCCTCGCCTGCGTGACGCGCTCGGCAAGCGAGCGAAAGCCGACCAGCGCTCGATCTCCCAAATCGCATGGCGGCTTCTTGCGCCTCTGCTGGAATAGGCGAGGACCGGCGAGCTCGCTGATCTGCGCTTCTTCTTGGCGGTCTCCCGGAGCGCGGCTGCTGCTGGCGATCGCCGAGCTCACGGTGTTCACGTGCCCTCTTGATCGCGTGGGAGGCGACCCGAGTGTAGCTCGGCAGCGTCGCCGCCACCGAACTCGCTAGAAACCGTAAGCCCACACACAGCAGCGTCGGGCCGGGTCGCTTTCGCGAGCGAACCGTCGGAGCGCGCGTGGGTCGTACGACCCAGCTCGGTTTCCCGTCGCCGATGCACCTCGTGTAGGCTCGCCGGGTCAATGAAGCCTTGGGGCGGTTCGCACGATGAACGATAGGGGAGCGCGGCATGACGCGTGCCATGGTGACGAGGACCGACCAAGAGGCCACCGACAAGCTGATCGGTCAGCGCGTCGGCGATAGCTACACCATCGTGAGGTTCCTCGGCTCGGGCGGGATGGGGGCGGTGTACGTGGCAGAAAGCGCGGCGTTCGGCGGGAAGCCCATTGCCGTGAAGATTCTCACGACCACGAACAGCGAGGCCATCGCGCGATTTCGCCGAGAAGCTTACGCAGCCGGCAAGATCAGCGATCAGTTCAGCACCGTCGGCCTCATCGATACCGGCGTGCTCCGGACCGGCGAGCACTACATCTCGCTCGAATACTGCGATGGTGGCTCGCTGCACGCGGTGCTCGAGATGCCGCGGCGTACCCCTGGGCTCCCGTTCGACGACATTCTCGCGTACAGCACTCCGGTTTGCTCGGCTCTGGCGAAGGCACACAAGGAAGGCGTCGTTCACCGTGACATCAAGCCCGCCAACATCCTCTTTGTAAGGGACGGCAAGGTGCTGCGCGCGAAGCTCGCTGACTTCGGGATCGCGAAGCTGCGCGAGGAGACAGGGCTGCTGGTGACGGCGCCCACCGCGGTCTTTGGAACCCCCGGCTACATGTCGCCCGAACAGTGCCAACACACTGCTGACGTCGACAGTCGCTCGGACATCTACTCTATCGGTTGCGTTCTCTACGAGATGGTCACCGGGCGTTTGCCGTACGTGGGGACGGCAAAAGAGCAGATGCAGCTGGCCGCCGGCAACGCGATTATCATTCCTCCGTCGAAGCTCCGGCGTGACACGCCGAAGGTGTGGGAGTACGCGATCATGAAGTGCTTGGCGTTCTGCCGGGAAGAGCGTTTCGCGACGGCAGTAGAGGTGATCCAACACCTCGCCGCAGGCGTGGAGAACGGCGAAGCGAAGATGGGATTCTTTGCGCCCCATCTGATCGAGGAGGTCGCGCTCGCCCCGACGGCGAATACCGTTTCCGCGTCCGGTGGGCCCGCTCTTACCAAGTATGCGCAGGCGGCACATTCGGCGATTCGCCGCACGCGGCGGCGGGCCTTGTCGATGTTCCTCGCCGGTCTTCTGGTCGGCTCCGTCGCAGTTGGCGCCACGATGGCGCTCATCACCCCAGTCGACGCCAGCGCTCCCGAGACCAACTCGTCGACGATCACCGTTGAAGACCACGCGAAGCACGCGCCCAACGAGCTCAAGCCGCCTACGACCGCCGAGCTCAAGCCGCCCACGACCGCCGAGCTCAAGCCGCCCACGACCGCCGAGTTCAAGCCGCCCGCCACCGCCGAGCTCAAGCCGCCCGCGACCGCCGAACCCAAGCCGCCCGCGACCGCCGAGCTCAAGCCGCCCGCGACCGCCGAGCTCAAACCGCCCGCGACCGCCGAGCTCAAGCCGCCCGCGACCGCCGAGCTCAAGCCGCCCGCGACCGCCGAGCCCAAGCCGCCCGCACCCTCTGAGCCCAAGCCCAAGCAGGCTCAGACCAGGTTGCCGCGATCGACGGAAGCATCGCAAGCAGCGCCAACGGCACGCACGTCGACCCCGCGCGCGCCGAACGACGGCAGCGCGGAGGTGTGGTTGAGCGTCCGGGTAAAGGGATTCGCGGAGGTCTCCATCGACGACGACACGCCTGGCACATCCCCCCGACGCAAACGCGTTCGAGTTGGCGTGCATCACGTGGTCATGACGGGCTTTCCCGACGGTTCCGACCAGCAGCAGCGCAAGGAGTTCGATGTCACCGTACCGGCGGGAAAAACAGAAACCGTCATATACAAGTCGTGGTGATTCAATGCGGCCCATCGTAGTTGTCTTCGCGTTGCTCCTTGCGCTCATCGGACGGCCAGCGCTCGCTGATACGGGCGCGGTCATCGTCAGTGGGACCAGCAAGATCGCCGAGCGAGACCGCTCCCTGGCGAGGCGTATGGCCGCGGCTCGGCTGCGAGCCGCTGGATGGGACATCGCGGACAAATCGCTCGCCCCGAAGGAGATCGAGGCCATCACCACGTGCCTGCGCGAGGTCGAGGCATGGCCTTGCGTCTCGAAGATCGTAGGCCGCCACGGCATCAACCGCGTTGCCGCCGTCGCGCTCAGACAGGACCACACAGTCAGCGGCACGCCGGAGCTCGTCATCACCGGTCGCTTGGTGCTCGCGGATGTGACGCTGGTTGTTGTCAGCACGCGATTCTGCGAGCAGTGCACCGACGACACCTTGAGCGCCCTCACGACCGAACTCACAACGGACCTGATCCAGCAGGCGCAGCTCGAGAGCGGCAGGACGGTGCTCTCTATCAAGTCGACACCCCAGGGGGCCATCTACACCGTCGATGGCGTCCTGAGAAGCGCGACCGATGCGCTCATCACCATCGTGCCAGGGCGTCACGTCGTGACCATCGAACGCGAGGGATACCAAACGGAGACGCGCACCGTTGAAGCGGTAGAGGGTAAGACGGCCGAGGTCATGGTTACGCTTCGGCACCTAGAGCCGCTCGACACTCCCCCGCGTTCCGTCGAGAAAAAGCGCGACGTCACGCATCGTTCGCTCAAGCTGCCGGTCGCGCTGGTCGCTGTGGGATCCACCGCCATCATCGGTGGCGTGATCGCGCTCGCCCTCAACCAAGGTGATGCGGCTCAACCAGCCAACGAGGATCAACCCCGTTTTCGCTACAACACGATTCCGGCCGGCGTCACGTCACTCGCTTCAGGCGTGGTGCTTGCCGGTGTTGGCGGCTATCTGTGGTGGAAGTATTCACGCGATGATGATGCTGGTGCAGTCGGATCGACGCCAATGGTGTCGCCGCTCACCGGCGGTGTCGTGCTCGGCATGCTTGGAAGGTTTTGATCGGAGGCTTCATGTCGACGCAGGCCACACACCTTGTCATCTTCGCTGTTCTCTTCACCGTCGGTTGCAAGGAGCAGTACAACAACTACTGTCCCGATGCTCTGAACCACAACTGCCTGAACGTCGACGCGGCCGACGCGGCGCCCGTGCTCTGCACCAGCGACCAGCAGTGCGCGCCGAACGTCTGCGACCTGGCCGGCTCGCAGACGTGCGTCCAATGCACGACCGCAAATCCCGCAGCGTGCACGGCGGCCACGCCAGTCTGCGGCAGCGACAACGCGTGCCATGGGTGCAGCAGCGACCCGCCGTGCGCGCCGAACGTCTGCGACCTGGGCTCGCAGATGTGCGTCCAATGCACGACCGCAAATCCCGCAGCGTGCACGGCGACCACGCCCGTCTGCGGCAACGACGACGTGTGCCATGGATGCACGGCGCACGCTGAGTGCAACTCCGACGTGTGCCTCGCGGACGGATCGTGTGCTGCCACGACGAGCGTCGCGTACGTTTCCGGGGGCCATAGCGGCACGTGCGGCAAGGCGGATCCATGCGGAACGCTGGACGCCGCGCTGCAGACAGGTCGACCGTACGTGAAGCTCGCCACCGGGCTCGTCAAAGACAACAAGACGACGACGATCGACGGGAAGGCCGTCACGATCCTGGCTGACGCCGGCGCCAAGCTCGATCGCGATGGCGACGGCCCAATCCTGGTGGTCCAGAGCAGCAGCGCAGCCGCCGCCACCGTCCAGATCTTCGACCTCGAGATCACCGGCGCGACAGGGACTCCGGGCGGGGATGGCATCCGTCTCACCGCGAACGGTGGCCTCCCTTCGCTGGCCCTTACCCGTGTCACGATCGACGGCAACCAAGGAACCGGGGTGACGGCTGCCGGCGGCTCGCTCACCATCTCGCGTAGCACGGTGAGCGGAAACACCGGAGGCGGCATCGCCATGTCAGCTGACGGCATCGTTTCGATCACGAGCACGTTCATCTACCGGAATGGCAACACGCTCAACGCATCAGCTGGTGGCCTGTCATTGAAGCCAACGGGCGCTAGCAAGATCGAGTTCAACACGATCGTGGACAATCAGGCGAATGCAAACAGCACAAGCGCCGGCGGCATATTCTGCGATCAGACGGGCTTCGTTGGCTCGAACAACATCATTTTTCGCAACACCGGAGGAACGACCGGAGCGGTCCAGACGGTCGGGAATTGCGCGTACGGCAATTCGATCAACAGGGCAGGCACCTCCGCCGTCGATAACTCGCTCAACTTCGTGACTCCCAATACGCAGCCATTCGATTATCATCTCAGTGCGACAAGCCCGGGTACCGTCGTCGATGCCGCAGGAATCTGCACAGGAGTGGACTTCGACGGGAATTCTCGACCTATCGGTGCGGCGTGCGACCTCGGTGCGGACGAGTACCACCCGTGAGCTTGAGATGACGATGACGCGCATCACAGCTGCGATAAAGTGCCGCTGCCTGGACGTCGACACGGATGGAGCTCAACGATGAGGGGGCGGTTGGCGCTACTACTCGCGGCCGTGTTCGCGACGGAAGCATCTACAGCCCATGCCGACCGACTCTTGTTCGAGAGCTACGTGGGCAACCGCCCAGCCGAGGCCGCTCGCATCGCGCCCCTGATCCGGACGGTGTTCGAGCGGCACGGCTTCACGGTGGATCCCTTGGTGCTCGCGATGATGTTCCGCGAGCACGCGTATCGTCCTGGGCTCGTCGCGCCGTACTTCGCCGAAACGCTCAAGCGGACCGAGCAACGGGCAGAGAAGCTGTTCTGGGACGAGAATTATCTCAAGGTCATCGATGACCTCGGCAATCTTATCGTCGCGATGCGGCGGAACTCGCTGGTCTTCGCCAAAGAGCCGAAGTACCGAGAGACTGCACTGCATGCGCTGGTCTTTTATGCGCTCGCCTGTGGACGCCAGGCCCGCGTGATGACGGAAAAGTCGCAGGAGGCTGCCAAGTTCGAGCGGCTTCGTGATGACGCTCTCGCCGAGATCATGCGGAGCTACCCGTCGAAGATCTTCACGAAGAAGGAGTTTGGCGACGAAGGCGTGAAGCTGCTTGCAGACGCTCGCGACCAGCTTAACAGCATCGGCCGCGGCCGGATCTCGGTCGCAACCACCGAGCACGACGCGCTCATCTACATCAACGAGATCGCCCAGGGCACCGGGAAAGTGGAGGTGGGCGACCTGATCCCCGGCGTCTACCGCGCTCTCATCGTGATTCCTTCGGGCGAAGCTCGCCAGTACGAGATCGAGGTCACGGCGAATCAAATCTCCCGACTCACCGAGGACTGGAACATCGACTCGCTCCTCGTTCTGAGCAGCGCCTATGCAGGCTTCAGGTTCTCGACGGAGAAGGAGCACGCGCTCGAGGCGACGCTGGTACACACGCTCGCCCAGGCGCATACGAACGCGAGCATTGCAGCGACCATCACGATCACGTACGTGCGCGGCCGGTTCGCGGTCACCGGAACGTCTTACGACACGAGCACTGGCGATATCCTCCACAGCGGCCACATCGAGCTCACCGGCAGCCCGTCCAACGACACCATGATCAACCGGCTGGCCGAGTGCCTGATCGCTTCCGCTGGTGAGACCTGCGCCGAAGGGGTACTACCAGTCAGCCATCCCGAGTTCACGCCGCCACCTCCACCGCCGGCGCCGGAGGTCGTAGCCACGCCGCCGCTGATGTCGGAACCTCGCCCGACTGCGAGAATCGTCGTGCACAAGGAGTCGGCTCGTGCACCTCGAAGGTGGGTCAAATGGGTCGCAGCCGGTGGATCAGCAGCGGCGTTCACTGTCGGTGGCTATGGCTTGTATCGCTACTATGGCAAGTGCGGGCGGGAGACCGGAGAGTGCGTCCACTACTATGCATACTCGGACCTGGCCGGCTTTGGTGGCGCCGGCGTTGGCATCGTCCTGGGCGGGGTTGCGACTTACTTGTTCCTTCACGACTCCGCTAGGTCCGGGACCTCGACTGTTACGCTCGCCCCCCACCGAGGCGGTGCGGTCCTTGGATGGACGGTAGGCTTCTGATGACGTCTTCCGTGCTCTGCCCACGCTAGCTAGCGACCGCTGGCCAGCGCCGAGCTCGCGCATGACCGGCGACCGCGGACCAGCGCCGAGCTCGCACACGATCTTCGGCATCGATGACCTCTCCTTCGTGAAGGACAACGCACCATGAGTGACATCGAAAAATCCCACGAGGGCTCGGCTGCGCATGGCGTGGCGACTGGGGGCGGCGGCTGCATGATCTTGTGCAAGCACGCGGCTGCACGTCCGTGAGCGAGTTCGTAGACGCGCATCCGCTACGCACCCTCATTCAGCTCGCGGACGAGCTCGTTGTCGAACGGCGAGCTCGCTGCACACCCCACCGCGAGCTCGCCCCCCCACTGCGGGCGCGACGCCGACAGCGGGTCCACTGCAAAGCGCGCGCTTTGATGCGTTGACATGCCGCACGATCGGCATGGCCACCGCGCCCGGTTCGCTCGCCGATGCTCGAACAGACCCCAGTTGCTCGACGAGCGTGGCGATCGTGGCTCGTTGCTCGCCGATGAGCAGTCGCCAGCCCTCGAGCACGCGACGCATGTCATTGTCCACAGCTGCTACGGTTAGCGTTGTAGGCGGCGGCATTCCGAGCACCTCATGGATCGGAGCCACCAGCCTACTGATCTTAGTTTGCTCCTGGAAGAGAACGGAGACTCCGCCGCGGCCGCAGCCGATCCGGCGCGCCAGCTCGGATTGGGAGATTCCAGCCAGACTCATCGCGGCCTTGACGTTCTGTTTCCATGCCGCGTCGATGGGCCACCAGACACCAATCGGTCGTCTATGCCGTGTCATAGAAGCGATCGCCTTCCTGCTTGTCGTCCTTGGACTGCAGCGCGAACCATTGCGAGTTAAAGCCTTCGACACGTCTAGGCATAGCCGTCAGGACGCGAGGCCAGCCACTATCCGAGCGTGGACTTAGCCATACCGAGCAGCGAGGCCGCCCGGGGCCTGTTGTTGCCCACCTTGTTGAGGGCAACGAGCCGGCGCGTCGCCGTTGCGATCCGTGAAAGGTTCGACGACTCGTGCCGAACCACCCATTCGGCGCCCTTCGCGGTGAGCTCGCCGCCGCCTAGGGACGCGGACGCGTCACGTCCGAACTCATCGACGATCCTGGGCAGCTCGGAAACTCGTTCGGAGAGTGGAGGAAGAACGATCGTCGGTCCCACCGGCGGCAGGCGTGGGTCGGGTGCCTGTTGAGAGCACATGACGAGCTGAACGCGCGCATCGGGTCTCCGCACCTTCTCGACTGTCAGGTCGAAATCAGGCAGGGGCCTTTCCCTCCACATGCAGATGGTGCCACCAACCGCATCCTGGAGCGCCGCCAGACCATCGTCGTAGTTCACTGCAGCGCGGACATCCGGCTCCGCGCGCCTCCGATCGGGGTCGCAGACGACGAAAGGGCGCTTCTCCCCGAGGGTGTGGCTATGCAGCAACCGAGCGATCAAGACCAGCCCGCCCACGCCGCAAAGCAGCAGCGACCCTCGACGAGTAGCCGCGATGCGAACAGCGCGGAGCGCGCTGTCCACGTCAGCTTGTCGCGCCTCGGACCAACCGATCAGCCTCGCAAGGAACTCGCGCAGCTGCACGAGCCGGGGGCTTTCCACGATCAAGACTATCCCTCCGGGGCCGAAGCCCACTTCGTCGCCGGGCTTCAAGTAGAACGAGGAGCGACGGGCACCGTCGAGCATGATGCCGTTCTTGCTGTCGAGGTCCCCAAGCTTCCACCGCCCACCGGAGCGCAAGAGCCTCGCGTGGCGCCTCGAGATCCTGTTCTTGGGATGAGACAGCTGAAGCCAACAGTCGGACGAAGACCCGATCGTGATCGTTGCGTCGGCCAGATGTGGTGAGGGCAGCGGGTATGTCGTGCTAGTACCCCATTCGCGAAACCGATCAGGCTCATCGATGATCGCCCATTCTTCTGCACTGGCAGTATCGCTACTCGTGACGACGCTCATCCAGCAAACTCCGATCACCGCGAGCGCTTCGCGGTGCGGCTACCATAGCCCAAGCGGGCGTCGATGGGTCGACGCGTAGCAAGCCCAAGCGGGCGTCGATGGATCGACGGGTCGTACGACCCGTCATAAAAGCGGATTGCCCCGAAAACGGGGTGAATCCGTCCCGCCGACGGCTCATCCAGGCCGGTTGCTCGCACATGTCGCCACCACCACGCGACCGGGTTCCCAGCGCAGGAGAGCAATTCGGATATGGGATGTTGCCAGTAGCAGTGCGGGCAACAAGTCGCGTATTGGTCACGAGAGGTCGGGACCATGGGAGCGAACGAACTCGAGGCCGCAAACCAGCGGAAGCCACAGGCTCACGCGTGGGATGAAGCGGTGCCTGTCGAGCTACGCCGCCAGCTCGAGACCGTGCATCTTCGCATCGACGAGGTGGCCACGCTCTTCCGCCTCCAAGGTCCAGGCGTGGCCCGAGGTGTTGCACGGCTGGTGTTCGAGTGGAGCCTCCTTGAGGCCCAGCTCGAGCGGATGGCCCCCCTCCCGTCCACGCGGGAAGCCACGCGCCGCCTCTGGGCGTCCTTTTCGTTCGAGCACGCAAGGCAGCAGTTGCGTTGTCTGCTTAGCGCGGGCGTCGTCTATTGCCGCAGACCAGGCTCCTCGTTCGGGCTCGTTGGCCAGATCTACCTGTTGGCGGTAAAGCTCAGCTCGCATGTAGCGACGCTGCAGAGCCTGCGTACCGGGCCAGGCGGCTCGATGCAGCCCCTCGAGTCCGACGAGGACCGCATGGGACGCCAGCCGTCATGAGGCAGACCTTCGCGGAAACCTTGTCGCCGCAGGGACTCGTGCTCGCGCTCGATAAGATGGTTGAAGCGCTACCTGACGTCGTAGCGGCTGCACTTGCGAACTCGCCGGGCATGGCCGTCGTTCGGGTCGTGGCCGAGCTCGAGTCGTCGTTCGACGACGTCGAGCTCGTTATCAGGCTCGCCGCGGCGCCGCTCTCCCACCCATCACGGCGGGTGGTCGGAGAGATGCGCGCGCTCGTCTGGGCCATGCTGCCGGTCGAGCTCCATCCCTCGTCGAGGGCGGTGCTGCGTAGGAAGGAGGGCAGGTGATGAAGGACGCCAGCGGGCCACGCTGCGCTATCGATGGAGACGACTTGTGCCTGCTCCAGGAGCACGATCTGGCGGCGGTCGATGCCTTCGACGGCTTCCATCGCCAGCTCGCCATCGTGAACTCGGCGTTGAACGAGCTCATGGACGCCTCGCTACAGCGAGATGTCACCGCCGTCCTGCTCGCGAGGACGAACCTCGCATGGGACATCCTCGACGCGCATCTACGCTTCCTCACAGCGACGAGCCGGAACGGGGCGGGCGTTCGTCGTACTCCTGGGCTACTCGCAGCCGTTGCGCGGCTGCGTGCAGTCCTCGCGGGAGGACTCCGGTATCGACGCGACCCAGGCACCGCGGGTGACCTGTTGACACACGCCGGTCGCCTCGCGGAGCGGCTTCAAGTGTACGAGCGACCGGACGGTCTCTCGGGTGAGTCCAACATCGCCGGCCAGACACGTGCTCGACGCTTCGATCGCTGCCTGATGGTTCGCTCGACGAGGAGCAAGGGAAGGAAGCGCGGATGATTACGCTCTCGTTGCTCGCGCTGCGCGCCGCGTTTCAGCGCGCGATCGGCTTCGTGTTCGGTCCTGTCCTCCGTTCCCCGCCGCGCCGACCCCAACGCGGAGCTCGTCGCCTGATGCGGGGTACAAGACACGGCCGCGCCGTGGCGGTGCCGAGCGCGATCGCCGTTCCGCCAACATTTTGCGGACGCGACTACGACGCCTTGCTGCAAGCGCTGTCCAGCCCAGGCCCGAAGCTGCTCGATCTCTCCGCGGCGCGATCGATTCGACCGGACCTCTTCACGGCGCTCGCGTCCAGTTGGACGCCGGACCCGGAGCTCGTGCCGAAGCTTGCGATCGTGCTGAGCTTCGAGCACTGGGCGGTGCAACGCGAAACGGCTCCGTTTCAACTGGCACCGCTGCACGCACGCGGTGTGGAGGCAGCGATCTTCTACCGCGAGCAGACGCTCAACGATCGGCTGCTACCCTGGTTCGAGGGCGGCGAGGCTGCCCACAACGTGGCTGCCGTCCTCTGCACGCTGCGTCGATGGCAACCGTCGCCGTTGTCGGCCATCGTTCTCGAGGCCGTGGCGGCGCTCGTAAATGAGGCCGTCGCGGGTGGCGCTCCGGCGTCATACATCGTCGAGCTGGCATCGATCTCGCTGGCCAGCGGCGCGAACGTCAAGTCCATTCGGTTCGCCCGTGAGGCGCTGATGCGGCTCGGAGAGGTGGCGAGCGCCAAGCGGTTCGAGGCGCTGCAGGTGCTCGGCTTGGCGCTAATGGTGGAGGGCAAGGTGGTCGGAGCCACCGGCATCCTCGACGGTGCGGTCGCAATGGCCATCAGCCTCGGAGCGATGGAAGATGCCGCCAATCTCTTGCGGCGGCTCGGCTCTGGCGAGCTCGATCGAGGCGAGTTCTCACGCGCGGAGCTACGGTTCCGCACAGCCATCGAGCTCCTACGTCCTAGCAGGTCGGAGACGCTCGCGAGCCTGCATCATTGTCTCGCACTCGCGCTACTCGGCCAGGGCCACGAGGGCGCCGAGGTGCACGCGGCGATCGCGCTGGCGTCGCGACCTGACCAGGACTCCCCGGGTGCTCAGATGGACCTAGAGCTTCTGGGCAACATCCGAGGCGCCCGAGGCGGTCGCGGGCTGGCCAGCTGAATCCATGCAGGACCAGCGCTCCACTCGATGCTCTGCACGGCCACCTCGCAACCAGGGGCTTCACAGCCGTTGGCGATGGGCTTTCCGGCTTGCGCCCGTGAATCGCGACGGCGGGCGCGTGGGCCCCGACAGCTTGGAGACGATGAGTCGCGTCCTCGGCGTTCCCGTGTCGATTGACGAGACGGGGTGGCTCCGCAGCGGAGTGGAGCTCCGGTTCACCCGCCGGCAGGATCGAACCATCCATCCTGTTGTCGTGCGCGTTGGCGTCCACGCCAACCTCGCCGATGTTCTTGCTCTAGGTGACGTGCGTGATAGATGCGCTCGATACAACGACGTCCTGCGGTCGCTACGAAGGCTGCGTGATCAGCTTCGAGTGCTCATCGGGGGCACCGAGCTCAAGCCGGTTCGGCTCGCGGCCGAGGTGTCCGAGTCGCGCGTCGTCTTCGACGCGTCGTGCGCAGACCTGTTGCGCTTCGAGGAGCTCATCGCGCGGCGGCAGGCGCGCTGCATGGGGTACGGGACAGTTCGCGTTGACACACTCGACCTAGAGATCGGCTTTCTCCGCGGTCAGCACGATTGCCTCGTCCCACGTGTGCTGCAGCTTCATCAAGCGAGGGGTGCTCTCTCGGCTGTGCGACATCACGCGCCGACGCCAACCTACGCGGGGCAGGGGGGCACGCCGTGAACGCGCTCCGTCGAACGGAGCTAGTGCTCGTCGAGGGCTTCGTGAAGCAAGATCCGAGGCCGGCGCGCCGCGGCCTGGTCGTTTTCCTTTCGCCTTGGTGGCATGGGCCGGCGCACTTCCCCCACGCGCCGCTGCGCGTCCGGGTCGCCGGCAACGAGGACATCGCCGGCGAGGGGCTGGCGCGCGGGGCGCCCGTGCTCGTTACGTGCACGAGCCTGGAAGCGCCGCGCCGCGGCGCGGGCTGGTGGGCAGCTACCGGCTCAGCCAGGCTTCATTCTTCGCTCGGTACCATTGGTACTGAGGCCGAGGGCAGGCCGCTGACCGTGCTCGACCCTTTCTTCGGTCGGCTGGTCCTCGAGCTCCGGTCCAATGTGTTCCGCGGCCAGCGTCAACTGCCTGGACGCGCGTACCAGGTGTCGATCGGCCGCTCCGCAGCGCGCGACGATCGCAGCGGCGATCACCTCGTCATCGAGCGTGCTCGTGCGGTCGTTCGCACGCTTGAGCTCGAGCTCGCGAGGATCCATCTCGAGGTGGCGCGCCGCGCGCTCTCCATCTATGCCGACAAGTGGCGTCGCTCCCGTGCGTTGCTGACCGTCGACAGAGTCGCGGCGAGGATCTCGATGTCATCCGCGCACATCGGGCCCGACGGCCGTGCGGAGCTTTGCTTCGCCGATGGCGACCTTTTTTACGGCCACTGGATCGAGGTGAAGCTCGACTCCAACCTGTGCGTGCGGTCCGCCGACGTCGCCGGACTGCAGGAAGTCTCCTGAACTGGGAGTCTTGTGGAGGCCGCCACCGTTGCACTGTTGCACTCTCCCGACAGTGCACCTCCTACGGTGGCGGCCAACATCGGACCGGGCCCCGCTGCTCGGCGGACCGTGGCGATCGTCTCAGCGGCGCCCGAGCTCCGCGCGGGAGAACGCCGAGCGCAGCCCGCCGGGTCCGTCACACAGGCCAGCAACCCGGTCGGCAGCTGGAGTTGGAGCAGCCACCGCCGAGCGAAACGAGACCGGATTCGCCACACGAGCGCGGAATCCGGTCGGCGCGCGATCACCGGACGCAGCCGGTACCAGCATTGCCCGTGTCCGGAACCAGCTGCTTGACGTTGACGCATCCGCCGCCGGCGTTGCCCGTGTCGAAGAGCCGCGCTTCGTAATCACCACCTGCAACAGGCGCGAGATCTTTCTGCGCGAGAAGCCGAAGGGTTTCGCTTTGAATTGAGAGTCTTAACGTTGATTTCCGCATTGGGCCATGTTAACGCGCCGGCTCCGCGGGAGCTATTCCCCCGCGGCCGGCGTCGATGCGCAGCCGTTGGCTTGACAGGCTTCGATGACCGCCTGGGGCTGAGGGAGCGTCCATCGTGAGACGTCCCCCGCGATACCGCGCGTAACGATATCACTACCTTCGTAGTGAACTCCGACGATGTACGACGTGTGCGCTTGGACTTTCCAAAGCAGATGCCCGGTCGCCGCATCCCAGAACCGCAGGAACCCATCACCCCCACCACCAACGACCGTGGCGCTGTCAGGTGAGAGCGCCGCATCGACCAGGAATGCGGCATCGCCTCGGAACGTCTTCAGAGGTGCCCCCGTTGCCGCGTTCCATAACCGCGCCGTTCCGTCGCGCCCCGCGGTGAGCACCTGCCGCCCGCCGTCCACGAACCGCGCGGCGAACACGCGTCCGACGTGACCCTTGAGCTCGGTGAGCAGTCGACCCTCGGCGACGTCCCAGAGGGCAGGTGGGGCCTGCTTGCTTCTAATCGAAATGGTGACCAGCCGCCTGCCATCTACCGATGGCCGCAACAACCTCACGCGCGAGGGGGCCCCAAGATCCATGAGCACGACGTTTCGCTTGGCGTCGATGACGCGAAGCCGCGCGCCTGCATCAGCGGCAACCACGCGACCATCGGGCATCATCGCGACGGCGTCGATCCCGGCCGACGACCTCGGTAGTGCAACCTGGTCGCGACCATCGGCCGTCGCAAACAGCGAACCGTCGACGGAACCGCTGATGAGATCGTGGCCGCTGACGGCAAACGCCACGGCATTGACCGCGGCCGGATGTGTCACCCTACGTATGAGCTGACCGCTAGGAAGTGCGTAGACCTCGACGGTGTTTCCGCGCGCGATCGCAGCCCTGTCGCCGTTCGACGTCAAAGCTGGGAACGCCGAAAAGTAGTCACCGGACACGGGTGTCACGCCTGGGAGCTCGGCTAGCAACTCGTCGCGCGCCGTGTCCCACACGCGTGTGCCGCGGCTTCCACAGCTGAACGCGATGAGTCTTCGGTCGGGCTCCAGGCTATCCGCCGTATCGCACTCGGGGCCAACCGGAGGCGTTCCCCAGCGATGGTATGGAGGCGCGACGTTCCACAGACGGGCCGTTCCATCCCAGGATGCTCCGACGACGCGGCGCGCGGACGCATCGAAATGAGCGATGAACACGACGTCCTTCGGTCCCTCCAACCGGTCGACCGGCTGCCCGGTCGCGACGTTCGAGATGACCACCGACCCATCGGCACCTGCGGAGAGCAACAGATCACCCTTCGGGGAAAACTCGACCCGGTGCACCTGTCCGCGATGTGGCATCGCCTGACTCCAGAGAGCACCCGAGGACGTGTCCCACACCTGCACGCCTCCGTCGCGACTACCCGCGGCGACCAACGCGCCGTTTTTCGAAAAGCCGATGGCATCGACCGGCCTCCCTAGTTGGCGCAGATGTCGGTCGCGAACGCCGCTCGGAACATCCCAGATCGATGCGTCGCCATCGTAGGTGCCAACCGCAAGCCGTGCGCCCGAGGGATCGAAGGCGAGACTACGGACGCGCGGACCTGCGATCGTCGCCACCAGCTTCCATGTCGACGTGTCAAACACGCGAACAACCTCACCGCCGCTGGTCGCCAGCCAGCGCTCGTCGGCGCTCAATGCCAGCGACGCAGCCTCCGACGCTTCGTTTTCCAGCTGCGCGACCGCAGCGGCAGTGTTCAGATCCCAAACATGCGTCGCATGTCCCTTCCAGTCGATTGCTGCAACAAAGCTAGTCCCAGCAATCACCTTGTAGTAGCGCATCTGCCGCTCGAGGCCCGGCCACGACAGCCGATGAATCGCGGCGCCCGTCGACGCATCCCAAACACCTACGCTGCCATCTGCTCCCGCGGTGACCACGCGAGAGCCATCCGGGCTGTAGCTTGCGTCGAAAACGGTGTCCCCGTGGCGCATCGCAAACAAGACCTGATTGGAGCCCGCGTCCCACATCTGGGCGCCATCGTCGTCGGTCGTGATGACTCGTTTGCCGTCAGGCGAGAAGACCGCCGACCACATCCGGCCTGAGCTACTTGCAAGCCTCCCCAGCTCAGACATTCGAGGCTGCAACGCTCGCGCGAGCATGAACATGGTGCCCGATGAGTGGTCGCCTCGCCGGTACGCACGTTCAAGATGTTGCACCGCTTCCTTAGATTCGCCATGAAGCAGGGCCTGGCGGCCTTGTTCGCCTTCAGCCTCGAGCGCGGATTGCTCAGCCAGGCGGAGCCGCTCCGACGCGCGGTATTGAAACGCGCCCAGAGCAGCGACCGCGGCGAGCAAGATCAGAGCGCGTCGGATCCATCCTGCTTGACGAGCGCGCCGCTGGCTCGCTGCTACGAACGAGCATTCAAGCTGGGTCAGCGGCGCCGACATCCGTCGGCTGAACCAACGGTTGAGCTCTGCAAGCGCACCGCCTGTCCAGAGCATGCCAGGCGGACGACCGCGCGCGGCCCACTGCTGCGCCGCCGTTCGTAGCTGCTCGCGCTCGCTGGCGCGCAACGCGGCGGCAAAGTCATCTGCGAGCTCGAGCACGCTGCCGTACCGATGCCTGGGTGACTTCGCCAGCGCACGCCGGATGATCCGATCAAGCTCCGGGGTGCCCCGGTCACCAAGCGACGGCACCTCAGCGTCACGGTGGAGCTCGAAGTATTCGCCGCTGGTCGTCGCCGTGAACGGGACCTTGCCCGTCAACGCTTGGTACGCGAGGACTCCCAACGAGTAGATGTCACTCGCAGGACCAACCGCGCTGGCGTCGTACCATTGCTCGGGAGACATGTACGGCGCCGAGCCGAGCCGAGCGCCGGTGCGAGTGAAGCGATACGGGACCTCCACCGAGGAGCTGTCCGTTGGCGGGTCAGCGCTCGATGCATCTGGTGCCTGCCCCGCGTTTGTCGTCGAGCTGTGGTCAGCGTCCAGCGTGCCGCGCGTCGCTGCGCCGGACGACGCCGCCAACGCGACCTCGTAGTCGACATGCGCGATCCCGAAGTCGAGCAGCTTCGGCAGCGGACGCCCGCGACGGCGCTCGATGACCATCACGTTCGACGGTTTCAGGTCGCGATGCACGATCCCGATCTTGTGCGCTTCATGCACCGCGTCGGCGATGTGCTCGAAGAACGGCACGAACTGCTCGAGCGTCATCGGGCCGTGCTTCTTGAACCAGTCGCTCAAGGTGATGCCTCGGACCAGCTCCATCGCGATCCACAGCGTGCCGTCGTCCTCCGCACGGAAGTTGTAGACGTGTGCGATGTACTCGTGATCGAGGAGCGACGAAAGCTGCGCCTCCTGCTCGAAGCGCTCGAGCGCTATCGCGCTCTGGTGCTTCGCGTGCAGCACCTTCACGGCAGCCTGACGCTTCAGCCGCGACTGCTCGGAGCGGTACACCACGGCGAAGCCGCCTTGCCCAATTTGCTCCAGCAGCTCGAACTCGCCCAACGTACGCCCAGTGAGATCCCGTTCTGCCATCGGCGTCGAGGAGCCTAAGTCACAGCAGCGACATCGCGGGTTGCCACAACCTGTCGCATCTTGCGGCACCAGAGCATTTCATCGTCGGCTGACGCATGCCGTCGTGCGCTGGCGAACCGGGTCGTACGACCCAGCCATGGCGGCATCGAGCCGGCTCTCGACGCTGCTCCGACGTCAATGTCGAGCTCGCCAAGCTCGCACGACGATCATGACGGCCGGATTCCGTGCACACCAGGGCAATCCGGTCTGCGCGCTCTGGCAATCGCACCAGGCCGGATTCCCGTGCCATTCAACGCAATCCGGTCGCGCGCTCTGCAATGTTCCGAAGCGCAGGTGAGCGCCATCTCCCGAGCACGTGGGCGACGCGCACCTGGGCGTAGAGTTGTCCGGCACCGCCGGGTGAACGAGGAGCACGGGAAGATGTGCCAGCACGAACGTCATCGGAAGCTCGAGGCAGGGTAGGGCGGTGAGTGATTTCGTCGAGCATCTTGGCGGGAGCGCTGACGACAAGCTCAGGTCACCAGGGAAAGGCGCGTCCACCGCTGATGTGACGCCCCCGCGCCGAAGATTAACCGGCGGTGGAGAGGCACGGTGAGGACGATGCTGAAAGAGAACTTCGACGGTACTTTTCTGCAGCAGGGGTCACGATGAGCGGCGGCATCGATCGGCGCTGCCCCGGCGAGCGCCCCGGGGCGAGCTCGGGGTCGCGCGACGAAAGGGTAGCCGGGAAGCACACGCTCACCGAAGGGCTGCAGCTCGCCGCAAGCGAGCCCAGACAGCTCGCCAGCGGAGACG
>Ga0307513_10004503_pt1 | contig 18588 bp, 21 predicted proteins | sample 15_EM_MG_FD_202174 | JGI IMG/M metagenome (GOLD analysis project Ga0307513, IMG submission 202174) | Populus trichocarpa ectomycorrhiza microbial communities from riparian zone in the Pacific Northwest, United States - 15_EM | ecosystem: Host-associated > Plants > Roots > Unclassified | place...
GCATGTCAGTCGGCCACTGATATGCTACCGATAGGAAAGGGCTTTCGCTCATGCAGATGAAGTTGGAGAGACATCACCGGAAGCACTTCCTATTTGTGGAGATAGTTAATATCCGAGCGGTCCGACTGCCTCCGAGTGTTAGCCCACTCTAGGCGGGTGAGTTGGACAACCCTGAGCTGAGCAGGGTGCTCGCGAAAGGTCAGAATGGTTGACGGGTGTCCTCTGGCTTTACATTATTCTACTTAAACTAAAGCGAGAGACACCCTATTCTGATAACCAACGATCCTCGAGAGAACTTATTGAGTGAAGCTTTCAGGCTTAACGATATTAAGTTTTACCGCGTGATTCTACTTTGAATTATCTTTATCTTTTATTTTGATCCTTACTTCTACTTTGAGTCTTCGGTGCGGTCGCAATCTTAGGATCCGTCTTCCTACAGACTGCCCCCGTTACAGAAAGACGACCAGTGTTTGTTTTTGGTGGTTTGAATTGCCTTGAAGTACCCCGCTTTGGAAACGTTCGGTACGTCCAGCAGGGCTGGGGTGCCATGTCTCCTAGCCAGCCTCGAGGCTTTGTAGAACTCACGACGGAGGGTTGTCAGGTGGGGTGTCCACCAGGGTTTGGAGTAGTGAGAAGGTCTGGAGACAGGGGTGTGCTCCTTGAGAAGGGCGGTGAGTCTATCTAAAGACCCAGCCAGCCACTTATCTAGGTCCATCGGCGAGGGGCAGGGTGGGGCAGGAGGTATCTGAAAACTTTTAGTAAGGGGGGAGAGTGTTTCCCAATCCATGTCGGACCATCTAGGGCGCCTAGGGCTTGGGATGAGGGTGGGAGGGGCCAGGTTTATCGTTATTACCATGTGATCAGAGCCTGTCGAGGGGAGAGAGACCTCCCAGCTTTTGACCATTGGGAGGTGGAGGGGGTTTGCGAAAGCCAGGTTGATAACCGAGGGGCGGGCCTTACTAACCAAGGGGAACCTACTGTACTCCCTGGGCTGTTCAAGGAGAGTGAAGCCGGCCTCTGCTGCTTTCTCAAAGTAGGGGGTTGAGGATCCAATTTCCTGAGGCGAGCAAGACCACAGTGGGTCTGTGAGGGGGTTGTGTATATTGAGGTCCCCTACTACCAGGAGGGGGACATCTAAGGTTGGAAACAAGGTTTCGGAGGAGACCGAGTAGACTCGGTGGTCACGTGTGTTGGTGGAGTAGGCGTTAATCAGCCGGAAGGAGTGAAAGTTGGTTCCGGAGAGAGGTTGCTGGGAGGAGACATCGAGGGCGAGGGTGTCATCCACCCCTTTGAACCTTGGGAGCACCGAAAAAGAAGCAAGGAAAGACACGTGAACATAGGCCACCACGCGAGGCTTCCTGACAGCGGGGAAAAGGGACTTAAAGCGGTTGAAAGAGGGAAGGTGAGCCTTGTTAACAGGCGGGTCTTGAAGGAGAACAATTGAGGGATAGGTTGTCGCTTCTCTGAATGACTCAAAAAAGACAGAAAAGCATCCCAGGTCCCAAGGCAGTTATGTTGAACGATGACAGGTAGGTTGGGATTCAGGGCGGGCCCTTTCCCACCTGGAGCGGGGGTGATAAATCATTACCGGGACGAGCCGGACAGTGGGAAGGAGCGGGGGAAGGGCTTAGGGCCTCCAGGGGGAGATGGCCGCCAAAGCCTTGGATGGTGCGGGGGTGCAGAGGCCTTGCCGGGGGTAGCTGCCTGGGAGTTACGAGGTCCACCTCAGAGGGACCCGCCCTGGCCGGGGGAGTAGAGGGTGCTGGACAGCGATCGACCCCCATATGCATGGGGTCTTGACCAGGTGGGATTGTGGAGGAAGGTCTGGTGGGGCTAACGGGGTTAAGTCGAGCCGGACATTCCTTGAATGTGGCAGTGTGGTCATTACCGCAGTTGCAGCAATGGGGGGGTGAGGTCAGACAACAGGATGGGACTGGCTTATTGTTCCCGCTCCTGGGGCAGGTGGGATTCTGACATCTGTGAGACGCGCGAGTATGGTGAAGCGCACAAATAGGGCACGTCGGGTGAGTGGCGGGGCATGATTGATAGACGTGACCGTATCTCCAACAGTTTCAACACTGGGAGGTTCAGTTGGCTGAGAAGGCAAGTTCGACCTTGCACTTCTGCGAGAGGATAAAGAGCCCAGATATGGGGGCCGATACGTGCTGAGGGTTGACGGTGACATCCACCGAAGTGGCCTGCTGGGTACTCCGAGAATCTCGGTCACGGTTAAAGTACCAGGCTGAGAGAACCGGGGTCGCTTTATCGTTCGGGATCGCTTGCCTGATATATGGGAAGAGTTCCTCTTCATCTTGAGGGAGGAAGCCTACTGGTAGGCCTTGAATTGCTAGTTGTACGGCTGTTGGGGCAAGAACTAGGGTACACTACGGGTTGTCGCCCACTGGGAAGGATTGGTTGAGGGCCCTTGTGAGGGAGACGAAGTATGGGGCATAAGAAGCAGCAGGAGTTGCCTTGTCGGTGACGGTGAGGGAGATTGCACCTCGTGGGTTGACGGTTGCAGAAAAGCTCTGAGGGAGGAGGCAGTTAGATTCGTGGAGAACGAGGCCAGCTATGTCGGGGAAGGTTGCTGCAATGGATGGAGCGTCTGGGTGAGGGGCGGGGGACTGGCGAGGAGCAAAAAATCGACATTGGGCACCTGGGAGGGAGGGAGGCTCCTTTTTAACTGGGGGGGCGACCCCACTCCCAACCTGTTGGGGGGAGGGCGGTTTGCCTGGTTTTTTCTTGTCCTTGCTGCCCGTTCCGGGGCCAGAGGCTGCTTGAGCGTAGGAGGGGGAGGGGTTGTTGCCTGGGTGAAGGTGGCCTGGTATGAAAGAGGACACGTCATATGCGCCTCTCCGGTATTCTCCGGCCTCGTAGCTGTGGGGGCACAGCCTAGCGTACTTCTGGGGGCCGCCGAAAGCCTTGCCAAGCTTGGTGTCGTAGAATGGTATGAGGTATTTAGGGTCCTCAGCTGCGGTGGGGGATGGTGTGGGTGGAGCTTGGGCCTTGTCCTTTCCCTTCCTGGAGGGGCCGGGGCCTGGGGTCACAAAGGAGGTATGGGCCATATGGGTGGGGGCCGGCGGTTGGAAGGCAGGGACTGGTGATGACACACGATATGACAGGTCGCGAATGGATGCCTGGAGGTCAGCCAGCGCTTGCGGGGGGCTTTGTTCTTGAGTGGAGGGGAGGTTGGCCTGTTGTGAGGAGAGGTCGTGAAGCTCCTTCCTGATGGCTTCCTTCTCCTGGGAGATGGTTGCGAGCTTTTGGGATACCCCACTCAGCTCATGGGAAATGGTGATGAGCCCCTTGATGAGCTGTGACAGGAGGGTGATGGTGGTGGATTCGGCGGGGATGGTGTTGGCCAGCATTTCTGCGCTGAAGTCTGGGAGGTCTCGGGGGTTGAGGCGAAGGGCACTCCTGGCCTGGGCCAGTGGTTCCACCATGAAGGCAAGAAGGTAGTCGGTCAAGGGGGTACCTGATCTCGACGGGGGGGGGGTTGAGGGCTGACATCCTGCCAAAGGCAGGGTTGCCCAGGGGAATCTGGTGTGGATCCGCTATGAGGGCAAGCGAGCGAGGAGAAGTAGGCGAGGGGTTTGGGCCGGACGCAAAGCGGGGAAAAGTTGAGATTGTATGTAAAATGTAGGGGGGGGGGACAATTTTGTGAGAAGCGTGTCCTATCCCTTGGTTGTTGTTTTTTTTGTTTCTTTGTTTTTTTTGTAATAATGCGTTCATTGTTTTATGTACAAAAAGCCTCATGCAGCGCGAGCTATGGCGAAAACCAAGCCTATAAATCCAAACAAATAACAAAGGAAAGGTACGGCACGGGTAAGTATCCACACACACGGGGGTTCTCCTGCGCGGGGCCTATGGCAACTCTAACAGTAAGGAAAGAAAAGTCATACAACTTTATGAACGGAAAGCCTACGTAAGCAACTGGAAAGAAAACCTCCACTCGCTACACTACTAAGCCTCGGCCAAGGAGAACACTCGGAACACATGGGGCGGCGGGTTGGGGGGAGAGAGAGGAAAGGTCGGGGAGGAGGGGGGAGTGGTGGGCGGGAACATCTTTGGAGGGAAGTCCGTAGAGGAGACGGTGATGTAGCTAGCGAGCCTTTTAGTAGGGGGAGTGAGGACGAAAGGGGGGCCTCGTGACCAACATCCGTTATGCCGTGGAGGAGACGTGCGCGGGCGGCTTGTTTAGAGGGGCATGTGAGGATAGCGCGTTCGAAGGACTCTGGCTCCAAACTGCAGCGGGGGCAGGAGGTATCGGCCTCTGGGGCCCTCCAGGAGGGGTGTGCGGCCAGGTAGCTTTTCCCGGCTCTCATTTGGTGGATTCGCCCTGCTATGAACTTGCCCAATCCCATAAAGGGGCGAGGGTGTAGGGCCAGGGTATGGTGATAGTAGGTGGGGGGGGGAAACAGTCGGGACTAGTCTTCGATGAGCGCCTCCCTAACCCTCTTCTTTAGGGCAGAGTACGTACTCCCTATCAGGGATTGAGGGGGGATGTTGGGCGCAACTCCGGGGACAAGGTGTGCATTTATCATGCGCACCGTGGACAGGCCGCCTGTGAAGGTGATAGTCCTGTGGGCCACTGCGTCTATAGGGAGGTGGTTGCGTATAGAGGGAGAGGGGCGGGGTGTCTTCCAGCTCAAGGGGAGGTAGACCGACGAAAGGCCTTTGGTGTGGGCTCTTGACCCATCCGAGGCTAGATACGTGGAGATGGAGGGGAGAGAGGGGTGTAGGAATGCGGTCGCCGGGTTGACACTGGGGGGGGAGCAGACTGTCCCGAGAGCGGACAGTCTCTGCTTCTGTGAGACTAGGAAGGGGATGAGGGGCAGACAGGACTCGATGGCCAGGATGCCGATAGGGGTTGACGAGAAGCAGTTGGTGGCCCACCTCTGCACCTTGTGCCAGAAGGTGTCGAGCCTTGTGAGGGAGCCCACATTGGGCGTGAAGAGGTCCACCCCATACAGGAGGATGGGCGCCACGAGTGAAGTTGCCAGTCTGTTGCATAGGTAAGGGGCGGGCCCCGCCCCGGGGGGGCTAAGGGGTCAGATAAGGGCGAATACCCCTTGAGCCAATACCAAACGCCACGAGAAGTGTGTTGATGTGGACAAGGTGGGAGTGAACCAGTATCCTAACCATCGGAGGGACTCGCGGGGGTGGAAGATCTTCCCGTCTAATTGGATGGGTGATAGACACATTAGCGAGTGTCTTTGGCTGGGGGTCCTCCCGTGAATTAGTTCGGTTTTGAGGATGCAAAACGATATGCCAAGTCGTACTGCTTTGGCCTGGATTGTCCTGAAAAGCTCTTGTAGCCGGCGGATGTTTCCTCGGTAGGAAAGGGAGGCGGTGGTCAGGGCAAAATCGTCCACGTAAGAAAGCATCAGTCCTCGCGGGATCCTGAAGTGGAGGGGAGAAACATAAATAAGGAAGAGATGGGGGGAAATGAGGGAGCCTTGCGGGGCCCCAACGTTGACGGGGGCTGGGGTGCATGGCGCGCCTTGGAAAACCAGCGTGCAGCTGCGCTCTCCTAAAAAGGAAGCGACCCAGGAGACTCAGTAACGGCGGATACCGCCCTCCCTGCGGATGCGGGCCACGGTTGGGTTGTGGACGTTGGCAAAGCCTGCCTTGATGTCCAGAAAGAGGGAGGACACCTTCAGACGCGGCCTTTGCAGGGTTTTCACGTCGTTCATGAGGGTGAGGCAGGCATCGTATGTGCTCAGCCCAGGGAGGGAGCCGCATTGGTTGGAGTGAATCAGGCCCCTTGCGCTGGCTGCGAGGAGGAGGCGTGCCGCAATTATCCTGTCCAGGATTTTCGAGACTGTGCGGACGAGGACTATAATCCTGAAAGAGGAGGGTGACTCGTAAGAGGGTTTGCCCGGTTTGTCGAGGACTACTCCATTCGCACCTTTTAGCGACGCCGGGTTGTACCATAGGGAGACTAGTGGGGAGAGGATCTGGAGAAGGATCGAGGGGTTGATCGCATTTACCCGTTTCAAGGTTGAGTAGGGGATCCTATCAGGGCCGGGGGCCGATGAGGAGGAGGACTTGGAGAGCGCATGGGCGATCTCCTCCTTTGTGAGAGGGGGGCCCGAGCTTTGTGGCCTTAGCGTGGGGGGGGGGGAGAAGGCCGCTTTGGGTGGAAAGAAATGGCTCAGAAGGGCCTCATTCATCCGCTGCGGGGTTTCCGCCCCGGGGAGGGAAGGAAAGGGTAGGGGGGCACGACCTGAGGCGAACCTCTTTGCCGTCCACAGGTTGTAGGGGGTGGCTGAGAGTAGGAAGGAGGACCAATGTTTCTTTTTCGCGACCTTGATGGCCTTGAAATAGCGCGATCTAGAGATGTTCGCCGTTTCTCTCAGGGGTGAGGTACCTTGCTGGCGGGCCAGCCTTGCCGCCTTGTGGTATTTGCGGCGAAGGATAGTGAAGTGGGGGGTCCACCAAGGTTTCGAGTGGTGGGAAGGGCGCGAGCTTGGGGTGTAGTCTTTAAGAAAGCCTGTGAGGCGGTCCAGTGTCCCGGTGAGCCAGTCGTCTAGGATCATCGGAGAGGGGCACAGAGGAGGAGGGGGGACTATGAAGTTTTTAATGGTTGGGGAGAGCAACTCCGAGTCGGTGTGGTCCCACCTGAGACGTTGGGGGACCGGATCCGAGGACAGAGCAGCGAGCAAAATGGTGATGGGGACGTGGTCAGAACCCGTCGAGGGGAGGGATGTCTGCCAGCTCTTGACCAAGGGAAGGAGCAGGAGGTTGGCAAAAGCAAGGTCGATAACGGAGGGGCGTGCCTTTCCCGAGAGGGGGAACCTAGTGTATACGCCTGGGGAGTTGAGAAGGGCGAAACCACCTAGTCCCACCAACTCGAAGTAGGAGGCAGATGAGGCGACTTCCGGGGAAGAGAACGCGCGGAGCGGATCAGCCAGGGGGTTGTGGATGTTCAGGTCTCCCACCAGCAAGAGTGGGACACCCGTGTGGGGAAAAAGAGATTCTGGAGGGATAGAGTGGACCAGGTGGTCTGCCGAATTAATTGAGTAGGCGTTAATCAGCCTAAAGGAGTGAAAGCGGGAGCCAAACACAGGTTTCTGGGAAGAGATGTCAAGAAACATGACGTCGACCCTATCCGTGAACCTTGGCAATACCGAAAAGCAAGCAAGAAAAGACCGATGTACATAGGATGCCACCAGGGGCTTCCTTACAGGTGGAAAAAAGGGGACGAAGGCATTAAAGGAGGGAAGGCGGGCCAGGCTAACAGGAGGGTCCTGAAGGAGGACCACCGAGAGGTATGTGCGAGTCTCCTTGAAGGACTCGAATAAGGAAAGAAAAACATCCCAGCTCCCAAGGCAGTTATGTTGGATGACGGAAAGGAGGGGAAGGGAGGAGGCCTGCCTCCCGCTGGATTCTGGGGGCAGGTGACTCATTTCCGGGACATACCCGACGAGCTGAGGGGGCTGGGGACGGGCTTGGTTCCTCCAGGGAAGAGGACCGCAAAAGCCTTGAGTGGAACCAGGGCGTGGAGGGCCTGCCGGAGGGGGTTGTCTGGGGGTTACGAGGTCCATCTGACTGGGACCCGCCCCGCTCGGGGGAGTAGAGGGTGCTTGGTCGCCATCGACGGCCAAGCCCATGGGGTCTTGACCCTGGGGTTCTCGGGTGGAAGGTCGGGAGGGGACAGTAGGTTGAGGTCGAGCTGGACACTCATTGAAGGTGGCAGTGTGGTCATCACCGCAGTGGCAGCAATGGGGGGGCGAGGTCGGACAACAGGACAGGACTGGCTTATTGTTCCCGCTCCGCGGTCAGGTTGGATTCTGATATCTATGAGCCACGCGAGTATGGTGAAGCGCACAAATTAGGCACGTCGGGTGGGTGGCGGGCCATCGCTGATGGGTGTGACCGTATCTCCAACAGTTTCTACACTGGGAGGATCAGCTTGGTGAGAAGGCAAGTTCGACCTTGCGCTTCTGGGAGAGGATGACAAGGCCTGAAGTAAGGGCCGTAAAGTGTTGGGGGTCAACGGTGACAACCACCGAAGTGGCCTGCTTAGTGCCCCTAGAATCTCGGCTCGGGTTAAGGTACCTGGCTGAGAGAATCGGGGTCGCTTTGTCGTTCAGGATTGCCTGCCTGAGATATGGGAAGAGTTCCTCTTCATCTTGGGGGAGGAAGCGGAGCAGGAGGGCGTGTATCACCAATTGTACAGCGGTAGGGGCGATGATGAACTGGGTCCCAAGGGTTTTCACCCACGTGAAAGGACAGATTTAGTGTCCTGGTGAGCGACTCAAAGTAGGGGGCGTAGGACGCAACAGGGGTGGCCTTGTCAGTGACGGTGAGCGTAATGGCTCCGCGGATGTTAACCGATGCGGAGAAACCAAGAGGGAGGAGGCAGTCGGATTCGCATAGGACGCGAGCGGCGATGTCAGGGAAGGTTGCTACAATCGTGAGAGCTTCAGGGTGGGGGACTAGGGAAAGGCGAGGAGCAAAGAAACGTCATTGTGCACCAAGGAGGGAGGGCGGCCCCTTCTTAATGGGGGGGGGCAGCCCCGCTCGCAACCTGTTGGGGTAAAGGGGGCTTGGATGTTTTCTTGGTCCTGCCGCCCGAGCCGGAGCCGGAGCCGGAGGAAGCCTGAGCATACGAGGGCTCCTATACTTGGTCATTTCATTTTATTTTTTTTGTAATTATGCGTTCATTGTTTTTAGGTACAAAAAGCCTCATGCAGCGCTAGCTATGGAGCAAACAAAACCTATAAATCAAAAACATAAACAAAAGAAAGTTACGGCACCAGTTCAATATCCACTAACGCGCAGGTTTCTCCTCCGCCTGGCCATCGGCCACATTCAACAAGGAAAGCACAAACTAAAAACATAGTCGTCTAAAAAGGAAAGCCCTCATACGATAAAGAAAAGAAAACCCAACAACCCCTACACCTCAGCCAATGAAAAACACCAAAAACCGGGGGGGGGCAACCTGGGGGGAGAAAGAGAGAACGGGGGGGAAGAGGGGGGGGTGGTGGGTGGGAACATCGTGGGGGGAAATCCCGTGGAGGTGACGTCTATGAAGGTGGCGCGTGTTTTTAGCAGGGGGAGGGATGTCCAGAGTGGGGCTTCGGGACCGATGCTAGTAATGCTGTGGAGGAGACGCGACCTGCTGTGCTGTCTTGAGGGGCAGGATAGGATGGCGTGCTCGAAGGTTTCTGGTTCCAAGCCGCAGCGGGGGCAGGAGCTGTCGGCGTCGGGGACCTCCAAGTCGGGTGGGCGGCCAGATAACCTTTTTCGGCCCTGATCTGGTGGATTCTCCCGGCAACGAACTTCCCCAAGCCCATGAAAGGCCTCAGACACTGGGTGGGAGGGTCCAGGTAGTAACCCGGAGTCGGGAAAAGGGAGGCCCACTCTATTAGGAGCGTCTCTCTTATCCTCTTCTTCAGGGCGGAATAGGTGTTGTCCATCAGAGACTGGGGCGGGAGGGCAGGGGTCGGGCAGACAAAGTGGGAGTTGATCATGGGCATCCTAGATAGCCCGAGGGTGAATGGAATTATCCAGTGAGCCACCGCGTCCACTGGCAGGTGGTTTGTGATCGGGGGGACGGGGCGGGGCGTCTTCCAGTGCAGGGGAAGGTAGACGGAAGCTAGGCCGTTGGTTGTGGCCCGTGAGGAGTCAGGTGTCCGGTGCACGGAGAGTCAAGGGAAGGAGGAGTGAAGGCGAGCGGTTGCGGGTTTACACTAGGAGGGGAGCAGACGACGCTGAGCGCCGCCAGCCTTTGCCGGTGGGTGACCATGAGGGAAACGGGTGGGAGGCATGACTCCACCGAGAGTATCCAGGTGGGCGTAGCTGAGAAGCAGTTTGTGGTCCACCTTTGGACCTGGTGCCAGAATGTATCGAGTCGGGTTGTTGTGCCCACGCTGGGGGTGAACAGATCCGAGCCGTAGAGTAGGATGGGGGCAACCAATGATGTCGCCAATGTGTGGGATAGGTAGGGGGGAGGCCCACGCCGGGCGGGCTGAGGCGTCGTATCAGGGCGAACGCTCCCTGGGCAAGGGCCAAGCGCCGCGAGCAAGGTGCAGCCAGGTCAAGGGCCAGAGTGAACCAGTACCCGAGCCACCGAACGGAGTTGCTAGGGTGGAACACGTTCCCCTTAATCTGAATAGGTGAGACACACTTCGGTGAGTGCCTCTGGCTGGGGGTTCTCCAGTGTAATAGTTCTGTCATCGCGACGGAAAAGGAGACGCCCAGGCGGGACGCCTTTTTTTCAAGGCTCTCGAAGAGGTCCTCGAGCCGGCAGATGGTGTCTCGGTAGGAAAGGGAAGCTACTGTAAGGGCGAAGTCGTTCACATACGAGGTCATCAGACACCGAGAGATCCTGAAGTGCAGTGGTGCCACGTAGAGAAGAAAGAGGAGCGGGGAGATCGGGGAGCCTTGGGGTGCTCCTACATTGACGGCGGCCGGGGTCCCTTGGGCCCCTTGGAAGATTAGGGTGCAGCTTCGTTCCCCTAGGAAGGACGAAACCCAGGAGACCAGATAGGACGGTATCCCGCCTTCCTTTTGGATCCTGGCCAAAGTGTTGTTGTCGACATGGTCGAACCCTCCCTTTATATCCAAGAATAGGGAGGAGACCTTGAGACAAGGCCTCTGCAGGGTTTTGACGTTGTTGGTGAGGGTGAGGCACGCATCGTAGGTGCTGAGTCCATGGAGCGAACCGCATTAGTTGGGGTGCAACAGCCCTCTAAGCCGGACTGCCGTGAGTAGGCGGGCTGCTATAATCATTTCCAGGTTCTTTGAGAACGTGCGGATCAGGACGATTATCCTGAAGGAGGAATGTGATTGGTAGGAGGGCTTTCCTGGCTTATCGAGTACCACCCCGTTCGAACCTTTTACCAATGCCGGGTGATACCCCAGGAGGGCCAGCGGGGCAAGTATCTGGAGGAGGATTGACGGGTTGATTTTGTTGACCTGTTTCCGGGTGGAGTAGGGTATCCCGTCCGGGCCCGGGACCTAAGTCGGGGAGCGCTTGGAGAGAGCCGTGGGTATCTCGTCTGTCGTTAGGGGGGGTACCGACCTGTGCGGCCTAAGCCTAGGCGGCGGAAACAAGGGTTCCTTAGAGGGAAAGAAGTGGTCTAGAAGGACACTGTTCATTTGTTGTGGGGTCTCGGCCCCTGGGAGAGAAGGGAAGCGCGGCTGGGCACGCCAGTAGGCGAACCTCTTGGCCGTCCAAAGGCTCTGGGGGGTGGCGGTCAGCAGAAAGGAAGACCAGTGTTTGTTCTTGGCGGCCTTGATTGCTTTGAAATACCACGCTTTGGAGGGGCCGGCAACTTCCCGCATGGGTGGTCTGTCGTGCTTTCGGGCTGATCTGGCGGCCTTATGATATTCGCGACGGAGGACGGTCAGGTGGGGGGTCCACCAAGGTTTGGAGTGATGGGAAGGTCTGGACACTGGCGTGTGCTCTTTGAGGAGAGCAACTAGACAATTGAGCGATTCTGACATCCAATCTTCAAATTTCGGGGGGGTGGGGCATGACGGTGCGGCCGGGACCTTCAAACCCTCCTATCCCTTTGTCTTTTTTTTCCTTTTTTTTTTGTAATCATGCGTGATTTGTTTTAAGGTACAAACAGCCTCATGCAGCACTAGCTATGGAGAGAAAAAACCCTATAAACATGTGCCACAACCCGCTTCACCTTTTCATGGGAAAGATCAAGCACCCCGAATCCATAGGAAAAGTCCCCCTCGCCTAGCACCTAAGATAGAAACCTCAGACACTTAAGGAAACAATACATAGAAACGTACAGGCAGAGAGACCCAAACCCTTCCGCAGGCTCATCAAAACAAAAGAAAAGCTTCTAATGGCCAGAAACGCTGCCCGCCGGGAGAGGTTTGTTTACCGGCGACATAGGAAAACTCCAGTAGAGGGCCCACCGAAACCATGATGTACGGTCAGGCAGGTCATTACATCGATCCAAGGCGTTGGACAGTAGCCACGAAGGCAGTGCTATACCACGACTAGGCGTAACCAAGGAGGGGCCAACCGATCGGAAGGGTAGATGGCAAGCGGAGCCACCGGGCAGAGGGGATGCCTGCCAACGATGATGAGCCGTAGGGCGCCAGCCGGTGAGTAGCAGTAGGGTGCCAGCCAGTGATAAGCAGTAGGGTGCCAACCGGGGAGAGGATGGTAGTAGTACGGTGCAAGCAAACAGAACTAGGAGGAGGAGAGATGAAGGATCGCGAACAAGCTAGCTGCAGCCGACAAATGGGGCATAGCAAGGGCTTTTGGGACGACGACGAAACTGAGCGAGACCGGGATGTTACTAACCGAGGCTTTCACCATCAGGGGCAAAGCCCAGCAAGCCGAGGCCTACTTCGACCGAGAGGCCGGCACTGTGATGCCGACCGTGAAAGAAGGGAGAAGCTTTCCGACCTTGCAAAATGCTAAGCGAGGTGCAAAGCAAGTGCGGGTAGTGTTCGTTACGGGGCCCCGTTTCTGACAAACGGGGCGCCAAGAGCAGGTTATTAACTGCATATTAAAGAAAGAATCGTCTAAATCAGACCAAAACTGAGTGAGATAGAGCTCTGTGAAGTTGTCTAACTTCAAAGAGCTCTATCTCAGTCAGTTCTTGTCCGATTTGGATGATTCTTTCGACCAGTTAATCAGAATAACCTATGTTATTTTGTCCACGCTCCTCGGAAACGGGGCCCCGTAACGAAGCCTAAGTGCGGGGCACGGGGGAGAACCGAACTTCATGAGCGGGTGTCAACGAAGAACGAGAACGAGAACTCCAAGGAGGCGAGGCAGTGAGGCCACAGGAGAGGAGGGGAGATGGCTTAACGTCACCTCCTAGGCAGTAGCCATTGTGGGAGAAGAGAGGTGGGTGGGGGAAAGTCGCGATGATTTCTGGTAGTGTTGATATTTCAATCGCTGGAGGTGTTGTAGCGATGGTTGGTGTCCTATCCCTGGGTCATTTTTTTTTTTTTTGTAATCATGCGTTATTTGTTTTAGGTACAAAAAGCCTTATGCAGCCCTAGCTATAAAGAGAAAAAAACCTATAAGCCCAATAACAACCGCCCGTTTCACCTCATCATAGGAAAAATCAAACCCCCTGAGACCATAGAAGAAACTTCCCTCGCCTAGCACCTAAGACTCGCACCTCAGACACGTAGGGAAACAACTCATAGAAACGTACACGAGAGAAACCCAAACCCTTCAGCAGGCCCCCTGGTAACACTAGGAAAAGAATCAAAGAAATGACGAGATGTAACTACTATTGCCAATATGCCTAACCAAAAGGCCCCTGGGCTAGTCGCCGGAAGGGGCAGGCCGGTGCACGGTCGGGACTTGACCGGAAGATGGCGACGAGTCGGCGTTTAGGCGAGACCCACGAGGGAGTGCAATACCATGATCAAGAGTAACCTAAGCGAGGTTTGCGACCGTAGAGTAAATCAGAGGGGGGAGAGAGAAGGTAGGCGAGCGGAGCCACCGGGCAGAGGGGGTGCCAGTCAACGACGATGAGCAGTAGGGTGCCAGCCGGTGAGTAGCAGTAGGGTGCCAGCCAGAGGGGAGCAGTAGGGTGCCAGCCGGGGGAGGAGTTTTAGCAGTAAGGTGCCAGCTTATGGGGCAGTACGGTGCCAGCGGACGGAACCGGGAGGGGAGTAGAGGAAGGATCGCGAGCAGGCTAGCCACAACTGACTAACGGGCCATAGCAAGGGCTTTTGGGACGACAGCGAAACCGTGCGGGATCATGATGTTACTGACCGAAGCTTTCACCATTAGAGGTACAAGCCCAGCAGAACCAAAGCCTTACTTCGACCGAGAGTCCGGACGCCATATCGCCGACTGTGAGCGAAGCGAGAAGCTTTCCGCCAGTGCAAAATGCCAAGCGAGGTGCAAGGTAAGTGCGGGGCAAGGGGCAGAACCGAACTTCATGAGCGGGTGTCAACGATGAACAGGAACATGAACCCCAAGGAGGGGAGGCATGCTTGCCCTAGGACAGGAGGTAAGATGGCTTAACGTCAAGCCCTAGACAGTAGCCATGATGGGTGAAGAGAGGTGGGTGGGGGAAAGTGACGATGATTTCCCGTGGTGTTGAGATTTCAATCGCCCGAGGTGGAGGAGAGATGGTTTGTGCCAGGTGTGGAGGAGAGATGGTTCGTGCCTATCCCTTGGTCACTTTTGTTTCTTTTTTTTTTTGTAATCATGTGTTCATTGTTTTTAGGTACAAAAAGCCTCATGCAGCGCTAGCTATAGAGACAACAAAACCTATAAATCAAAAACAAATAACAAAAGAAAGTTACGGCACCAATAAGTATCCACTGACGCGCAGGTTTCTCCTCCGCCGGGCCATCGGCCACATATAAGAAGGAAAGCCCACACTAACAACTTAGTCCGTCTAGAAAGGAAAGCCTTCATAGAACAAAGGAAAGAAAACCCAACAACCCTATACCTCAGCCAACGAAAAAACATGAAAGACTGGGGGGGGCACCCTCGGGGGGGAGAGAGAGCACCGGGGCGAAGAGGGGGAGGTGGTGGGTAGGAACATCGTAGGGGGAAATCCCGTGGAGGTGACTCCTATGAAGGTGGCGAGTCGTTTTAGCAGTGGGAGGGATGACCAGAGTGGGGCTTCGGGACCGATATCAGTGACGCCGTGGAGGAGGCGTGACCTGCTGTGTTGTCTCGAGGGGCAGGATAGGATGGTGTGCTCGAAGGTTTCAGGCTCCAAGCTGCACCGGGGGCAGGAGGTATCGGCTGCGGGGGACCTCCAGGTTGGGTGGGCGGCTAGATAGCTTTTACCGCCTCTCATCTTGTGGATTCTCCCGGCAACCAACTTGGGCAAGCCCATGAACGGCTTCGGAAACAGGGCGGGAGGGTGCAGGTAGTACCCTGGGGTCGCGAAAAGGAGGCCCACTCCACGAGGAGATTCTCTCTTACCCTCTTCTTCAGGGCGGAAAAGGTGTTGTCCATCAGGGACTGGGGCGGGAGGGTGGGGGTCGGGCAGACAAGGTGGGAATTGATCATGGGCATCCTGGATAGCCCGAGAGTAAAGGGTATTGTCCGGTGAGCCACCTCGTCTACCGGCAGGTGGTACCTTATCGGGGAGACAGGGCGGGGCGTCTTCCAGTGTAGGGGGAGGTAGACGGAGGATAGGCCTCTGGTTATGGCCCGTGAGGAGTCAGGCCCCCGGTACACCGAGAGCGAAGAGAAGGAGGGGTGAAGGCGGGCTGTTGCCGGGTTCACACTAGGAGGGGAGCAGACCCCCCTGAGCGCTGCCAGCCTTTGCCGGTGGGTGATCCGGAGGGAGACGGGTGGGAGGCATGACTCCACCGAAAGTATGCCGGTGGGCGTAGCTGAGAAGCAGTTTGTGGTCCACCTCTGGGCCTTGCGCCAGAATGTATCGAGGCGGGTCGTTGTGCCCACGCTAGGTGTGAACAGATCCGCGCCGTAGAGTAGGATGGGGGCAATCAATGATGTTGCCAATCTGTGGCATAGGTAGGGGGGGAGGCCCGCCCGAGGCGGACTGAGGTGACGAATGACGGCGAACGTACCCTGGGCCAGGGCCAAGCAACGCGAGAAATGCGCGGCGGGGTCAAGGGCCGGAGTGAACCAGTACCCAAGCCACCAGACAGAGTTGCTAGGGTGAAACACTTCTTCTTTAATTTGAATGGGTGAGATACATTTTGGCGAGTGCCTCTGGCTGGGGGTCCTCCAGTGAATCAGTTCTGTCTTCGCGCCCGAGAAGGAGACGCCCAGGCGGGACGCCTTTCTTTCAAGCTTCTCGAAGAGTTCCTGGAGCCGTCGCATGTTGCCGCTGTAGGAGAGGGAGGCTACTGTGAGGGCGAAGTCGTCCACATACGAGATCATTAGACCCCGATGGATCCTGAAATGCAGTGGCGCCACGTAGAGAAGAAAGAGGAGTGGGTAGATCGGCGAGCCTTGGGGGGCGCCGACGTTGCCTGGGGCTGGGGTCCCTCGGGCCCCTTGGAAGATTAGGGTGCAGCTTCTTTCCCCTAGGCCTGAAGAAACCCAGGAGACCAGGTAGGGGAGTATCCCACCCTCTCTTAGGATCGGGGTGATTCATAGGAGGGGTTTCCTGGCTTGTCAAGTACCACTCCGTTCGAGCTTTTCAGTGATGCGGGGTGATATCCCAGGAGGACCAGCGGGGCAAGTATTTGGAGGAGGATTCCCGGGTTGATTTTGTTGACCTGTTTCCAGGTAGAGTAGGGTATCCCATCCGGGCCCGGGGCCGAGGTTGGAGAGCACTTGGAGACAGCCGCAGCTATCTTGTCGGTCGTCAGGGGGGGTGCCGACTTGTGTGGCCTAAGCTTAGGCGGTGGTGAGAAGTGTTCCTTAGGGGGAAAGAAGTGGTCAAGAAGGACATTGTTCATCTGTAGTGGGCTCTCGGCCCCTGGGAGGGAGGGGAAGCGTGGCTGGGCACACCGGTAGGCGAACCTCTTAGCCGTCCAAAGGCTCTGGGGTGTACAGGCCAGCAGAAAGGATGTAACATGTGTACATGTTCCGGTAACGGTACACAGGAGCGGGCAGTGCAGGATCTCCTATGTTTTGTTGATTTATATTTGGTTTATTTGATTTGATTTCAGCTCCGCCATTGTCTCTGAGTCAGATAGGCTATGCTATCGTATTGCTATGTTTAGTTTGCTTTGCTGGAAGTTTAAATTTAGGATTCCGGGCATGGAATGGTCATGTAACACTGCCGAGGGCTGAGCATTCTTTGTTCCTTTCTTTGCTCTTGCCGGATTACAGGATTCCGGTATGTGCGCAGCTACTGGTAATGATCGGAATTGCAGGAAGGCTATCGCTCTTGGGTTTTGTATTTAAACCAGTCTCCTGGCTAGCAGGAGACAGCAGACTTCGACAGACCTTCAGTCTAAGAATACACTTGGTTGAACGGCAATCCCTGAGTCCCTAAGTTCTATTTGTCCTTCAACTATTATCTGTTACCTCCGGTCCCTTGAAGCCTCCCTTAGTACCAGCGCTAGCAGGTCTATCGCCGGTCCTACTGTATTTTCGTTAGACAGGAATAAACCTGTTACATTTTTTTGCCTACAGCAGGTGAAAACCCTTTGTTCTCAGGATTGGGAACCGCCTGGTAGGATTGATCACCCTCCCAGTATCTTGATAACTAGTTAGAAGCAGGAGCGGCAGGGAAAGGAACTCCCGGCTCAGGTGCTACATTCACAATGGCAGAACACAGGAGCAGAAGCGTTACCAGGTCCGGTAGGGCCTACAATCGTCCCTCAGTAGAACCCACAGACGATACTCCAGAACCAACCACACAGGAACCAACCCCTGGGCCCACGCCAGGCTCAGCAGATACACTGGCTAGAACTAGTCACCTCCTTCCAGGAGACCTAGATACAGATTCAGACGAAGACCACAACCTCACAGCTGAGGAACTCATTCAAAGAGAAGCCCGGCGGCTTGAGGAAAGAGCAGCAGCAAGAGCAGCAGCCCAGTAAACTTCGGAAACTGAACGCCGACCAGCACGCCCCACCACAAGCAGGTGGGGAGCACCCAGCATTCTAGGAGTCTTTGGAAGTCAGACACCAACTAGAGCGCCCTCTAGAGCATAGAGAGCAATCACTACCCGGTACATTCATCCCAGACACACCAGAAAGACCCTCAAGATCCAGGAGCGCCAGAGAGCCCCCTGAACGATCAGACCCACCACCTCCAGACCCAGACCCACCTACAGGCACTATGGCAGACCCAGGCCCAGCGAGGTTGCCACCTCCCAAGCTCCCCAAACCGCCAATGTTTAGTGGGGAAGGAGAAGACCTGAAGCCAGACAAACTCAAGCGATGGCTTAGAACAGTCAAAAAGCATCTAGCAAGATCAGGACTGAACGATGACTCCCCTGGAGTGGCAGATTACTATGGCGCCAACACAGATGGCAAGGCCAACAACGCATATCAGACGCTAGACAGAGAGGTGGAGGACCTAACTCTAGCGCAGTTAACCCAACGCCTTCAGCAGCTATTCGAAGCCTCTACAAACACCGATGATACCTATCACAAGTGGCAGAATATCCACCAGAGAGCAGGCGGACAGCCAGCACGCATAACGAAGATAGCTAAAGAGCTAGCGGACCTCAAAGGATCCCTCCCAGCAGGATCTATCTCAGACTATGCACAGAAGCAACAATTTCTCGATGCTATGGACTCTAGACTACGCCGAAATGTTGAGCCCCAGCTGGGACCAGAAGATACCTGGGACCAAATGGTAGCTGTGGCAGAACGCTATGACGCTACCATGTATAGAACTGGCGGCTACAAAGGCAGCGATAGAAGCAAGGCTTCTAGCAGCAAACCCCATACACCAAAGAAAGAGAATACCTACCGCAAACCCTCTACCACATCAACGCCCAGGAACCCAGGCAAAGGAAAGGCCCCCGCTAAGAAGAGGACCTATACCAAGTCCAACAAGCCCAGCAAGGCTGAAATGGATCGCCGCAAGGCAGATGGAGCCTGTTTCTACTGTGGAGAAAGCGGACACATGGCAAATGAGTGCCCAAAGAAAGAAGTTAAGACCAACCATGTTCGCCTCTCTGAGGAAAGCCCAGACAGCAGCGAAGGCGAATATGAGCCCGATACAGACAGCACAGAGGA
>Ga0307513_10004504_pt1 | contig 18587 bp, 16 predicted proteins | sample 15_EM_MG_FD_202174 | JGI IMG/M metagenome (GOLD analysis project Ga0307513, IMG submission 202174) | Populus trichocarpa ectomycorrhiza microbial communities from riparian zone in the Pacific Northwest, United States - 15_EM | ecosystem: Host-associated > Plants > Roots > Unclassified | place...
TTTCACCAAGGCAGCTAATCCTGTTGACCTCTTTGCGAACAAGACGACAGGCTCTGGTCTCATATCCACCACAGCACCAGAGCATCCTCCTCAACATAGGGAGAGTTCCAATTCTGATATTCCGGATGCAAAGGGTGGGTCTAATGGATTATGGAAGACCCGCCAGTCTCACAGGACTGCAACTGGTCATTCGCAAATATCTTACTTCTGCCTTATCCCACAGTTATACCTTCTTTCCTGCCATGTGCTATGCCGCCAGTCTCAGAACATAGTAAGCACGCGTCTCCCCCACCATCTCTTCGATTGCTAAATGTCATCGATCTATGCCCTCTGTCGCCCAGGTATGCCCCCTCCAGAACAAGCCCCACTGCGATACCCGTTGGAGGCAGTGGCAAGTACAGCGCGCCACAGTACACACTTTCCCCCTGGGCACCTACCACCTTTGGAACCTCGACCGTCAAGTCCTGTCATTCCCCCCGATTTCAACGCCCTTGAATCCATTATTCGAAGAGGTTCGCCTCCCGTACGCGATCCAGAGCTTATGACTCGGCACCCCCAAAATGGCCCAATAAGTTCTGCCCCCCGTCGCAAACCTTGGAAATCGGAAGATATGTTGGAGCCGTCAGCTGGTTCCATCCTCCCCGGCCAGCAACTCAACGTGCCAGCGCCCAGTCTTCCTCCAGGATACCCGGGGTGAGCCAATTAATTGCCCCATGCCACTCTTCTGGCACACTGATTCACCGTCCAGGACCCGTTTCCTTCTCGGTGATACCCCGCGCAAATCGCGTGTTGAGACTCAGATCATTACTTTGGAATCCAACGGAAAGCGTGTCACGAAGTATCATTATATTCACGTCCCTCAGTCTGCCTCGGTGAAAAGGTACAAAATGCCTCCGAAGAACGTCCCGCGTTTGTCACAATTAACTGGACGCTAACATGTCCTAACCATCTGCAGCGAGTGCCATTCTCTCTCTCGAGGCCCTTGCGATCCCCTCGTCGTACCCTGCCGTCCAGGCAATCCCCTGTCGCATGTGCTATGCTAGAGAAGCAAAGCGCAAACTTGAGGCATACCCAGAAACCCTCCCGCAGAATCTCAGCCCCACCTCGCCCAAGCATAGACGGTCATTCATGCCAAACCATCCCCCGGCGACGACACGAGTGTCCTGACGCCGGTCCATCTTTAAACCCATACCAAACTGGAAAGCCACAGCCAAGCTTGTACACTCAACTAACTTCATTGCACCTGAATCCCCTACATGCCCTGGATGCGAATGCGCTTGCCTGTCTCGAGGAGCACCCAAATAAAGATCCCATGGAAAGCAAAATTCACGTCCCCGCTACAGACATGCGGTTGGCGACAGACTCATTTGGAGGCACCCCTGTCCACGACTTTAAGTATAAACGTGCTCTATTTCCGACTCCGAAGGCTCGACCAGCAGTGGAACTAGCTCAAGGTGGCCGCGAAGGAACGCGATGTTCTCTTAGAAAGGTCCCAGGACGAAATGCTAGCTACTTTGAACTTCCAGGATGGTGCCCATGATGCAGACGAGACCTTTTTCTCAGGCAAAAAGAAGACACGGCGATCTCGGCATAAACCCCGTCCTCCTTTGTACATGGATTATGACCCCCTCAATTTGCTCAACCTACTCATCGCGGGAATGGGGAGCTGGTTGAACCAAGCGATTCTCCTCACGAACCATTACCTACTACTCTCTCATTCTATCATGTGCATATCTCTCGTTTCGCTACTATTCTGCCTTCACTGACAATGCTTTCCAGGCAGGCCCTCGTCTCGTCCGGCGGGTTGTCTACCAGCCACATACCGCCCTTCACCAGGAACCCCTTCTGAGAGGACACCGCTATCGCCGTATCACCGAACCCGTGGTCGAACTGAATGCCTGCGCCACTTGTCAATCTTTATTTTAATTTCCGCCTGTCTATGTTGGCCTGGTCGCTCGCGCTGCGCGCTTGAGCATCATCTCGTGTTTAACGAAGTTCTTTAGAAGTGCCCTTTGTCATTTCTTATTCTTAGTGACACCCCATTCAATACCCCTATTCCAGATTTGGTGCTCCAGCTGGTTGACATTTCTCTTTTATCTCAGCTGTTTGAGGCCCACCATTTATCAACCTTTGGATTCAAGGGTTTCCCTGGTCTCCCTCCCCTTCACCTTAGTGCACACCATGCTTGTAGTGCCAACCGTTACCCTTTAGATAAATGGCGTAGAACTTTCACGTGCCTTCTCGTGGCTCGAGCTCGAATGACATGGCTCTCACTCCTCCCACTCCCGGTCACTATTGTTGGACCCTGGTCTCTGTCATAGCTCGTCTCCTTCCCTGGTGCCTTTGTATTCTCTATGGTCGCTTCGTATTTGCCATTAAAAATCTTTGTGATATCTGTGCGTCTCTTCAGCCACCTCTAATGAGCTTCTGCCCTTACAATTCCAGACCTACCTAGGCCGTGTAGGGGCAACTCACAACTACAGCTAGCTGCGCCATGGAAATCTTAGAGACCTCAGATGGTAGCAACCGCATAAAAGCTAACATTGACGTAATAACACGGCTTGAGGCTTCACAGAATCCCCTCCGCCTGGTAACACTCCTGTAGTATAGCTGGTGTCCTCTACAGTTCTCCCGATGGACCCACATCCTGTTCCATCATTTGATGTCTCCTTTCCAGCTCATCCGACACAGTGCACGAGATAGACCATGCCTTGTCACGTTCGTGATTGTGAACGATCAAATGTGAGAGGAGCATCTATTGGATATGACCCAAATTGTTAACCTAATTCACGAGGAATGACCACAAGAAGCGCACGACGATATGCAGAACAACCGAGAAAACCTCTAAAGACCGCCCCAGCTCCATTTACTCATTACGGCACGTCTATAGGGAGCAGAATTCTATCACTTTGGTTACCCCTTTACAGAGCTTAGTCAATATATTGCGATAACTGTTGGGGGACTGACAGGGGCAACATACGAGTAAGGAAAATAGTCAAATCCACTGCTCCCACCATGTTCTTCCTCCGGACTCTCCCATATATCCTCCATGGCTCTCTCAAGGTCTGGCCCAGGGAGCCGATACTTTCTCGAGCGATGGCGATGGCGGCGTCCATGCACGGACCCTGTCCTACTGTGGGAGAGACCCAGAGGCGCAGGGGTAATGTGAACCCTAAATATTGGATGCGTTTTTGCTGGTAGAGACGGTGGTAGAGGTGGCTCGAGTCCAGCTTTTGTGAAGATTGCATGGAGGCGGTTGCACGGACGAAACGTGCTATCGTGGTCGTGAGATTTGGAAGGATATATAACCACGAGAGAAATGAGGAGGAAGGCGATCAATATGGGTAGGCAGAGCGTAGATAGGTGAAACGGCCGAGCGAGGGAGAAGTAAGGAGCTGGGGAGGACGGGAGACGATAGTGGGTGCCATCTGCGAGAATGCGAGGTTATAGATGGCCCCGAATATAGAGGACGGGCGGTACTCACTGGAGGACACCGGTAGCGATTCAAAGACGCTACTAAGAGATGCGGCTAGAGTAGAACCACTCCTGTACACTCCAAAACCCATACTTCCGGCCGCTAATAAATACGAGTGAGGTGAACGGGACAACGGGCTGCCAACGGGCTGCCAGCAGAGGCAGCAGAGGCAGCAGAGGAGCGGCGCACGAGTTCCTCGAATCGAGAGACGGACATATTAAGAGGAAAATCTGGTTTGTTATTTCCGCTCGATCCAGAACGTCAGTACGGTCCAGCGTGGCGGCGGCAACAGAGAAGGTAATGACGTCAGAGCAAAGCTGGTTTCATATGCAGAACCCGCGGCACACGTTTCCCTCGGCATGTCCCTCGGAAATTTACTTGTGCCGTCTCGCCTCGCCCCTACACCCTACATCTCTACTAGATCCCTAATGTTCTTGCTCCCAACAATCCTTTCCAATCTCATATAGTCATACTTCGAATAAACCAGCTTCGCGGTCACGTCCTCCGCGACCACTCCCTCGTCCAAGAACGGGAAGCTTAAAAACTCGGTGTAAAACTCGGTGTGTTCGGGTGGTGCATAGAATATAATATTGCGCACGCCTCGGATCTTGTACCTATCGTTGCATTGTAGCTTACGTCGACATCGTGAATCGAGAGTAAATACTCACCGCCGGAAGAAATGAAACCGTTCGGTTACGAGCAGGAACCGCTTGGTTCCGGTGAAGAAAGCCTGTCGAGTACGAGATATACTTTTGTTGTCTGAGTCCCTGTTCGCGTGAAGATCAGCACGATCGGTGCTGAGAACGAAGGCGAATCTCACTCCGAGAGGACGCCGAATGTCACGTCGCCTCTTGCTTTGAGCCAGTTCCGAACACGGCAGTAGTCAAAGTAAGATGATACGAAGATGACGGTGTTGGCACTCTGCATAGCCGACTTCAGGAGCTCAGGAAAGATCTGCCCGGGATCAGAGTGTCAATATGATAGGTGAGTATTGCAACAAACCGGCTATCGGCGATTGCGCGGACCCACGTGTGTAGTGAAGAACTCGAATCGCTTATTAATTTCGTCCTTGGTACTGAGGCCCTCGAATTTCATAAAGTTCTGAGAGAGCATTCAATACATGTTGCACTCACCGCCCTACCGCATGACCGCATAGAGTTGATCACATACCTGCTGAACACCTTCAGGTACCTGCGCCGGCGACCATACAGCCTCCGTCCGGATCCTCCCCGCAACATTCCTCAGCTCTTTATTGAACAACGAACGAATTTCAGGTGTTTCGTATGACGACAGGAGTATAGACTGTCGGAGATGGGATGCCCTGAATGAAGTTACGATTCCTGTGCACTTGCCCAGCTCGTTGACCGAAATACGTACTGTCCATCCAAGTACCAGGGCTTGATGCGAGAGAAGTCGGAGTCGTGAGACTCTTTGGGTAAGAGGTTGAGGTGCGAAAAGACGAGCTACCCAGGATATGTGAGATTGATTCGAGAGGGAGGTGATATCAGTCAATTTTTACCTGCAGATGACTCCAATTCTGCATGGTCAACACATCCAGTTGATCCACCACGAGGATCTCGATAGATGAAAGGAAGTCTCCATGTCTTAGAAAACGAAAGTAAGCATCTGGCCTTCAAGCAAATAGCGAAATGGTCAATTACTTTTCCTTTTCAATAATGTGTCTTAATCCCAACGGACTAGACACGATGATGTCACTCGAATAGAAATCCGAAAACAGCTTTATGCTCTTCCGCGTAACCTTGATGCCCACCCGAAAACTATCATCGATATTTCCCTTGAAATTTTCCACATGGTCGTCAGGATACGCCCCATGAGAGGCGATGAGGAGCTTATCCGTCGCTCCTGCCGGCAGGGTGAACTCGGTGTTAAAACGCGATCGGTTTTCGACTTGATGTGACGGCAGGCGTTCTAGCAAGGCAGAGATCCAAGCGTGCGCAAAGGAACGGAAAGGAAGGAGGATAAGGACTGAAGGGCGGGTGAAACCTTGGTCGAGCAGCGTCGTGGGCTCCGGTTGAGGCGCGGAGGGCTCTCTGGCATTTGAGAGGCGTTCGTTGTTTTTTAGGACTCGTCGACGGATTCTGGTGATGGGTTGAGATATATCAGATGTAATGGGCTGCAAATAATGGTACGCAACTTACTTGAGGATGTGGTTGAGGAAGTGAAGGGTGATCGCTTCCCTTGACGGTTGCCGTGACTTGAGATCCATCTTCGACCAGTACAAGTCTTGGTAGGATGATAGCGTAGTGAGAAGGTCATGTTGAATGGCATGACCTGTGGTGGGAATTAGTTCCCTGTAGTCTCGCGCGAACGAAGATCTGGCCTTTGGAGGACTTCCAGGTAGACACTTGCTTCTCCAGCTTGTCGACCACCTATTTTCGATAGTCAGATAGGTTATTGAAACAGCATCAACTCCGAACGTACTATGACTTTTGCCTTCAAGGTATCTTCGCTGACGCTTTCCGGAACTTGCAAGATTGCAGAGCCCAATTTGCCACATGATCGACTAGAGGTCTTCCACTGCCCCTCTTCGATATTTCTTCGAGCGGGGTCAGTAAGGTGCCTCGATGACGCTCCAAAGTGCGCATTGAACGGATCGTCTGGAACTGGAAATGTGTCAGTGAGGATTCAATATATAGAACAAAGTCAAGTAGCGAGGTAGGACAGTTCATGAGGGTCATAGAGACAGAACGCGAGGACGTTCCTTGGGACCAAAGCAAGCCGATTTCATTGCATGCTTGACCAAGCGTCAGACCATCAGAGGCGTCCCAAGTATCCACAATGGATATGTCTTGGTTCCGAATCAACTGAACGAAGAACAAAAGCCGGTCGTACTTTCTGTTTCCTTTTCGTCGCTGAGGTCCACCATGACACTCTCCTTCCCAGCCTCTATAAGTTCTCGCTCGAATTCTTTGGGGTTTTCCTCCACATTTGGAACCACTACACGTTTTCCTCCCAGTTTTTTGACGGGTGGCAGAGTGAGAGAGTCGTCGAAATCGCGTTTCCTCTTGCGAACCTTAGTGACACTGGCGTTCAAGAGCGTCAGGAGCTTGGTTGTCACCACATTATCGATCTCTGCGGCAGCCATTTCCGTGGTGGAGAACAAAGGGGCATTATAAGATTTCTTTCGGTTTGAAAACCACGAACCAGTGGTTCATATATCTGACCCATGGTTATAACCGTAATATTTCTGGAGAGTTGTAGTTATCATTAGCGAAGCGGCACCGAAGCCTCTCCAAAGGATTAGTCTAGGAGATGATGCAGAAATCTTGACATATCCCACACGGGTTGGTATTAATTAGAGGATCTAAATGTACTTCTACTCATCATCCTTTTTACCCCGCAGCCGCTCCAGCAGCATTTGAACCACATCCTTTCCCTTCTCCCGACGGTGCGCGATTTCCTTCTCTGTGAGCACCATTTTGGGCGCTCCAGGAGGTGGCCGGACTGTACCTAAAGGCCGCGCCTGTGCAGCCGCTATGGCCTCGTGCACCTTTGCTACATACTCCTTCCACAGCTGCTTGGCCGACTTCCAACCGAACGGACCCGGCAAGAGGGCCACAGCAGGCATATCCCGTTTTGGGTCTAGTCTGAACTCCTCACGCCCTCGCTCTGTTCTAGCGCCATTCCCCGTCAGTTTGCGGCCTTGGGACCGAATCGAGGGACCGGGGGACAGGAAAAGACGCACTCATCCTGCACTATCCTGCCGATTGCCTCCCAGACCTTCTCTACACCCTCGCCACCAGGACCCCAGTAGTCCACCTCCTCTCGACTCAATTTCCCTAGGACATATTGCTCCAACGGCACTCCATTGGGTGGGCGCCCAATACCCAGCCGTATTCGATAGAAATCTGAAGTTCCTATTGCACTTATGACGGACCGTACTCCGTTGTGTCCACGAGCTGAACCCCCGAACCGCGGGGAAACAGCGCACGGTTTTTGGTCGATCGAATCGTGCAGGATTATCGTACGGCGGTTGCGCGAATGAAATGTTTGAGTATTATGAAGCTTTTCTTCGTATGTCTTTTTCACTGCGCGTCCAGACTCGTTCATGAAGAGGTCTAGAGCGGTGGTTGAGTGTTCAGCACCCGACGAAGAGAAACATGACACACTGGTTTTTGCAAACGTGAGTTTAAGGTTCGGACTCGCGAGCTGTGTAGGTATACTCGTTCGCGTTTCTGCGTGGTACGCGAGCACTCGGGACTCATACCTAAGCTTGAGGTCAAATCGTGCAGCCAGGCCCTCAACGACGAGCTGGGCGACACTATTAGATTTTACTCTATGAGTGCCAGTAAAAATACAACAAACAAGTGGACAAGGACGCACCTATGACGCGTTTTTGGATAAGATAAGTTTCCAAGACCAAAGACGAGCATCCTCCCGGGTCCACGTGTCCTCCAAATGTATTTTGACTTCTGTTGTACAATCTGCCGGAGACGAGGACGCCAAGGTGCAGAAATGCGCATCGGCCGCTGGGGACAGAAAACAAGTGAGTCGTGAAGATGAGCATAGTTACAAACCCCATACACCTAAGCTCTTTCTGGTGTTTATACTTCATTGTACATACTTAGTCTGTCAGTATGTCACTACTATGCGTCCTCAGGAAACAGTTCGACAAACCAAAGAGGAGGTATCAAATACCTCCTATTACACAAATGTATATACCCCTGACCCCAAGACTCTCCGATGCATCACTAGGACCCCAGTCCCAGATTTCGATCGGCATTGCGGAAGAGATATCTCCAGTCCTGAGGTGATGGGATTTTCGCCACGTGATCCTTTTCCTCTTGATCGTTACATGGAACCTGAATACATAGGCCTCGTCCGACCCTCATGGCCGTGCCATGGCCGGTCCAGCTATGCGCCGGAAACACGGTTGGCATACGGTGGAGTGCGCGCGCTAAGGGCGGATTGATAGCTCCGCCGGCGGAGAAACGACGAACTTGTCCTATCGCATGAAGGACCGTGATAAACATCTCTGAGTTTTCCACTCCCGTAATTCTAATCGAGAATTTTGTGATCTTGGAGTATCCTCTCTTGGAGCGCCGCCATTTGTGCGGGGAACACCCGGTCCATGACCGATCGTACGCAGTTCCTATGGCGATTCACAGCGGTCTTCTTGACTTATCGAAAGTTTCCTGTGAACGGAGGGCCATTGAAGAAGATGATGCTCAATTGATCAGTATGAATATACAGAGAGACATATACGAATGGTAGAGCCACAAGACACGACTAAATGCACGGACACAAAAGAGAGCTAAATATGAACGAAAAACTACAGGCACGTTACTCCAGGCGCCTGGATTTAGTTCGAGATGTATATCTCGGAGCACCATCGGCTTTTCGAGCAGGGATATCCATCCCGAGCTCCCCCACCCCCAGATTTAGCGAACTGAGGGCCGCTCTCCGAGCACTAGACGAAGCCTTGGCGTCTGAATCCGAGGATGGGCCCGCGTCAGCACCAAAGGGTCCAGACCTGTTCTCCCGCGCTCCTCGCAGCCAGCCTCCTGTCCTGGTTTTGCTCGTGATCGGTTTGGAAGTCCGAGCAGGCTGTTCTCCTGACGTGAGTACGGAAGTTGGGTGTACAGTGACTTTATTATTCGTAGCTCTAGACCTCGGTCTGGATGTTGTACTTATCAAGGGCTCCTTAGAGGTTTGTGCAGCTGAACCCGAGCCCTTGTGTATCCCGATATCCTCCTTGGTGGAATCCAAAGGTACTGGATATTTGTCATTACCCAGTGGGAGAGCCGGTGCTGCGGAAGGGACACCCATATTGACGACCCAAGCGGTACTTGTAGCTGTGATTAAGGCATCCCGATCTGATGTAGTCGCACTGATAGTCCTTGAACGGCTGGGCGTAAAACCGTTTCGAGGGACTGTCCCATCACGAAGCATGGCACGACGTAGACGGGAGGGGGTGGTGCTCGCCAGTACGGGCGCAGGCGGAAGCCGCTCTTCAGGATTTGGGTCGAAATCGTCTGGTAACCTCCTCTTTCGACTAGCAGAGCCAGGCGTAGTACTCTCCTCTGGATGCGGAGAAACATTGTCCTCTCTTGCAAGTGGAAGCGGCACCTGGACTGGCTCAGCGGAAATGGTGGATGGAAGGGTCTGAACAGGAGCGACCATATCGGGTGGCTTGGTAGATTTTGTCTCTGACGCCGTGCCCAACGATGAGGTAGGACGAATGGTTGAGGCAGCAGCTTGTCGATGTACGATCGCATTGCTGGCAAGTACGAAAGGCGCGGACGATTTAGATGGGGCTTTAGTTGAATCAAAAGAAGTAGTTTGTTGTATCTGTGAATTGGATGGTTGACGGACTTCCGCAGAAGCCACCCTTGAGCCCGCCGATTCATTTGCAACAAGTTTCGGCCCCGGCACGTCGTTGGTAGGCGCAGGAGGTGCTGTGGATGGCGCAGCAGCCTGGAGTTCCTCGATAGTGCGAGTCGCATCCCGCAGCTTCCGGCTGAGACTATCAACCTTGTTGCTGAGCTTCCTGCGCTCTTGAAGCAGTCTAATGGTGGTCAATGAGCCATAACTAAATGCTGCGAAAAGTGCCGTACCCCAAAATGCGGTCTTCCGCTTTATCAATTTCATTGCTTTTGTATTCACACACTTCTTCGAGTCGCCTAGCTTCTTCTTGCACTTGCTCGATTTGCTTCTCAAGTTGGACGATTTTGATGTCAGCTTCAGCATCACGAACAGTGGTGCTGGCAGCCGCAGACGCCGCTTGCTGTGCTTCGAATAACGCCTCTTCAGATTGAGCAAGCTCCTTTCGCAATCCATCCACCTGAGATTGAAGGAGAGTAATGTCGGAAGCTCTGCGCGCCTGAGTTAGCGAAGCTAGATAAGAAGAGATTGTGAAAATGACATACTTTGACTCGGCCGTTTCCAGAGCACGACGTTTTTCCGTCAACTCCACTTCGCACCGCGTAAATCGGGCCCGCGCCTCCCTTAATTCCTCAGAAAGTGCATTATGCTTCGCCTCGAGAGCATTTACCTCACTCTCCAACGCGCTATATGCCTGTCGTTCATGATTGAGGATCAACACCATCTCATCCAGTTCTTGATCTAGTCCCGATTGCCGTTGGATCTCCTCCTTCAGATGGCGGATCTCCGCTTGGAAGACGATGGCGCCTTCCTTCTCGGCCTCGAGTTGTCCCTTCAGCTCTGCTCGATGTTCCTCTTCAGAAACGAGTCGTTCTTCCAGCCTTTTGGTGGCCGGGTTCTCTTGAGCGGCCCCCAAAGCAACCTTGAGCTCTTCGACTTCGTTCAGGAGCACTGCACGCGTTCCTTCCGCAGCTTCCCGCGCAGCAGACGCAGCAACAGCATTGGTTTCCGCTTCGGCCAGCCGGTCGTTGAGGACTTCGACAGCATGCTCATGTCCCCTCAATATACCCTTGCGCGTCTTCTCCGCAGCTTGAAGTCGGCTTTCAAGGTCAGCAACGTGCATCTCCGAGACCTTGAGCGAATCGAGAGCATTTTGCAACTGCCCATTAAGCTCCCCAACTTCGCCTTTCAACCGACCGGCTGTGTCTCCAAGTTCACGCTCATGGCCATGAGCATCAACCTTGGCGAGCTGGTTCAGGCTGGACAGCCGACGGGCCTCTCTCCCGCGAGACTGAACTCGCTGCATCTGCTCCTCCAATGCCGCACGGGTATTGCTTATTTCTTGTTGTAGATGCCTGACCATTGCGATAGCCACCCTACGCTTGCAAACCCCATCAAATAGTGCTTTCATAACCTCCGTGATCTCTCCATCCCTTTCGAAGAGTTCCTCGCCTCTGCGTTCAAGCTCGCCCTTGACCTCGTCTAACTCCGCATCGACCTTCTCCAGTGCCTGCTTATCAAATGCCCAACTCTCACGTACACGATGCGCATCCTCCTCAAGACACGCCCGCTCACCCCCAAGTGCCTCAAGTTCCGAGCGCATCGAATCAATCGTTTCCTCCGCGATTTGAAGGTTCGTCTGCAGGCGGCGGATCTCATGCTGGTGGATTCCGATCTGTTCTGTGCGCCTATCCACACGCAGTTCGAGCTCTTCGATGTACTTAGCTGCTGCGCCCGAGGAATAGGAGTGTGCTCGTGGAGGAGACGGGTTGTAGGAAGGCTGAGGGTCGAAGTTAAACGCCATGCATTGATCTTCGTCCTCAATTGCGGAGCTGGAGCCGGAACGAGATTCGGATGGGTCTTCGTGGACGGCGAATGCGTGTTCAAATTGCATCGGTTGTTGGAGGGCAGATTCGGCCAGCCAGGAGCCTGAACTTTCTTCTGCAGGTGGCTGATGTGAGGCGAAAAGCAAGGGGTGAATCGACTGGTCGATGTTGATAAGAGGAGCGGTGCGCGCTGGTGAGACAGAGGTACCGATAAGTGAGTGTTGAATGATGAAATCGTATCGCTGAACCGTAGTCGCGAGAGCCTCGATGACGTTCCCGAAGTATCTTGCCCTTTGCTCCTGAAAAGCAGACTCAGATGTGAGCTTGGCAAGCTGAGCATCCTTCTCCAGTACGGCAGACCGGACACCCTCGAGCTGTTCCTCGACAACCTTGACTCTTTGCAAATCCCTCTGTCTATGGTCTTCGACAGTGGCGTGAACCGCATTCTCAATCACCTTGGCCTCGGCTCTCAAGAATCCTACATCGCGCCTCAGTTGGTCCCTCTCCCCCCTGAGTCGATCGACTGCAGCGAGTAGTCGCTCGAGCACCTCAACTTCTTCCTCATTCGACTCCGGCGGAAGCAACGTAGTTGGTTTCATCCTAGGTGTCAATTCGTCCTCTCCTTGCTGTCGTTGCGTAAGTTGAAGTTCGTGCTCAAGGACCTGCACGCGTTCAACGGCCTCCATCCACTGCCGATTACGTTCGCGTGCTTCGCTGGCCGTGCTGCGATCCGCGAACTCCTCGTGTAACTTTTCCAGCTGCGCCTCGAGCTCCGCGGCGCGTTTCTCAGCGGCCGTACAGGCACGATCTGTTTCCTGCCAGAGGGTGCGATGTTGGTCGGCCATAGTGCGAGCCTTCTGGAGGGCTGATCCACACTGAGCTAGGTCGTGCTGTAGGGTTTGAACCTGACCACGAGCAGAGGCGAGGTCTACTTCCGCCGTCCTGGGAACCATGCAAATGAATATTTCTGTTCGATTAAGAGGTAAAGAAATACCCACTCTCGTCGATGCTCGCTCTGCACTAGCGAATCCTTCATGGTTTCCTTCTCATTTATGAGCTGCATGTTCTTCTCGCGCTGCGCTTCGAGCGACTCGCGGTAGTGGGCGGTGTTCTAAACCAAAAATATATCAGAATCCCTGCGGTGGCAAGCAGTAAGAGCGGGGAACGGACGCACCTTGAAATTAGTTTTGAACAACACCAGTTCCTCCTTCGCACGTGCCGCTTCGTTCCTCGCGTCTTCAAGCACCACCTCAATGTCCTCCGAGAAACGAGGGGCGGGCAGATCCTGGAACTGCAGTTCGTCCAGTCGTTCTTGTGCGGCAGCGAGCTGGTCGGTCTTCCTCTGCAGCTTACTCTGAAGCTCACGGTTCTGCTCCTTCATCGCCGCCAACTCCGCGCAGACTACATCTTCCGCTCTCAACGCACGCTCGTACTCCTCTCTGCTGACTCCAGTGTCCACGGTCTGACGGGCGAACCTGAGCTCATCCTGTGCTTCCTCGAGCGCAGATTGCAGCTCTGCACGTTCGGTCGCGAAGCGCTTCTCCAGTGCAAATTTCTCGTTTTCTGCTTTGAGTAGGCCGTCGGTCGCGTGGCTTAATTTCGACTCAGCGGTTCGGAGGGCGGTTTCGGTAGATGCGAGGGCGACACGGGTCGCTCGAAGGTCATCCTCGAGGCGGCGGGTGGTAGTCTCAGGGGCGAGAGAGGACGAGCGGGGTTGTTTTCCCTTCGGTACAGGTATGGAGGATATGGTAGAGGGGCGGCCGCGGGCCATGGACGAGGAGGGTCGCGGCGGGGGCGTTTGGTTGCTGTTAAGGCGTGCATTTTCCGCCTGCAAGTCGCGCACTTGCTTTTGGAGTGCCATGACCTTTTCCTGTTGTTGCTTGCTTGAGGCAGCTGTGGAACCGAGAACATCTAGCTGCTGTTCGACGTGTTTGCGGGACGTCTCTGCTTCTTTCGCGCGTCCATTTGCTTGGTCTAACACTGTTTCTTGATTTGCGCGTAAGAGTTGTTCTTGCCGGAATTCCTAAAGACCGAGTTCAGAGTCGAAGCACGTAGTAGAAAAAGCTGAAGTCGCGTGCCTCTGTTCGCTTGCGTAGTTGCTCTTCGAGTTGGACACATCGTGATTCTTCATTGTGTAGCTAGATTCTGTGAGCTCAGACGACTTATGGCCGCCGTGGAGATGGAAGCGGACCTTGTTTGTGGCATCTGCGAGGGCCCGCGTGGCTGCGTTGAGCTGTTCGGTGACCTTGAGCAGCTGGTCCTGTGTGTTTACTAGGGTTATATCTGGTGGTTAAGTCAGCTCAAACGCGTGACAAGCGCGCCCGCAACGACCACAACGACCGCGACGACCAGGACGACCGCGATGACACAACTCACTATTTCTGTCGTTATTCCTGCGCCTGTTTGTCGAGCTGCCCGGTTGAAAGTCATCGTTGTCTGCCCACATCGTGACTTACGTCGTCGACGACGATAACACGATAAGAGGCAGGGAAAGTGAGTCACGTGCATTGGACAAACAGCGACTAACCACCAATGACCACGCTCACTCGGAATGCATTCCGGGACCTCGTACAGTCGCACAGAAGTGATGAGAATGATGTCACTGCTCACATTATCGATCGCGAATACGAGGTAATCTTGAGAGCTTACGACGGAGAGCAACAGCGACACTACCACACCATATCTCATATCCACACCATGTGGGCAGCATGGGTGGACCACTATACCACCAGTGTCGCACAGTCTATCGATAGTGACTATTCCGACAAAGTGGTCCGGTTGGCAATCCTGTTCCATGAGTACGGTCTGCAGACGCCTTACCGCTTGAGTAGTTGCTTACACGGCCCTGCGATTCAGCATAGTATATGACCCCCTTGCAGATCACGGGGAAAACGAGCGTAGGAGCATCGAGCAATGGATTCGGTTCGCCCAGTCGCTCCGTCTGGTACGCCTCTCTGGCTAGACATCCCAAGAATTCAACACGAACACCTTGACCTCTCCACTGGCCCCAGGACAAACAACTAGTCGACGACGTCAGGCTGCTTATTGAGGCCACCATCTCCCACAAGCTGCCCGACCCGCCATACCCGGATGCGCTGCCCGAGTTTCTCGATCTGGACCTTTTGGTACTCGGGGCAAGTTGATCACCTGCTAAATGAGACGCTCACTGAACGTGTACTGACATTCGCCCCAGTCTTCGCGAGAGGAGTATGCCGAGTATGCTGCTCAGATCCGAGACGAGTATGCGCATTATTCGAAAGAAGCTTATATAATAGGGCGTACAACGGTATTGGAACATCTGAAAGAGGGGAATGCCATTTATTTTACGGAATACTGGCGGAAGCAGAGACAGCACACTGCTCTAGCGAACATCGACTGGGAACTCGGGCAGCTCAGCGCTGGCAACGTCGCAGATGCTGTGTCATGATGCTAGTCACAATCAGTCATCATCTTTCCTAATAAGCACACGTCTCGAATTGATTTGGTCAGAAAGCTGGGTAATTGTAATTCATTTGGCCCTTGGGCCTTGGAGCTTGAACCTGACCGGGTCGTCGTCTGAGCGCCGAGGTCGTACGACGAGCAGCATGGGTGAGACATAACAGGGTATTATTCTCTTAATACTATTATATGCTAATGAGGCTGGCTGTACCGTAGCCAGCAGCGTATCGTTTCCCTCGACGGGAGACGAGCTCGAAGACCAAGCACCCTCTCCCCTCGTGCGTCGAACACCCCACCTTCCATTCCGCCGTATTTCTCTGCCAGCTGTACCCTGCCAAGCTGCGATCGCACATGCACGAGCTGCCCAGGCTCCAGTGGCGTCCGCATCTCCATCGAACCGGTTCTCCATTGGGTCCCTCCCAGAGGAACAGCAGCCAGCAAGCCACAATAACCACAGACTGCATAATATTGACCTTGGGCTGCAAAACAACCCAAGGCAACGCCGAACAAGGTCGCGCCCTTCATCGCTTGCAGTCCCCCCGCGGAGATCGAGCGGCATGGCTCCCTCGGCCACTGAACACAAACGGACACAGGTCATACGTGAAATACTCGACAGCGAGCGGAGCTTCGTCGGCGGCCTCGACCTCATCTACGACCTCTTCCTAGAACCACTTATACGCTCCCTAGACCAGCCTCGACCCCTTCTCTCCCGCAACCAACTCAACATCGTTTTCTCAAACTTTATTGAGATATGGAACTTCCACAAATCGTTCTATACCACCCTCTATGACCTTCTCACTCCCTCTTTCCGTCCGTCTTCCTACCCAATGCCCCCGTCCCCTTCGCAGCGGCTGTCAGCAATCCCTAAATTTACGGAACCCCTTCCACCAGGGGTCGTAGACCTCCTCTCACAGCATTTCCCTTATCTCAATCTCTACCACCCCTTTGTCACCGCCTATCCGACCGTCATGGCAACCCTCGACAATTTCACCTCGCCATCTTCTGCCAGCTACTCCCAGCCATTTGCAGAGTTTGTCAAGGTGCAGCAGCAAGACCCCCGATGCCGCCCTTTTGGTCTCCGCGACTGGCTCCTCACCCTTATCCAGCGTTGTCCACGATACGAACTCTTACTTCGTGACCTCATCCAGCACACCGACGCGTCCGATCCAGAGTATAAGTCCCTGGAGAATGTCCTCGTGCTCGTTACCAAGAGTGTGTTCCCATCCACCCTTCTGGCTTCGTGATAATGAACTGATACACCCCAGTCAACTCGTCCCTCAACAGCGCTCTCCAAACACAAACTGTCACCCTCAGTCTTCTCGCCATCCAACGCGCAACCTCAAATCTCCCATTTACATTCATCGAACCCGGCCGCTCCTTCATCCGGCGCGGCTCCCTCCTCCAAATCGGCGACCGATTCGAGCGCGTACGGGAGTTCTTCCTCTTCTCCGACTGCCTCGTTTGGCTCTCCCGTGGTGGAGAATGGGAAGGCATCGCGGGCGGACGGGAGGAATTCTTTCCCCGTTCGGGGAGCAGCATCTTCCCGCCGAGTGCGAATGGATTCAGCGTGTTTGGCGGAAGGGTGAGGAAGACCAGTGAAGTTGATAGTGGTGCACCTGCGTTTCGACGCAGTGCGAGTTCTAGCTTTGCATTTTCGAACGGGAACCCCAGGTACAGTGGAGCCGAAGAGGAAAAATGGTGGTTCAGGGGCAAGGCAGACACCATGGATCTGGAGGTCGTAATTCCCCATGTCATTGGGGTCGAGACGGGTGAGGAGGGACGGTTTGACATCCTCAGCCCCGAAATGAGCTTTGCGCTCTACGCTGGTAAGGTCGTTTGTACCGAGGCAGAAGATTACCCTCATCTATTGTTTCACAGAGAGCGTCGAGGAGCGCGATGCATGGACCTCGGCTATCCGAACTGCAAAGGAATCCCGGCTCGTGGCGCTTAATGTAACAAATCGCGATTCAACTTTGACTTCGTCCACTTCCACTCAGCACCTCCGCCGCGCCTTGCAGGCCTTGCCTTACCCTCCTGAGGACGACAGCCACGACGAACCGAGTAGCAAGAAGAAGAGAAAGGACAATCAGAAAGATAAGAACCAGGCGCGTCGCGGACGAGTGGACCATTTCGTGCCCGCTATTTGGGTTCCCGATGCTAAGGCTGAATCGTGCATGCGCTGTGGTGGAGTGTTCGGGTGGAGGAGGCGACGGCATCACTGTCGACTTTGTGGACGGTGTGTTTGTGCGAGTTGTTCAGGAAAGGTATGTCCACCTCCTTTGTGCCGGTCGTGTGCCCAACAGCCCCTTTAGACATTCTTCATCACTGAGACCTCCGGGTCGAACAAGAAAGTCTCGTCTAAACCGGCGAGAGCGTGCAATGCGTGCTATGAAGCGGTCTTCCCTGTACTCGACGGGAACGAATCGACGGACGACTTACCCACCAACGGACATATACCCCACTATTCGAGCATTGGGACGCTCACGGCTCTCCCGGCTTCGCGTTCTATGCCATCGCTCCTACTAAGCGTGCCAACGACCACCGCAAACGTAGGTCCGGCTTCACCCCTGGAATACTCTTTCCCTATTGCAGTACCACGTATGGGTGTTGACGGCACGAAAGAAAGGCCCAAAAGTGGCATCGACCTCATGAGCTTTGCACGTCCCAGTCCCCCAACCGGTTCCAGAAGTGCAACGCGGCCTCCTAGCCTGTCCAGGCTCAGCTCCTACACCACCTCCACTGCTGCCAGTGCAGTTACCCCTATTGGAGATGTGCACGGAGAGATGGTAGGTTCGGTTGAGATCGTCGCTTCGAGTCTTCAGGAGGCAGTAGATGCAGGCACGGGCGAAAAGACTCCACATTTCCCCCATCATAAGACCAAGGCTACCTTCTCATTGCCCGCAGTTGCCGTGCATACTGCTCCTGTGACCACTCACGCCTCTGGGGAAGGCTACGGACGCTCCAAACGGTTTTCGCTCGTACTTGGGAGTAAATCGCGCATAGTGGAAGAAGTCAAAGGCAAAGAGCATGGTGGTGTTGCTCCTTATGAACGTTCCAGCTTGGATCGAGGAGCTACTGTCGGCCGGTTGGCTGAGTTACTTGGACGGAAGAGATCATGACCATGATCGTGAGCACTGACATGACTGATGATGTTAACTGGAAAGTGTATTGGACTATTGACTCGATACCCTAACGCACTCAACCCTGCGGTCACCTAATGCCATTTGATGTTCTGGTTCCATCCCATGAAGGAAAGGGCTCAGCCTTGTTGACCCTTATCAGAAGCTTTGCAACTGGGGTTTTTCCCATGTCCAATCCTTACGCAAATTTCCATATGGCCAGACCAAAGCCAGATGTACTGTTACGAGTAGTTACATATAGGTTACATTTAATTTTCATTTTTCCAGTATCATACGTGGCTGATACGTGGATGATTTGCCACCGATCGCGCACAGACCAATAGGGGCCTGACACATAAGCGCGACGTGTCAAATGACTCGGAT
>Ga0307513_10004505_pt1 | contig 18585 bp, 25 predicted proteins | sample 15_EM_MG_FD_202174 | JGI IMG/M metagenome (GOLD analysis project Ga0307513, IMG submission 202174) | Populus trichocarpa ectomycorrhiza microbial communities from riparian zone in the Pacific Northwest, United States - 15_EM | ecosystem: Host-associated > Plants > Roots > Unclassified | place...
ATTATCCATCACATAGATATAATCTGTCTTGTCCAGGACATGCAGGGCATGCGTTACAAGAATACGTGTACGATCTGCTAGAGGCCCAGAAAGAAGGCAGTTGTCCAGGATGGATTTCCCGACATAGGCATCGACGGCGGATAAAGGATCATCGAGGAGAACAATATCTGAGGCATAGTATGCCGCGCGTGCGAGCGAAACTCGTGCCTACAGGCCGCTGAGGAGGATTATCGAAAATATGAGAACAGGTACAAACCTTTTGGCCGCCTAGTAAGCAGGGATGCCATCAAATGAATCAAAATCACACCAGTTGAGTAGAAACATACCACTCAAATTGATGCCCTTCTCCCCGATTTCAGTATTTTCTCCGTGAGGCAGAACATGGAGGTCGTCGTCCAAGTTGCATGCACGGATGACCTCTCTGAATCTGTATGAACCAAAACCAGGGGTTGGACTCTAGACACAACATCAAAAAGACCACAAACCTGTCCTCATCATCAGGTTGACCAAACAGAATGTTCTCGCGGAGAGTTGCATTGCGAATCCAGGGGACTTGGGGTGCGTACGAGACATTGCCACCGAAACGGACCTTAAGGGAAGGGATTATATAGGTAGCAACATTTTCAGACATTGGGTCTCATACCTCGCCTCGAGTTCGACGCATTTCGCCGATTAGAGCCTGGAGTACAGAGCTCTGAACAGAAGGGGAAAATAATCAGCAACCACATCACATTATGGCTAGGAGATTAATCTGCACCTTCCCACATCCGACGCGCCCAATAATAGCGACGAAAGCACCTTGCGGAATGACGAACTTCAAGTTATTTAGCTCGAAAGGATGCTCTGCTCCTTCGTCCTTATCCTTCTCTTCGCCTAGCATTGCTTCATCCTTTCCCAGATCAGCAATTGTTGTCGGCAGAACGTCGCCCTCGGTTTTACCCTTCTTGGCACTTTTCCGCCCCTTGTTGCCTTTATTACCCCTTCCATTTTCTTTGTCCCCTAGACCATCACCCTTGCCACCTCTCCGTCCACCTATTCCCCCCGCGCCTGGGGTTCCAAAACCTTGATTACCTGCTTTCTCTTTTGTCACAGCATCATAAACTGTCTCCCATACAAAGTCTCCGTCGACCTGAACCGCAGCCGGTGACTTGTAGTCTACTGGGTATGGATCTGGTAAGTCTTCCGAGGCGAGAAAAGTGGAAATTCGACCCAAAGCGACGAGGGCGTCCGAAAGGCTCGAGAGGAAAATTGGGTAGTGGAGGAGTGGGATGCGAATGATCTAGATGAGAAGAGTTCAATTGAATAACAAGACGGTGAGTAGATGAATCAGCGTACGTTGAATAGTTGGAGAGAGCTGAAAATGATGGCAATGTTGAGATCGTGTCCACTTAATGCGTAGGTGATCTTTTAAACGCTTATGAGGGAGGTAATTGATTTAGAGAGAAAAGGTATTCACAAATGAGAGGATGGATGCTAGGGTAGGTATGAAAGTCATAGTCGCTATCAAGGTAGATCTCGCCAGACTAGAATCGAAGATTAACAAACTGTGTTTGATAATTTTAAGCGGCTTACGCGGTCTTCCGAATGGTTTTGATCTCCCTCGTCCTTAACTCTCCAACTTGATGTGTATAAAACGCTTCCCAGGCGTAGAGCTTAATCAGCCGAATGCCTTGCAGAACCTCAGTTGTCAGCCGTACACGCTTATCCGTGATTTTGACGCCTTTCTTGCGTTGAGTGAACATGACTTTGACGAGGAGAATTTGAACTGGGAAGCCGAGGAGGAAGACCTAACGAGCGACATTCGAACGTCTTAATAAAATGTTGAAAGGAAGAGACATACACCGAGTCCAACAAGGGCAGAATAGCCCAGCTGTCGATGGTGTTAGTTCTAAAACATGGAGAGAAAGCTTAGGTACGCACGGTTCTGATGAGAAGTCCAAATCCAATGGCCAACTAAGTGAAAATGTTGAGATCACGGTAAAGAATGGGTGTTAATAAAATACCTGAATCGGAGAGACCCAAATTCTAATCAAAAGAGTCAGAAAAGTTTCAGGGCGCACAATAAAACCAAGGGCATACTCATGTGCAAATCCAGAGAAACGATCCAGCCTCGTCGCGTCTGTTGAGATCATGGTTGTAATTTGACCAACGCTATGGTTCATACGGGATTTGCCAGATAAACGAAGCGATTTGCGGAAGACGCTTCCGATGATCTGAGATAGCCTGTTAAAATTCGCGGGGAAGACATTGTTGAAATCTAATTTTGAGCACTTACACCTGTCCGAATGTACAGACCAGTGGTCATAGAGACTGTAGGAAAGTACCGTTAGTAGTCTGAGTTGGATTCGAATTTAATATCAACACCAACTTTGCATGTAGTGGTTCGTCATCTTCGGGGTAATAGGTAAGGTAAACAAGGTTGAAATACTAGTGGCAGGGATCCCGCTCACCAAGCTCGCAAATTCTGTGTTGCAACGTATAAGGGAGGAAAAAAGAAGAATTCGAAGGTAGAGATACCTTGCATTATAAACAGGGCAACCGCCAGCCCGATTCCATAACCAATGCCCCGTGGCTTGGGAATTCCAAGGACGGTACGCTGGACCTCTGTAGTGCGCACATAAATATATGAATCCGTCAGCCAGGTTAGGATAACTTTATTAAGCAGTGGAGTTGTTGTTTTCAGTGCATCTTGGGGTTCCTTTAAGAGCCGGAAACATAAAAAATAGAGTAAATGTCACCTGAAACCAACTTGAGAACGCCAGCTGTCCATATTTGAGTAAAGAAGGTGCGATGAATTGCTTTAAATAATGATTCATCGTATTTCGGTTTTCCATCTCCTTTCCCGCGTCTAAACCAGGTCCGAGATGTTAATCCCTCCACTGGTTTCGACGGCTCCGATTCTTGGGATACTGCGGTGTGTGTCGAGGGGGGCGTAATCATTTCTGCTGAAAGCTTTTCCTTCAATTTCTTTTCGTCGCCATATCGTTCTAATTCTGCATTGGCCAGCAACGACTCTCCCATGTATCGAGGTCGTTTTTCGGGTGGGCATCGCAAATAAAAATGGTTCTCAACGTCATCTGTGATTCTCACGGTGAGCCTGGATTGAGGGAGATCCCAGAAATCTGAGAAACTTGATTAAGATGCAAGAAGATAAACGATATACAACTGTGTACCTTCTTTCTGCAGGGGCCTTGAATATCCTACTTCGAGAAATGGACCAAGCCATTGGAAGACGAGTTTCGAGAGTACCCTGCAATCCTACCAGTCATGGAATCCGTCAACTATAACTATAACGACATGACTCACGGAGCTGAGCTCTCTGGGAGAACATTTCCCGACCCCAAAACGGGGGGAGCTGGGGATCGCCTGAACAGCTTTTGGAACATCATGCCACCATGGCTCAAAGTCGAAGGGATATGTATATAAAAGCTCAGGGAGGAACCGGAAGGAAACGCACGGAAGTATGCATTGTAAGGGAAGCCGAATATCGTTGGCCATAGGTGCGATATTTTTCAAACATCAGCCCGCATATCGGATAAGCGTGTCACATTGCCAAAGAAGCGCTCACTTATATAGCCTGGCGTCTTATAGAATTCCTCATTGGCACCTATCTATAGGTTGGTTCTGAATGTTGAATTGCGCACCGAACTTCTAATGGCTCTCCCCTTCACTAGTAGACCTCTTGTAAGACTCAAGAACCTTTTCTTTTCGTAGCATGAGGGAAGGTAAGTAATGTACTTTGTCTGAGTCGCAAGTTCGAAAAAGCTGTTGACATTGGGAATTGGGAGACTAGTTTCCCATTTAGGTTTCGCAGTTGGAGATTCAGAGGCCCGAGCAAATCCGAGAGAGCTAGTCGCGCTTGACGAAGCAGTGGTATATATTGAGGTCCAGGTTATAAACTTATAATTGGGGCCGTTTGCCGATGATAATGTCACGTGATTGTGCTGGCCCTCAAACAAGGCGACGCGTCCGTCGCGTCGGTCACATGTTACCATTCGCCCTTGTCAACTCCTTGTGCAAAACCACGATGTCATTCCGTTTCAACTGCTACTATCCTGCGGAGAAACTCCGTTTCTTTGTCGTTGACCTGGACCAGAATTACATCTTGTGAGGGAGGTTCGGGAAATGCTCCTATCAGAATAGTACGGACTACACCCTAGCCATGATGATCTCCAACTTTTAAAAGCATCCTTTTCTGTCTCTGGCACTAAATCAATCAATACACAACCGACCTGCCCTCGCTTGCTTTCCAGTGGCTTCATTCAAGTCGGCAGAAAAGGGACGATACCTCGATGTCCTAATGGATCTTTTTCCGATCGGCCTTCATCCGGCGTGATTCATATCATCGTTTCTGACCCGGAGGATACGTTATACTCTGCCTTTCCATTATGTATTGCTGATTTTCTGTCAGCCATGGAGCGGGTCGAAGACATGGGTGACCTGATCGAAAGTTTGGGCAACTAACTTTACTTGAAGCTCCGGAACACCCTCGCAAGCACACGCGACCGCAGGATGATTTGTCGTCTTCCATAACTGTCCACATGTCCACGCTGTTGGTCTTCGACGCAATCGCTTCAGTCCATACCGGCATTACAGTAAGCCGGAGGAGGGGCTATCCCATGGGTTTCGCTCGTGTTGTCGGTGGCTCTCCGCCTGAAAGTTCCTCAACGCCGACAGACTCGACCCAGCGCAGCTCGTTGTTCAGGTTACGAGACAGACTTTTTCGAGTAATCGCACCAGGGTCCAGAGGGTAGCTTCTTTGAGCAGGCTTTGATGTCTGTGGCGAACAAGCCTCCGGCGGCGGGGTAGTTCAAATTTGATGAGAATTTGGGAGAGGCGGAGAGGGTGGTGGAGAATTGGCCTTGGAATTTGACGACGGCCGATTTCACCCAGATCTGTGGAAAGGAATGTCAGCATGAGAATAGGTGGTAGAAGGGTTCAATGTACATTCTCAGTATCAGCCACAATTCGAGCATGAATCAGCAACTCTCTCGCTACTCTAAGCCTGCCGTTCTGTGCCTCCAGTTTGATAGCCGCTGGCCAGATATTTTCATTCTCTGGGTTAGCGATGAGTGTGCATTCGAGCACTTCACGGTTAGGCGAATCGCCAGCGAGCCACTTCACCCTGGTACCCATTGGCCGGAGGATTTCGGCCTGTGGGCAATAAACGACGGCTCGAGCGAGAATCGCAGCGTTCTCTGTTGAACGAATATCGATCACCCATAACGAAACAAAGCCAAAAGAAACATTAAAAAACGAACCTCCTCTCATGAACCATGTCCTCCGCGTTCTGCCGCAAATTCCTTGAAGTTGAATACACCTTCAACACATATGCCAACTCTAGGAGTGCCCATTATGCCCCTCGCCTCCGTACTGTCCACGACACCATCTAGGCGGCCCTCCAAATCAAACCCCAACGTCATCATGTGGTCTTCATGATGGCCTCGCACGTCCGTGATGACCCTTCTATCTCCCACTCCTCAAGCTCCTTGATCCACTGTTCGCGCGTGCGGAGGGCTCATGCTCCATAATTCTCGGACACCAGGGTTTGATCATACTGGCATGCCGGACAATCTCACATCCTGATTGATGATTTTCCTGGCTGCCACCGTTCCGCTCATCTTCTCCTTCCAGGCAAGCGACGGCAATCCTCCTTGGAGGTGTGCTGCGATTTAAATTAGCGGTGTTGTAGGAAGAATATATATATATAATAGAATACTTACGTTATGTTGGAAGATTTCGTTACGAGCTTGAGCGATTTCGACGAAAATTCTAGGTGTTCTGGAGGGCGTTGAGGTTTCCAATTCTTTAGCCTGAAATGATCACGTTAAAATAAAAGAACTAAGAAAAATTGAAGATACCTGCCGCTGCCTCACACGTAAATGATTTTCGTACTTGTTCTTTGGCTCACCCACGATAACAGTCGGGCGCAATTCCTTCATCCACACATTCTCGTGAGGTCTACTACTTTGGGAATTCCAATGCCTTGTCTATGACGCGTAGGAGACGTGTTCGAGATCAGCGAACCAAGATCGTCAGCTCTGCGCTTTAGTCTGGCGTTGAAATCAGTCGAATACGCAAGGAGGTCCAAAAAAAAAAAAAAACACACCCTCGAGCCCTCCTCTGAGAATGTATGGACACGCAGTCGGATTGTAGATCGTCCTGTTTGCCAAGGGCTCATAATGATTCTCTGTTTGGGTCTTGGAATTGCTCGGAGTCTTCCCCTCGTCTGGCGAGTCACTGATTAAAAACAAAACATAAGCCTAAAATCTGGGCAAGTATTGGGGTAAATATGCACGTACGCTATGACTTGGGCGGATGGCAATACATTCTCGAGCAGGACCGATATCGAGAAGGGTTGCGCTAAAAACGAACATCAGAAAATTAAAGAGTAGTCACCGAAAGTCTGGCATGAACTAACCCTCAACGGAAGACCAATCATACAAGATGCCAGAGAAAGGAAAAGCCATGCTGAAATGTACTTCGTGGTGAAGATCAGAGTGTGACGGTGTCGTCACTTCTTCTTAGAGTCTGCAAACTCACCGCCCGGACACCCCTTTTCCTCCATGCTGGGCTTTTTCTCTTCCTCGCAAGATATACGTACCCTTGCCCGGACAGCTCAGTCGTGTATTTTTGGACTTGGACCCCGATGCTTTCACTATTGACTGGATCAACCATTTGGAATGCTAAGTGCCGCGCGTTCAACTTGAAGCTTGAAGCTTGAAGCCTTGTCACTCTGACCTATCGTCTCTGACCCTAGCAGTAGTACGACCTCATTGGCATCCATAAATCGTGTAGGCATTTTCCACCCCATTTTCATCCCCTCCCGCTGACGCTAGAGTGCGTCGAGCGGGTACACGCATTTTTTTCTTCACAACTGACCGTCTCCCCAATAGTTATGCTTTGAGACGTTCCTAGCAGTGCTATTTACGCCGCAGACTTTTGACGCCAGGATTTCACGTTGGGTTTGTGGTATTCATGAACTCTCAAGGTGCGTGTTTTCCTCCGTCGTTTTTACATCATTCCGTTACTTATTTCTATCCAGCATTCAGTATTTCATCCCATACCCGCCGGTACCCACACATCACTGGCTGCGTCGTTTTTGTCTTTCTCTCCCCCCTCGAGCTCCATCTTATACTCTTGTATACACTCCCTTTCTTCTCCCCCACGAACCCACGCTCTGGCCCAACATCCGAGTTATTGGAACGTAAAATTTTTGCCCCTCCCTTTGAGCAACGTAATTTTTTCTTGCAACGAGGAGGGCAAAATATCTGGGACTAAATATGCTCTGGATTGTTGGGCCTACTAGATTCTGGTTCCTCGCACTCTCGATTTCCTCTGGGCCCCTACTTCCAAAATCCATGTATTAATAACTCCTTATCGTTTACTGTAGCGTAGGCCATGGATGTCAAAAGTCGCAACTGGCGGGTGCACAGGGACACTTATGAACCTGTGAGCTATGAGCTGTCGTAGTATTACCTGCTACACTGAACGTGTCCAAGATGGTAGATATCTGATTGAAAGGGATTCGCCGAAATTCTGCAGGCCTGCAATACATACTTACGAACGAATTACATGTTGACATTATACGAGGCGTCGTTCACCTTCCTTTCGTTCCAGATGCCAACAGAGAACACCTGCTTCCGCGTATATATGCATGGTCAAAAAATTGATATACAATGGCGAGGCAACTTTTGTAATATGTATCCATGATATCACCAGCCTAGAATACTACGTGTGTACTCCAGTGGGAGTAATTCCAACGCTCGGATTGATTTCAAACAGTCGCCCGTCCAACAAAGTGCAGTGCCCAACCCAGAAATGTCTAAAACTGCCAAGGATTTTCATCGTGCGCGTCCTGCGACCGTTCGTCCTCGACGACATCTTCTATAAACGCGTGGGTGAAATTCCATCGCCCCGCATTGAATGCTAGATTTTCAAGCTCGAGTACTACAGTATGAGGTTGCGATAGACCTCTGACTGAACACAGGAGGCACGTCGTCCACAGGTATGGGTTACGTTCAGAGAAGAGAACCGAGAAACAGGAGCGGACGAAGATCAAGGTCCAGGAGTCAAGGACAGATGGTAAATGAAGGCGAATGTTGTGGTTCAAGAGTAACGGACTTCGCCCGAACAGCGTTGTGATGTTTCTGTATCGAATTTAAATGATGAAACGAACAGGATATGAAATAATGAATGACCCACCTCCGTTGCTGCTGCTCGAAATTCAACCACCAAGCATCTAAGGTCACTCAGATCCGTCGCTATATCATGCCGAAACCAATTCCGCGCCTTCTCGATCCTCGTAACATTACACATGAATGCATGACCACCGGGTAGTCTGTTGCCCTTCTCAACTGTCAACATGTCTACGCTCTTTGACGCCATCGGCCCTGCCCATACAGTCATTGACCGCTGTATGCCGGAGGATCCCAAGGCTTTCGGTTGGTTTGCCGGTGATTCAACGTCCTCCGACGCCGCCAGACTGGACCCAGGGCAACTCGTTCGGATTTACGAGACAGATTTGTCTCGAATGGGGCCTGGCTTTGATACTCTTCCGGTCTGCTTCCTCTAATCGGCTGGTGAGTCCAGTATGATCTCCTTCTGCAGGTTTCTACGTGTAGACATATAGACGCGTCACGCCCGATGCTGCGAGCAGAAAGACTGTCAAGATTGAAACTAATAAAAGCGAGAGTGAGGCGAGCGCGTGAAGAGGGATCCAGAAGGCGGGTTTTTGGGGGGTAGGCTTTGACACTTGCGGGGAAGAAGGCTCGGAGTAACTCTTGTGGATTGGCGAATCTAGGTGTAGAGCTGCAGAACTTAGGGAATTTCGGGAGAGGGTGGTGAGGGCAGTGGAGAATTGGCCTTCTTGGACGTTCGACGACGGCCTATTTCATTCAGATTTATGGAAAGGAATGTCAATACGAGAATAGGTGATAGAACGGGTTCGATGCACTTTCTCAGTATCAGCCGCAATTCGAGCATGAATCAGCAACTCTCTCTCGCTCCTCTATGCTTGCCGTTCTCCGCCTCCAGTTTGATAGCCGCTGGCCAGATCCTCTCATTTTCTGGATCGCAGCGGGCCATTTGTCCTTGGTACCCATGAACCAGAGGACCCCGGCTTGTGGAATGAATGAACATTAGCCACCGTGACCCAGAACTTTTACTGGACTAAAAAGTGACCCAATTCTTTATCACCCGCAAGCCTCCTCACCACATCCGCCGCCGCCGACAACAGCAACCGACTCGGCCCCATCCCACCGTTCCCAGGAAACTGCTCCGAACGAGCAACTTCCCACCCAACGAGATAGGGCCACTGAATCTGCGTGTGGTCTAACGGAACGCCAAGGATGGCTTCTATCCTCGGGCCCAACACAAGCTCGAGTTCCGTTAAGATGCGAATACAAAGACGGTGGATCTTCATGAGGTCAAGGTTGAGGAACGGTCCCTTCGACGGTGGTGGTGCGGTCGACGACGACGGTCGCCCAAGCTCCGAATCGACGAGCTCGACAAGGGCCGCAAGCAGGTATTAGTACTCCGAGGTTGAACCCCGTTTTTAAGCGTCGGGGAAGTTGTCTTTCTGGAAATAGTGGTCTCGGTGAATGAGCAATAGCTCGCTCATGTTGGGCAACATTCTCCAGCCACACTCGTGGTACCGTTGTCGTGGCGCTTTATCAGCTGTTCTTGAATTGTCGTTTTCCGCGAGGGAACTCTTCTGCTCGTCATCAGCTCCCAGTGCTTGAGGAAACCCGACTTAAGAGCTGGGCCAGAGAAGAACGTGTTCCTTCGTCGTGTTTGAGTCATGCCCAACGATGCAGAGGTACTCAACATATTCCAAAGCAGGATGGCGCTCTGCACAAATCCGCCGGTGCTGGCAACGGACACACCCGCGTGGAAATCGTCGAGCGTAATTCATAGCGCATCCGGGTGCCATATTATTGTCGGTATGCATTTCACTAAGTCGTTTATATAAGAAAAATGCCCAGTAACTTGGCAGTAACATCACAAGGCCCATCACTGATATTGAGTGCACACAACCTGCAAGAAAACGAGTAGGAATCCCAGAGGAATAGAGCCTTAGAAATGTGTATTTGATGCAATATTTAAATAAGGTTAATATCTAGGAAGTTGGGACTGGTTACGTAAACCACAACAGGCAGCGACTGTATACCGACCCAAATATTAGAGTTGTTCATCGTGCCTCTTTGCAATCACAGTCATATATGAATGTATTGTTCGTCTCGAGTATGAACTACGAGACTCCTTTGGGTGCCTAACACAGCTTTGTCTTTTGTCTTTACTCTACTATCTTGTGGCGATGCGATGCGATGCGGGTGAGCCCAATTACCCGCCAAACATAGCCGCTTCTTCCCAGCGAATAAGGACAAGGACATAGCTTCACAACACGTGTTTGAGACTTTATAAAGGTATATTCTGTTCATTTCTTCGGCATCTTTCGGTTCTTCCCTTACTTCGTCGTCGCACAGACAATGTTGTTCGATCCAGAGGATCATTTGGATGACTACCTCCGAGTCTACGCCCTATCACGAAGGGTGAATGTTACCACAAGCTCCACCTGGGTAGATGTCGTCGCAGTCAGTCGAGCTCTGCAGGATATCGGACAGCTCAGAGACAGGATTGTCGCCCGTAACGCCCAGGTAGTAATGTTCGTATACATCTCAGATTATGCACTAACACATTGAGCCTTAGATTGCACTGGAATGCAACATTGCCAGACTGTCAGATTGGTTAGAGGTTCAATTCACCTGGATTCCTTTTGGCGCTACACCCTCCATTCGGAAGTCTGTTATGGCTTACAGGCAGTATGTGCACCGTTCTATAACCAACGAGTTCATCAGATGTTAACACCTGCCTACCCAACTCGTAGAATTCTGTTCGACATGAATGAAGCCATACACAACCAAGACACAGTTCCCCCTGGTAATATCAGTGCTTTCAACGACCAGAATGAAGCCATGCACAACCAAGACACAGTTTCCCCTGGTGATATGAGTGTTTTCCACGACCGGATCGACGCATTCATCAAGGAGTTTAAGGTAAGTCGAGAGCCGTAATCCGTTGGTTAATGATTTATGTATACGGAACTTCAGATGGAATTAGCTGCATTGCAGTCCGAACTTGTCCGACCACCCGAGCACTTTTCTCAACATCCTCCCTCTTCTCATCAACGTTCGTCCCTTCGTCAACGGCCATCTTTGCGTCACCGTCCGTCTTTTCATCATTGTCCATCTTCTGAGACTCGTACGCATAATTTCCAACGATGAAGGAACGTTCTTATTAATAATTTTTCATACAGATATGTTCAAGGGTTCCCACCACATGATCATTACTGGAGGGACCTTCATTCAGAACGAAGGGACAAATCTTGATCAGCATCCGAAACTTTTTGTGCTCCTAGTAAGTTTTACTATAAATTAATAATGAACTTTCATATATCTGACATGTCCTCAGACCAAGATATTGCGCGTTCAGTATGTCACGATAATCGTTTTATTTGCCTAAGCAGGTCAGAAGAGACTCAACCGCACACGAAGTCGGCTTCGATCTCCTTGTAAAGGAATGACATTGATACCCCCGTCAACTCAGTTCCTCTGCAGGCGAAGTCCGTGCTTCCATGTGCTTGTGCCTACGATGATCCTGCTTAAAAAAAAAAAACAAAAAACAAAATTGGGGGGAAAAAAAAAAGAAAGCAGAGGCAAGTTTTTTGGACTTTGGATTTTGCTTCCAGGAGAAATGGGCTTGAAACCCCACCTGATTGCAAAGACATGGTCAGACAGCTTGCCTCGTCTCTTGCCTTTTTTTCCACCACAAACCACAAACCTACCCATTGGAGTGTACTTTACTTTGCCTTGGTTTTCCACCTGCCCCCAGTTAACCTCACCAACGTTTTCCATGATCATGAGTCCCACCTACTTACGTCTTTACTTACCTAAAATCTACATTATCATTTGTATAATATTGATACTGGCATTTATCGTTTAACTGCTTGATTTACTGTGTCAATTGACTCATTGTGAATCCGAAACCTAGTATTCGTAGGCATTGAAGGCCGAATGAGACTCATGCTCCGACTCAGTGTTCGCCGCTCATGCTGCCGATGGCCAACGAGGAGTAACGGCGGCTTTGACTTTCGTTTTCAGAAAACGATTGTCATTCAACGGCATTGAACCAACATTCAACGACGTGTTTGACGTGACTCACGATGTGTATTCTGGTCCCATATCACTGGATTACTGTGTAGTTACATACGTACGAAGACGCCGAGGTCAAAAAAGTGAAAAACGCAAAAAGCAAGTCGGTGAAAAGGAGATAATACACAATAATGCAAGAAAGATCGAGCCCAAATGTAATTAATATATATGTAGCAACAAGACAGAAAACAAAAGTCACGAATATACGCATCCAAATGGACAGAGACCATTAACGCAAGATGAGGTTTTCATCAGCCTCAAACCGGACCAAAAAATGACCCAGTTCTTTATCACCCGGGAGCCGCCTCACCACATCCACAGCAGCAGGCAACAGCACCCGACTCGGCATCCCACCGCTCCCAGGAAACTGCCCCGAATGCGCAACCCACCCAACGAGGATGGGCCACTGAATCTGCGTGTGGTCTAACGGAACGCCAAGGATGGCGTCTATCCTCGGGCGCAACACAGGCTCGAGTCCAGTGAAGATGCGAATGCAAAGACGGTGAATCTTCATGAGGTCGAGGTTGAGGAACGGTCCCTTCGACGGTGGTGGTGCGGTCGACGACGACTTGGAGAACGGTCGCCCATGGTCCGAATCGACGAGCTCGACAAGGACCGCAAGCGAGTGTTGGTACTCCGAGATTGAACCCCGTTTTTGAGCGTCGGGGAAGTTGTTATCTTTCGGGAAATAGTGGTCTCAGTGGATGAGCACTAGCTCGCTTATGTTGGCCAACATTCCCCGGCCAGACTCGTGGTACCGCTGTCGTGGAGGTTTATCCGCTGTTTCTTGAATTGTCGTTTCCCGCGAGCGAACTCTTCCGCTCTGATGCCCGTCATACGGCTCCCAGTGCTTGAGGAAACCAAGGAGTAACACATATTCCTTCGTCGTGTTCGAGTCATCCCCAACGATTGCAGAGTCGTGCAGGGGCGGAGGGAGATATCCCATCTGTCTCAACATATTCCAAAGCTGGATGGCGCTCTGCACGAAGCCGCCGGCGCTGGCGACGGATACACGCGCTTGGAAATAGTCGAGCGTAATCTCCGATATAACGTTGGCGGTTAGCCACGGGTTCTGCAGCCAAAGTGAGTCTTTATGCGTCGCCTGCTTGAGCTTGTCCCAATCGTGGCGGAGTTTCATCGCCGTGACTAAATCTTCGCTGACCCAATTTTCGATCGTGGTGGCGGCATATTCGACGAACAGCTTCGCGACTTTGCTCATATTCTCCCCGTAAAAAATGCCGCCTGTTTGGTAATGGTGGTAATCCTGGAGGACGGCGTCGCCGAGGTTCCGCATGGCTTGTAAATCGTAATCAAGGTAACGCCGACGCGCTTGGATGCTATTAGCCTGCATCTGGCATGCAAACACCAAAGCCCAGGTTACCGTACGGGTTTTTCCCTTCTTGCAGAACTGTTTGAAGTCGGAAACGAGCCCTTGACTTCCGAGCAAGTGAGTGTCGGCGGAACCGATATCGAAGGAAAGGATGGTATTGTAAAGCCGAGCGTAGGGGTGATCGAGGAAGGGGAAATCGGTGACCAAGGTGTATTCCATTTGCTTCAGCATTTGAACAGCCATGTAGGTGACGAATGATGCCGTGACGTAGCTGAGGTTTCCGACAGGAGCGACTTGTTTCCAGACCATGTTGCAGTAATTGCGTAAATCGTTGACGTCCAAGAGGAAACAACGGAGGCGGTCGAACGTTTCATCGTGCGCTGGTTTCTTCTTTTGGTCTTGGGTCGAATTCGTCGTCCATGACCAGACCACATTCTGCGAGAGCGAAGGAAGGGATTTTAAGGCGCTTGTTTGTTGAATGCACCATCGGGTTATCGCGAATCCACTCGTTTTCTGTAGAGCCTCCATCACCCTGGGATGTCCCAAAGCCGGTTTCCTGTTGCAGGAGTACAGATAGATGTTGGATGGCTTCAGACAAGGCAAAGTGGTCGTTGTCGCTTAACATCAAAGCCCTCTGGATACCGCCTGGTAGGCCACCATCCTTTTCAGCGCGTTTCTTCTCGGCCTCTTCGAGTATTTCAAGGATTCGGGAGTAGGCGTTAATCGCATGTAAATAAGCCTTGTTTTCCTCTGAGGCATTAGCGTCGGGAGAGTAGAACGGTGCCGTGATTTTCCTTTGCTTGATGCATAGTTCGATCAAGGCAAGGCAGGAAGCTGGGATGACGAAGTCGCTTGCAGAGATCTCTCGAGCGAGGTCGAGTAACGTGCGGAGAGAGACCTTCGGGGATGCGAGGTCCGGATCTAACATTGCTTTGCGTCCGTGCTTTATTTCCATGGCCACGTCCGCGTCTCGAGGTGATTGGAATGGGACAGGGTAAAGCGGGGGAGGCAGCGCGAGTTCTGTCGCGCAGTTCCGCGACGGTCCTACGCACCCATTGTATGATTAGACTCTCGTTTTCCTTTTATTGACGGTAAGTGTCGTAATAGAATTTGGGTAAACGCGGGGTAAAGTTCTTCGCATCCAATTACGGTGGCTGGTAGAGCGTAAGTCGAGTAGATAGTAGGGAAAACTGGTTCGATTGTGGGAAAGACATCGAGAGGGTTTTACTGAAAGGGATGATAAAATTGCAGAGGTGTTTCGGAAGGAGTTTATGGATTGATTGCCCAAAGCGAATGAATTATTGTGGCCGTGCATGTCATTTGCACCTATTTGTTCGTAATCCTTGAATGTGACACATACCACAACTAGACTCGCTATAGGTTCGAATGAACTCGCAGACGCTGTTTTGTAAACAGTAATCGCAACCTTGGGTTAAAACACCTCGCGGACATACTTAGTACCACTTCAATCCACTTTCCAGTGCGCATCCAACCCTGCTTCTGTCATGAATGCATAGCCCAAGGAGAAACGCCGAGGTCGAAAGAATGTCGCAAGTTGCGCCCTTTTCTCCCAAGGCCCCTTTCGAGTTACAACAGTGAGGGTCACCGAGCGGCAGCATGAGGAGCTGTTGAAGGAAGTACTCGATTTCACTTGGGGGAAAGACCAAAGGAAAAGGTCAGTTCATGCTCTACATTTCAGCAATCGTAATATTTTCTCGTTTCTGCAGCTGATTCTCCGAGTCCTTCTAGATAAACACTGTAACTTCAGAGAGCGCTGGAAACGAGGTGCAGGCTGAAGGAGGACATACAGAAAGACGAGATCAGCACTTGCGTGTAGCGATAACAAAGTCAGCGACATACTTTCTCTCATCGTGCAATGGCTTACTTATGGTATGTCGGCAGTGACTTGTTTATCTGACAAAGAAGGACGGCAATGACCACATCAGGAAGACCTGGGTGGTTTATGTCTGTTGCTACGAGGATGAGAGTGTGGGGTGCGATTCATTGCTGATCAATCATACAAATAAGCCATTGACTAAATTTTGGCAGGGAAGAGGTGTCAGCAATCCCAACGACATGTGTGCCGATTTTTGTTCCGCTGCCGGTTCGCATTGGGGTAATTCTGTCGATTGAGGCTTTGATTTCCATTTTAAGTACATAGAGTTAACACTACGCACAAGTTAACCCAGTGGATCTGTCAGGCTAGCATCTCGCTTCAAATTTAAAATGTGGTTTGGGCTCTCATAAAGCACGTGATCCCCCTTATTTTCGAAAGTAAGCTAACTTTGTTGGTTCTCAATTCGATCCCCTGATATTTTGTTGTAAAACGCTTTATAGATATCCAGAGCTCCTTCTCCTGTGTCATCAGAACTACTGTTGATATATATCACATTCCAGATCATGAACTATGCTCCGCCCATTGCAATGGAGAGTCCGTCAATTTAATTTCCATGTTCTTTCCATCTCCACCAGATTTAGCACCATGCGCAGGTTATTCAAGCGCGCCAGCGGTCGATTTTTTACGTCAGTATCCCGCGTCAATTGTGGTTTGGGAGCCCTTTCGGCTCTCATAAATCACGTGATTACCCTTCGTCTCGAAAGTGAGCTAATTTCGTGAGTTCTGAATTCAATCTCCCGATCTTTGTTCTAAAAAGCTTGATCCATATCCATAGCTTATTCTCCTATGTTCTTAGCACCACCTGTTGATATGTACCACATTCCATATCATGAAATATGTCCCGCCCATTGCAACGCTCAAAACCACTGTTGACGTGGACCATTCTACGTCGTGAAATATGTTCTGCAGCTTCTACTCACTGTATCGGCCGGTCGCATTGAAGGCAACTCTGTCCATTTAATTTGCATTTTCGTCAGAATTAACACTATGCGCAGATTATTCCGTCCCAGCAGTGGATCGTTCACGCCAGTATTCCCCTTCAATTTTAAAACTTGATTCGTCGTAAACCTCGTGAATGTATCCCAGGAGTCGGCCCAGGGAGAAACTACAGGTGGAAGTCCTCGGGCAATTTATACGCTGACTCAATGTCTCTCTCGACCTGTGGATCAGCCAGTTGATCGTCCTCGAGTCCATGACCCTCACCAATAGTGGTATAAAGCTGGATGCCGCAGAGAGTGGCGACGGTCCTGGAGGCTAAGATGCGGCTGAGCAGTAAAGACGTTGATGGAGGCGACATGTTTAGCAAATCTCGAGCTCTATGCGCCTCTCCCCATCGCTGGTTCTGGTTCATGGCCTGGTTTTAATCCATCCTGTCGCTCGGACTACGGATTAAGCAGTGGCTGAACTACGAAACAAGATATTGAGATTGCGTAAAGAAGGGAGAGGGAGAGGGAGCAGATGGCAACAAATGAGCTAAAAGGTGGGAGGGCCCACGCCAGAGATCGTGAGGGGTCAACCGGTCACAACCAGGAGAGGGGATCGATATACACATTCCAAACGAAACAAAATGGGGTTTTTAAGAGTCTGGAGAGCGCAATGAGCAAAGGAAAATGTTCTGGCTCCCATGCACAATCACTAAATCCGCTAACAGAAATCCTCCTTAGCCGATCCGTGAGCACAGCCAATTAAAAGCCTAGCTTCATTTATTTAACGATCTGAAGAAAATGTTTCCCTCGACTTGTCAAGCGGAATACCCTGTGAAATAAACCTACAGATTTTTCGGCGTGATTTAGAGCCTCCTAAAACCTAATGGATAGTGAAAACCATCCATTAAACGACATCTCATTAATATACGTTAGCCGCTATTCGTTCGAGAGACTGCGGTAACACTTCTAAGGCGTCAGTACTACCCATCCCCCACCTACGGGACTTGACATCTGACACGTCGGGGAGAACACCCAGCTCAAAACAGCCATCACTGGGCCCACGTAGCTGGAGTCACCAGAGAAACAGAGATATCCCAATCCCTGAGGCCATGGCAGAGATGGTGTCGTTGACGGTATTTTGGGAATCAAATCCAACTTGCTCGCATCAAAAGAAAGACTCAAATTCTCGAGATTCCGACAAAGTTGGAAGAGTGTATTTATCCCGGACAGGGTTATCGTGTCTCTGATGGAAGTCTTCATCTTGAAAGTTTTGAGATTTGACCATGCCCCTGCCCATTTAATGAGGGTTTGGTCGTCGAGTTCACATAAATGCATATTGAACACCAAAGTCTCCAGTTGGGGCAGGACCAAGAGTGGTTGGAATGCGTCAGCGCCTGTGGGAGAAACGTCGGAGCACTGGGAGCAGTTTCCAATAAATATAAACGACCGCAGGGAGCCTGACGGAGATCGCGCGTGCTTTACGAGGGTATCGCACAACTTAGCATAGTTTTTCTGGAAATTCGAAATCACCCGCGCCGGTCCATATATCTTGGATTTCGGCAGTAAACATAGTGAGGTTGGGTGACATAAAAGATGGGAGCACAGTTTTTTATGGTCCTCTGATTCCACCAAAGGTGCTTCAACGCCACACTCGAGAAGTGTTGGCAACACAAAGCCGAGCGAAAGAGCGCCGTTTCCATATTGTCTTGGATAAGAGGGTTGAAATGTAGAAGAAAATTGTAGTTTGAGGGGGAAATGTGGTCATGCTAGGCCTTGGGAGGGTAGTTTCGAAGGTGGGAAAAGATGGTGTCGAGGATATCGAAGGTTTTGAGAGCTTCATGCATTCCAAGTCTATGTTTAATTTCAAGATCTGGTTCAATAAAGATGAGAAATCTAACGACTTGTAGATTAGGAGTCCTACCGATGTGGCTTGAGTCTTGGAGAGGGTCATGGACTCAAATTTCCCCCGATCAAGGCCTGGTACGGAGAAAGAGCGACGAAACTGCAACAAATGGTGCTTTGCATGTGGAAGGCAACCAGAGACAACTATCCGTCTGGCCGGCTGGCTTTGGGAGACTAGAGACAACCTACGACAGCTCATCATGATGGCTCACGCGGCGCTGTTTGCGATGAGTAAGTCGTCAAGTACAAATAAAAAAAGACTGCGAAATTTGTTAGTCTGACCAAGGGAGACTAGTTTGCGCAGCAAATTCACCGACG